>Ga0307509_10011633_pt1 | contig 10634 bp, 14 predicted proteins | sample 10_EM_MG_FD_202245 | JGI IMG/M metagenome (GOLD analysis project Ga0307509, IMG submission 202245) | Populus trichocarpa ectomycorrhiza microbial communities from riparian zone in the Pacific Northwest, United States - 10_EM | ecosystem: Host-associated > Plants > Roots > Unclassified | place...
AGAGTTGTTTTGGCGGGACCCCTTAGGAAACGATTACGCTAAAGCGCTCGATATTAACGCGCGTCAAGTCCATGCATATCTCGACGCCTACCGGAATAGTCCTTCTGGTGGCGAGCTTGATGGCGTGTGGGGTGGCTTGGAAGCGTCTTGGACGCGTTTTGACACCAGCAAGCCAAAGGACAGGCCAGAAGCGGCAGTCGAATTCACCCGTCTGGCACTGGAGACTTGCCGCTCGCTCTGGGCGCAATTTAACCCTGCGCTCATGGTGGGGGGATTGGGGGTTCTCGCATTAAGCCTCCTGGTCGGGTGGGGCGTGTACCAACGTAGTCGTTCTCTCGGCGAATGGGACACCTGGATTGAGTCCGTTGGTGGGAAGGTCATGTCGTCTACCGCCATGGGCGCAGCGCTCGCAACAGTTGCCCACATCGTCTTCCGAAACTTCCAACTATTGAACGGAGTCGCCCTAGGCCAATCTATTGTCTTTGGCGCATCTGTCTGTTCTGGTGTGCGCGTCCTCGGTTCTGCACCGCCCAAGCTCTATATCTCCTGGTCCGCGCCCATCGCACTCCTCCACTCAAGTGCCTTTCTATCCAATTCTTACACTTTCTGGGAGGACCGCGCCATACCGTTTCTCCTTACGTTCACGCTTGTCCCACCGGTGCTTACCGCATTATCTGCGCCAACGGCACGGCTCCGGTATCGCATCCTCGCTTTTTCCTCGCTTTTTGCGACATGTGTAAGGCTCATGGCGGTCAGCACGGTTTGCCGCGAGGAGCAACACCCGTGGTGCAGCGTCACTTTCTTCTCAGGCTCGGGCGCCGCCGAATCACCTTACCTCGTGCGCATGTTACTCATCCCTGCGGCAGTCCTGGTACCATACGGTATCCGGCGGGTTCTAGCCATCTCCAAGTCCGACAACGGCATCGCCTCCCTTCTCCTACCGTACGTCGTCCCGCCCGCGCTGATAACGGGCTCAGTGTGTTGGCTCCTCGAATCGCTCGACGCGTCCGGCGCATACGAGCTCCCCGAATACCTGGACCTGCGACGGGCGCGTACTATACTCGCCTGGACCAGCATGCTCGCTACCCTCGGTGGCACTGCGCTCTGGGCGCTCGTCCCTGTCGCACTGCACGTGTCCTCGGAGCGAGCCCCCGCGGGCGCCGGTCACAAGACGGAAGTTCGCGTACTCGGCTTCGCCAATGCCTATGGTGCTCCCTTTGCCGTTCTCTGGGCGCTTATCCTGGCACCTGTCTGGCTCGCGGCGCAGCCAAGCGCGCAGATAACTCTCGCGCTCGCGACCGCTGCGTTGCTTGCTCATCTCGAGCTCATCGACGCTACGCGCGACGCGCGGGCTCTCCAGGCAAGCTTTTCGACTGATCCCGCGGCCGCCCTCGCACGTCTACAACAGGGACTGCCGACAGCGGAAGTTGGGCAAGGGACAGCAGGGGTGAGGATGGACGAGGTGGTGCCGCTCGCGCTTTTGGCGCAGCTCGCGTTCTTCGCAAGCGGGCACCAAGCGACTCTCGTGAGTTTGCAGTGGAAAGCGGCGTTCGTGCTTACGTCCAAGGTGTCCTACCCGCTCTCGCCCCTGTTCGTCATCCTCAACACATTCGGCCCCACGGCGCTCATCGTGCTCGCCGCGCCGCTCGTCGGAATCTGGAACGTCGCCCCGCTCGCGACTACGCTTGACACTTCCTCCTCGTCAGGACCAGGACCAGGACGACGACCAGCGTCCGCACAAGAGTCGCAGCCGCCGACGAGCCAAGCACCCGTTGCGGTCCTCGCTGCGGTACGGGCGGCTCTGGGGATGTCGCTGTATTTCGGAGCGCTGCTGCTCGGCAGCGCGCTCAGCGCGGCATGGCTGCGCCGCCATCTCATGGTCTGGAAGGTGTTCGCACCACGGTATATGCTTGGTGCCGTTGAACTGCTCTGTGTTGACTTTGCGGTGTTGGGCGGGCTGTGGCTCGGCGTCGGCCGCATCGTCACTCGGATCACTCGCATGTTCGCGCTGCGCGCCCCTACTGCTAGCACGAGTAGTGGGCCTGTCGAAGGATAACCATGACAAAAATAGTGCAACCATTACGGTTACGCTCTTTTCAAACCCAACTCCGCTCTTCTGACCGATTCCCGACTGACGCCACATGCAAGACCCAGGTCACCGCAACATGATGATTATTATTTGTAACTGTATATTTATTTACATAACATCAATGATCACAGTGCAAGTCGCTACCTACCCTCTGGGAGTCTAAATTCAGAGTGCTGTTGACGGATGCTCGTTGCCGTGTCCAGTTCTAAACACACGTTGTAGATGAGGAACGATGCTGGTGAAGTCGCTGGAGCTATGGTGGTGTTGGCTCTGATGGTGTTGATGTCGAAGGTGCTGGCTCCGAGGTCGAGATCGCTGGTGGAGAAAGCGCAGATGGTGGTGATGACGCTGGCGACGTTGTCAGAGTTGCTCTCGCTCTTGTGCTGGTGACGGCGTCGGCGTTGAAGGTGCGGGCGATGTTGACAAGGCTGACGTTGTTGAAGTTGTTGTTGCTGTTGCTGGTGTCGGCGTCGGTGGCGATGGGGTCGAAACGCCGGTCCTGCGGGGTGTGAGTGATGTCGGAGGTGATGGAATGGGCGCTGTCGAAGTCGAGGGGGTGTAGTAGAAGTTGCGGAGAAAGGGGGAGCGGCATCGCGTCGGCGCATCCCGAGTCGTGATGAGGAATGGGATCATGGTTGTCGGTTGAACGCGGCGATCTGACGTCGGGGACAGGGGTGGCTTGCGCGAACTCGTTTGGGGGAACGGCATCGGCGTCGGAGGATATGGAGGAGATCTTGTTGCGATCGCGGTCGAAGCTGTGGTGAACGTCGGCGGCGTGGGACGCGTTGCTGGTGCTGGTGCTGTCGCCGTCATCGCACCTTGCATCGTGCTTGATATTGAGGGTGGGTCCGCCCGGATCGTACACGAACTTGCCGTTGTTATTGGCGCCGAAGTCGCTGGGCTTGCATAGGTGGTTGTTGCAGTTGTGGTTGCTGCTGTGGCTTCGTTGTCGGGCTCGCATCGCCTTGACCTATACTTGAGACGCTGGCTTCTTCTTGTGCTCGGCGGCTATTTGCTTCGGCTTGGGTGTCTTCTGATGGGTTAGGCAATGCGGCGGCGATTGGCGAAGGCGGAGGTGGCGAGAGTTCGTGAACGTTAGGCGTGGGCGGCGGCAGCGAGGACGGTGGCGAGAGCGACGTTGGCAGTGGCGGCGATGGCGGTAGTGGTGATGGCGGAGGCGGCGGTTGCAAAGACGGCGAGAGGGACGGTGGCGGCGAAGGCGGCAAGGACGGCAGCGGCAGAGGCGTCGTTGGCAAAGGCAGCTGAGACGGGAGCGATGTTGACAAAGGCGGCGTTAGCGATGACAGGTGCAGCGAGGTTGAGAACGAGAGAAAGGATGCAAGGCGCGTAGACAGGGGCAATCGTTTTGTAACTGGGGCGGAAGGGGAAGAGTGAGGCGAGGACGGTGGCGGGACTGAGTTTAGACGGTTCTGAGTGGGTGGCGGCGAGACTTCGCGAACTGGAGGCATAGGCGGCGGCAGCGGCGGCGAAACTTTGCGAATTGGCGATGGCGGCGATACTAGACTTGGCTGGCTTGGAGCAGGTGGCGGCGAGACTTCAGCTTCATGTCCTTGAGGCGCGGGTGGTGGCGGCGAAACATTGTGAGCTGGCGATAGCGGCGAGACTGAAATCGGACGGCTTGGGACAGTTGCGGCAGAGGGGACATTTTGGGCAAGGTGATGTTGGGGAGAGGTGGCGTGTAGGCGAAAGACAAGGATTCTGGCAGCGCTTGATGGCTGTGGGGTGTCCTCTGCGGTGGTACGTCTTGCGCGGGTTCAGGAGTTCGGGCTCGGGCCTGGGCAGTCGTTCCACGGCACTTGGGACGGATTTGGGTGCATTTCCTATACAAGGTGGCATAGGCACGATCATGGGTAGACAGTTGCGTATGCGTCTTATCATCGACTCGAGCTCCTGGTTTTCATCTGCTTGTTCTATTGTCCTTTCTCACGCAGCAGAGGCTTCATCCCCAGTGAAAACCGGAACTGAACCGGGCCGAAATTTTCCGAGTTGGCCTGAGTTGGACTGGGGACACGGACAATCCCAGAAAATGGCATTTTTCAGATGAAATCTGAGGACTTCTGTGCTGGATCTGAGTGATTATTACTTATTTTTGGTTTTAATCTGTGTCCCACTGTGATATACTGCACTTTTCAGAGGCATTCAGAAGCATTTTTATTTCGGAAAATACAGGTTATTATACTGGCTATGCGGTCCATGTCCAAGGTCATCTGATCCCATCTGCGCTCAGTCCCACATTCTCTGCTACTTGTCGTTTCTACACCAATCTGTCCCATGCCCTGGATGAAGAAGAGGCCAGAGCTGTCAAGGATATCATCTGAGCACAAAAATAAGACACCAACACACCTTCAAGTTGGTCAATGTCAACCTGCACTTGGCCCATTTGCAGCAGTGGTGGCAGTGAGACAGGCAACCAATTTACATTCCTTGCTCAATGCTTCATACTTCTGGTGAGAAATGAGCACATTACCAGAGTGCAATAATGTAGTTTACCTACCTTCTTGGTTTCAGAGGCGATATTGTCCTATATCTTCTTGAAATGAAGCTTTGTTGTTGTGGGGTGTTCTCTAAGGTACTTGATTGTGAAAAGATTGCTAGACAACTCCATCAGGAAGCAATTCCAATCATCAAATCTTCAAGGAAATCTTACTGTGCAGATAATGCTGTTGACAAAGCTACCATTAACTTGTCTGATTTCCTACTTGTTGAAGTAGATCCCACCTCACCCAAAGGTACATTCTGTGGTTCATCCTCTGGCACCTGGACCAATGGTTTTCATATCAAAAGGCCAGCTCTATGATATGGTGTTAGTCATGGGTTGTGGTCAGCTATTTTTAGAAACTTACAATGGGTTTACCTAAAAATATTGTTCATCAACAAAGAAGGACTTGGGCTTTGTGAAAAGACCTACCAGTACCTGGCACCACTGGCCTTGTCACCCAGCATTAACTGAACTTGTTGCAACATCCACAGCAGCATCCATCTGGCCACATGACATGTTGGCATTGTCTACTGAGAGGGAGAGTGATGGAGGGTCTGGTAATAGTGATGTGTCAGTGAGAAAGATTGACTTGGAGTTCTATTGACCTACCTTGGATTGGGACATGCACTGCAGATGGAGGCAGCAAAGCACTTGCAGCGGGTGCAACTGGAGCATAATCTGGCACACAAGGCAGTGGTGCAGACAGTGCAAGAGGAGATGGAGCAGGTTGAGGAGAAGTGTTGTGCACACAAGTGGGAGGAGTGGTAGTGGAGGGGCATGGGGCATGATCAGATGGTGATAATGGGGTTGATTGCTTGGGCACTGTGTTGCAGGCATCAGTCTGTTGTCCTTGAGTACTAGTGGACATACCTAGATCAGGTGCCAAGGGGGGATGTGATGCAGGGGACAGAATGGCAGTGGTATGGGGAACATGAATGGTTGGATCAGGGACAGCTGTTGGAGTTAATGATTCATGAGAGAGAGTACTTGATATCAGTGGTATGGTCGATGATGGAGGATTGGGTGGGGTAGTAGTGGTGCAGGAAGTCGGGGCATCCAATTCTATCCCCTGGGTGCTGGGTGGCATAGTAGACTTGACCTTGACTTTCTTTTGTCTATGCTTGTCCTTGAGTGGGTTGTTGCCATCCCCAAACTTGCGTTTTGAAGGTCTAGTGCCTAAAAGGAGGGGTGATCCAGAAGCAATGAGAGAATGAGATGTCAGACATATGAGTAAGATGCCCCGGTTCCCTTGCATCACAGCACCAATTGGGGAACTTAATTATAGCAAAATGCTCAACTTTCCAATCTCCATCACAGTACCTGAATTTGTTGAAGTGCATCTTCATGATGTACATGAAGTAGGAGGCAGCCTTCAGAGTCTTCTTTGTCTACAATCTGGGGTTGAGTTGAAGGCAGTAAAGTTTGTTCCATGCCTGCTTTGCAGCAGACATGAACATCCTGATTTGTGACTCTGTGACTGGAATACCATCCTTGTTGGTGAGGAATGATAGCCTTGGAGGGGCTTGGTCAAGTTCATGTTGTGTATATTTGATCCAGTCTTCCTTGTGCCAATAGCAAACACCTGGGTAATTATTTTGATCCAGTAGCTGGGGTGGATTGGGGACATCAGGGCTGTTGGGTTTCTCTTGGTTGGGAGCTGCATTGGCCATTGATTGAACTTGAGGATGTCAAGAAGTGAGCTTGTTGATCATGTCCTGCAGTTGTGTAACAAGAGTTCTGGAAGAGAAACAATAAGTTATATGTGCATATATAATAATTGTGTTGACCATACCTTTGTGCCTGTAGCTCACATTTAGCTTGTAGATGGAGTGCATTCACTGATGCATATGCTGCATTTCCTGATTGTATTAGGATTTTATGTGATGCAGAGGCAATAGCAGAGAATGTGGAGGTGGAATACAAAGATAACGGCTATAATTTGTGTCAATGCAAAAGAGTTTCATGGAAAAGTTGTTAGACTCACTTCTGAGGCTTGTATATGGTTCAAAATGTTGTGTTCAGGATAGGAAACATGTGGGATATTATGATAAGGAACATTGTAGCTGTCATTTAAGAATGCCCCAGGAAAGCTACTCATGGTGGGGGAGAAGGAGAGATGTGTGATTGGATTGGGTGGTGCATCAATGCAGCCACACTCTCCCACTATGCTGACTTGGGTGACATTGCTGGATTCAACTACTAGTACAAGTAGATTCTGTATCTAATAATGAGATTAATGAGGACCTACACTTCATCTCCTGCTTCTGTCCCATCTCCTAGCAACTCCCTGAACCCAGCCAATTGAACATCCTCCAACCCCGACTTCTCCAGAATGAACCAAAGTCCCAGTGGGTTATCAGGTAGTGGAGGTAGTGGCTGTATGGAAACACAGGCGACAATGCTTGAAAGTGGAACAACTTGGAGATCATCAACACCTATATATTGGCAGGCCCACAGTATGTTTGATGACTTGACCAAGAGGCCCTGAACTGGATGCAAGTAGACCAAGACAAGGGCATGTGCAGTAGTTGTCTCTGAGTCATCTGGACCGCTGGCTGTGAACTGGAGGAAATAGAATTGGACCTCTCCATATTCTATTTGCCTATTTAGTAGCATCTGGAGTCGTGTCATGTTAGCAAGGATTCATGGAATAGATTCTCACATACCTTAACATTGCAAGATACCTGAACCTTTTGAGATGTGCATCTTTGTTCACTCCATAGACTCCTTGCCACCTGGCCATTTGGGAGGTGGACTTGTCCCCATTGTCTGATTCTTGAGGTGCCAATTGTCCAAGCAAGAACATTGGCTGCTGAAGGTCCTGGAATATCTGCAGCATACTTATCTCAGGGTCATAACATTGTGTAGCCCCCTCCAATATCTACTGCTCCTGTAGGTAGTTGAAACCTTGAGTTGGGATCCAATTCTGGATAGATACTCTTGAGTGCATTGACTTGTGACTGTTGAAGAGCATGCCAGGCAAGGTTTGCAAAAGGATTTGATGGCTGCCAAATTTCTTGCCCCAGGTTTCCAATTGTATGCTCCATCATGAATTGTGTTGTATAGGTGCCAAGCCCTACCTGCATGACCTCTGGAGCAGTGTGAAGGAGAGTGTGGAGGCAAGGGCAGCAGAAATGGATGTGATCAACTTGTTGCTAATAGTACATGTTACGATCCTGGGCCCTACCACCAATTTTCTCTTATTTTCCGCCATTTATTCTGCACTCTCAGTCACTCATTCCCCCACTTGTTCCCTTACGCGCCGCTCGGACTGCCACCGAATCACCTGACAAGTCACCTGATGGATCACCTGACTATTCCGCAGTCAGATATCATATGCCATCACTCTGCAGTCCGCAGCACTCCGCAGCATCACCATTTAACCCTTTATGGATTGCCAGCTCATTGCCACATCATGATGGACCGCCAGCTCATGATGGAGCTATACTTAGAACTGCCAGCTCATGATGAACCTTACTATACATGACAGTATTATTCTGTGACTCCTGTGACCCGTTACTTTCTACTTGTATATAAGCGCTTGTACTTTTGGCAGTTAGGCCCTAAGCCTAACTTGGTTTTCAATCCAAGACTTGTAGCGTCCACCCAGGACTCCCAGAGTCAGACAGCCTACCTTTGGTTATTCCATTTGACCGCGTTGAACTGTACTATTGTGCAGCTCTCAAAGTCATAGGCTTATCCCTCAGTCGCTTCAAATCCCTCTTGAAGCTCTCCCCCTTTATTATCTATCAGAACACTTAGAAGTTGCCCTTATCATTGGGGACTTACTTGTTATACTGTGTAGCCAACCGGTACCGTGCTACTCACATGATCATTGCCTTAGGAGGACAACCCACTAAGCAATCCTAGTCATCGCCAAACCAACCTACACACATCGCGTCTTTAAGGCCCTTGGACCTTAACAGTACAGATTCTTGAATTCTTCCACAAATTGAACAATCTGCAAGTGCACTTCTTGCAGCTGGGAACCTGTGATGCGTCTTTGTACAAGGATCCGGACTCCATGGACAAGCTTGCAGAGGTTCTTCCAGTATTTTGAGGGAAGAATTGCACAAAAAATGCTGGGTCCAAGCCCAAAGAGATAATGGAAATATTCAGTTGCTTTGTACCCACTTGAAAGCTTTTCAGCTGGGTTGTATGGTGGGCAATGAAAAGATAATGGGAAGAATGGTGTTGCATCAGCAACAACCTTCCCATGTAGTTGCCAAGCTTCTCCAGTCAGTGTTGCCCAGTCCCAAGATGATACACTGTCAGTAATGTTGCACTTGATTGTGCCTTGCCAAAGTGGTAGTAGTAGTTCACCAAGATTAATGAAGATGAAATGCATGAGATCAAGGGGAAAGCAGTGTGGCATAGGGACCATGAGATTGTTGACAAGGCCACTCAGAATGGTTGGTTTTCTGATTCCTGTCTCTTTCCAATTTATCTGATAGTGATTTTTATCAGGTGAAGAGACCACTTTGAGAAGGTCTTTGTTGCGAGTGGTACTCACACCCCCCAGTCTCAGCTACAAACCTGTAACTTCAGCATCACATGACTGTGGGAACATATCACATGACCTGGCATGTGACTTATCATGTGACCCCTCCGCCACTCATATATCACATGACTTATCAGCATGTGACCCTGGAAACCTATGACTCTATGACCCTGGGAAGATAACACATGACCTATTAAGGAACTGGTCATCAACAATGTCACATGACAAGATGCGCTTTGGATGTGTGTCTAACCTGTTGATCAACATGTGGCAGATCATTGGAATGATCAACAAGACGCATCCACTAAACAATCAACAAATACATGACATGACTCAATCAACAAAGATGTGACTCATTGGGGCTAGACCCTAATCAAGATGTAATATGTAATCTGCAGTTACTGTGCATTGACTGCACAGTCCCCCGTTACCTGTAATTGTACCTACCCTAAACTATGCACAGACCACCCTGTATTAGTATATAAGACCTACGAATTTAGGTGAACAGTCCTTAGACTGTTCTCTTGTCAATCCCCACACTGGAGCCTTTCAAAGCTCCCTCATTGCCAGCAGCCTGCCCTTTGACAGCCTACTCCATCCTGCCTCTCCTTGCCTTCTGTCTCTTCCTCCTCAATGTCTCTCTGCTACTCCTTTGGATCAGTCACCTTCAACTCCGTGCTGTTGTCAAGTCTCGCTACCCATAAAGTAGTGAGTTCCCAACATTAGAACAGTCTCTTAAAGTTGAAGCTGACTGTTTGGAAGTGTCCTCACCTTCCCTCTCCATCGCCTCCTGGTCTGACCTGAACACCGTCTATCAGGAGAACTCCGCCACTGCCCTTGAGGTCATCAACAACATCCTCAACAGTCCCCACAACACTTGGAATTACCCAAGTCCTGGAGGCCCCCATCTCCAGTATCCCCCTAGCTCTACATTGTCCCCCGTTGTCCCCTGGTCGCCCACTGTTGCCTCCAGTCCCAAACTCCACTTTGAGTTTGTTATCCCTGGTTTCCCCTTCCTTGCACCCACCAGCCCTGGCCCATACAATGTTTACATCCCCCAGTCCCCCCAGTACTCTACCTCATCAGCCAGTGCCGGCATCACCCTCGTTGACCCAAACACCCTTGAACCCACCCCTGTCGATCCCAACCCATATGTTGTCCGCTCCCTGTCCCTGCTCACTCCCACACCCACTATTGAAGCACTTCGCGCCACTGCCAAGTTTGACCTTGAGCAACTTGGAGAAGAAACTGCTGCTGAAGTTATCCATCTTGCTCAAGCAGAGCTTGACTCCCTCCTTCCCCCACTCACCCAAGACAGCTGGTCTTACCTCCAGCTTACCGGCGACCTCACTGACCATGTCTCAATCAAGGATATCCCTCTCAAGAACATTCCCCTGCCTGTTACGGAGGCACCCATTGACGTAATCCAAAGGGAATAAATGTGAGTGCGAGCGATCGCGCGTGGGATTGCGGCCTGTGGAAAGGAACGCAAACGATGTACTCAGTCAACGCGCGAGAGGGCACGAACTAAGTATATTAATCAC
>Ga0307509_10011634_pt1 | contig 10634 bp, 3 predicted proteins | sample 10_EM_MG_FD_202245 | JGI IMG/M metagenome (GOLD analysis project Ga0307509, IMG submission 202245) | Populus trichocarpa ectomycorrhiza microbial communities from riparian zone in the Pacific Northwest, United States - 10_EM | ecosystem: Host-associated > Plants > Roots > Unclassified | place...
GTTCACTAAAAAAAAAAATATTTCGTCCAGCTCCTATTCATTTTGCTACTAATTTCATTGTATTACAAATCGTTTTAGCTCATAAAGATGAGTTGAGAGATATACTGACATCTAGGAAATGAGTATTTGCTGCTTATGCTAAAGATAGCAAATGAAAAAAATCTTGTTGAGAGTGTGTTGAACTCTTTATTTTGAAAAAAATATGCAATAATTGTACAAATGATTAAACCTTTAGTTTGAGTTCTATGAATGGTTGACATTGATGATAGACCTTTAATGGAATATTTATATGGTGTTATTTATTGCGCAAAGAAAAAAATGTTAAGGAAATTTTAAAAGAGAAAGCCTAGAGGGTAGCCTTTCATAGATATTATCAATAATTGGTGTGATGGATAAATATATAGAAATCTTTATATGGCGACATTTTGGTTGAATAATCGATTTCATCATGATGCAAATGTAATGGATAAACATAAGAGCACCATTCCTAGACTTATAGATGTTATTTAGAAATATGCACATGGAAATCTAACATTGCAAAGTAAGATTACACGTGAGATGAAGTTGTTTAGGAATGAAGAACATAACTTTGGTTGAATGTCCGCGATAAATAATCACACCCTTATGCCTTTAGGTATATTATTTTTATACTTGAAAAATATTTTTTTTACATAATATCACTTATTAATTTTGCATATAAATAAATAGTAAATGATATATGGAACTAATGCTCAAAATCTACAAAATTTGGTTATACATTTGTTAAATCAAACTTGTAGTTCTTTAGAATACGAGAGGAATCAAATTTTTTTTTAACATATTCACTCCAAGAATAGAAATAAATTGGAGCACCAAAGGCTTGATGACCTTATTTATGTCCATTGCAATTTGAGATTGAAACAAAAGTATTTTTCTTTCCTTTAATTCTTTAAATATTATTTTATCTTATTTGGTAGTATCACCATTACTTGTATTGAGCTTCCCTTCACTTTGAATATGTAGGAATTATTGGAAAGGATGGAGTTATGTCCTATTAATTTTAAGATAATATATGACATTGGAAATTAAGTAGTAAAAGATGACTTGTTAATTTTGACAACTGAAGAAGTAGAGAGTTTTCACCATGTTTTATCAACAATAACCATCAAGATACTTTAGATGATGATAATTAATTATGGATCATTTAGTGAAAAATATTATTTAAAATATAGTATTGTTTAACATTGCAATGACTTTTTAGTCATTATATGGAATATAATGATAATCTTATAAATAATATATATTTTTTTTATATATTTTTTGGCGTATATGAGTGATGATGTGAAGTTTTATCAACTTATAAATTATGAGATATTAACTATATAAGGCCCGATCCACTCCCCCTTGCAGAATATTGTCCGCTATAGCTCAGCCCAACCTTGCTTCCACGTCTCACGGTTTGTTCCTGGTAGCTCACGAGCCCCAAAACACGTCCTACAAGGTTAGGTATCAACTGCATTAATATGCTCTAGCTCTGGACACTCTTCTTTCAATGTGGAATGTTACAATCCCCCCACCTTAAGAATGAGTCGTCCTCGGCTTTGATACCATATGTAAGGCTCGACTCACTCCCCCTTACAGAATATTGTCCGCTATGACTCAGCCCAACTCAGCTTTCACGCCTTATGGTTTTGTTCCTGGTAGCCCATGGGCCCCAAAACACGTCCTACAAGGTTAGATATCAACTGCCTTAATATGCCTGGCTCTGGACACTCTTTTTTCGATATAGAATGTTACAAACTATAATTTTAAAATAATTAAGGTAAAATGAAAAAAATAACTAAACTACAGGAGGGTTGGGGTAATTTTTCCAAAAAAAATCCATGCATTTTACTTTAGCACTACTTATTGGTATTTTGATATGGAGTAAAGTTATTAAAATAAAATCTATTAGGAAAGTTATATTATATATAAAATAAAGGAGAGTGAACTTTACTATGGATATGAACAACCTATTGTCTTCTATTGTAAAATAAAGCCATTTTATATAAAATGATGCCATTTTTTTTAAGGTTGTTTTTTTACTCACTTGCCCTCTTTATCTTCTCTTGAAAAATCATGGTTTTTATTATGATATTGTGTCTTTTTTTAAAAAAAATTGTTCTATGTGGTTGTTTCCTTTCCATGTAAAACAATATCATTCTCATAAAAATAATAAGTTTTTCATTTGTGTTGCATATGTTTTGTGGAGAAAAATTAGGATGGATTTATTTTGATTGTTTTTTTTAACTATTTAGTTTCCTTTTGTTTATTTGATTGATTGATGTTTTTCTTCGGAGTTTGGTTTGATTTTTGTTGTTGTTTGGTCAGCACTTTGGTTATTATTTTGAATTGTATTTCTTTGTTTATTGGAGCGAGTTTTATTAGTAGCATGTTATTTTTTATGACTTGAGTTTTCTTGAATTTGATAGTTTTGTTTTATCAGTGGTTTTTTTCTTTAAAAAAAGGTTGGTGATGTGTTGTTCTCATTCCCTTGATTTCCACACACTTGCAATCATAGGTACTGCTTCTTGTTTGTTTGCTGGAGCCTTTATGTAGAAATGATTTTGGCCATGTTCTTGCCTTTTTCCCTCTTCTGTTTTAACAAGATTTGTTGTTAGCTTTTAATCATTTTAATATTGAATGGGATTGATATATTTTTTTTTAGCATATCAAGATTTTAAAAATATTGTTTAATGTGCATCAGATTTTTGAATTCATAATTATTAATTTTTTAAAAACATCTTTAACAACATATTATTTTATTTTATTTTAAATTGTATATGCAGCGTAGCGCGGGATAGCCCATATATAATATTTCTAAAACAAAAGGAAAAGAAAGAAAAAGGAAGGATAAGATAAAAATGTATGAAAATTTAAATCTTATGGAATAAATTGAAAGGAAAAAAAAATGAAGAAAACATAAAGTATATGAGAAAGCAACTGGATGCTTGTATGTTCTACTGAAATTATATGATTGAATTAGCTTTCATTAATTTACATAGTTACTATAAATTACTTTCGTAAACCATAAAATCCTAAAATGACTCAATAATTAGGACACAAACATCATTCTAAAAACAATTAATAAAAAATCTTTAATATATTTCATAGAGGCCCTTGCTGTCGGGAGAGAGAGATACAGTAGGCCATTAGGCCCCAATAAAGCCCATACAACCAATAACCGTAAGAGCCCATTAAAGCAAAACTATCAGGCCTAGGGCATCCCTCAAAACGCGAAAGCGCGGTCGCTATATATAAACCAAGTAAAGAAGTGAGCGTTGTTTCTCTCGGCCGCAAATCAAGAGATTTCTAGGGTTTCTGTTCTACGAAGCCATCCAGAATGGTACTCTCACTTCATGCCTCTCCTTTACTCTTCATGGATTTTTTTTATTATAATCATGCATGAGCTCAAATTCTACAAGATTACCGCTTTATATTTCGTTTATGTGATGTTTTTATTTATAAATCTCAGTATTATTGTTAGCTCAGCCTGTATTTACTTGGAGTGTATTTGTCACCAAAACTTGCGTCCTAATCCCAAGTAAGGATTGCTGCAGCTGCTGGAGTTGCCGACCTTAGCCTGTCTGGTTCACCCGGACGGCTAGGATATGCGATTCGTTGCAGCTGCGGCTGTCCTTAGAATTTATCCATTTATCACGTGGTTGATTTTTAGTTTTACATCTTCGGCCGACAGTTACTGTTGCAGTTTGTTTTCCGCGGGTTTTTATTTTGTTACTCTGCTGTTATTTTTTTTAATTCATCCTCTGGAATCAAATTACAGATAGTCTGGTGCCTGATTTTTATGTTTTGAATTTCTTTTCTGATATGTAGACCAAGAGAACCAAGAAGGCTGGTATTGTCGGGAAGTATGGTATGATTTTCTTAACATAGTTTTGCCTTGTGTGTTTTTATGTGCTAAGGGTAAAATGAATTGGAAAAGAAGACATAAAAAATAATTGCTTCCATGATTATAGTAGCTTACCATGCATACAAGCGAATTTGATATTGATGAGGGCGTCCTTAATTTAGAAACGAAGTTGCAAATATTGATTATCGATATAAACCAGTGCTCATAAAATGTACATGGTGCAGGCACCCGATATGGTGCTAGTTTGAGAAAACAGATTAAGAAAATGGAGGTCAGTCAGCACAGCAAGTTCTTCTGTGAGTTTTGCGGCAAGGTAATTGATCCACCATAATCACTCTCTGTGTTCTTTTAAAGTACTGCTGATCTTTGCCTAGTCATCATGTTTCTCAACATAACCTGCTGGTTTCATGAACATGTTATTGATTTTGTAAAATGTTCATAATTGTAGTACGCTGTTAAGAGGAAGGCTGTTGGTATTTGGAGTTGCAAGGATTGTGGCAAAGTGAAAGCTGGAGGTGCTTACACTTTGAAGTAAGATTTGCTTCACCTTTTGAATCTTAATTATTTCTGTATTGACTTGTACAGTGGTTCTAATTGCTTGCTTTGCAAATTCATAACAGTACTGCTAGTGCTGTAACAGTCAGGAGTACCATCCGTAGGCTGAGGGAACAGACGGAGAGTTGATTGTATTGAAGATGTTATGTGTCTTTTGAATTTTGGAGTCATTTTGATTGAAGACGTTTTAATGAATTTACCAATTTCATTTCCGGGACGTTGTTAGTAGTTAAGAAAGTAATGAAAACAGATTATGTTTGACAATTTTTGTATGGTTTTGTCTTCCCTTTCCAGTTTAATATAGCATGCTTTGCCTTGCATGGTCGATCCTGTGTTGCCCACCACTCATGGTTGGAATATGGATACAATAGCTCCGTGATTAACAAATATATCTTTGTTGAACATTGATGTATGATATGATGGTGTGGTTCAACCTGCCCACAGTTCTATGAATGAAACGACCATTATGTGATCAAAGCTGGAAACTTGCATGGGAGAAGCCCTTGTTGGCCGAGAATCCCATGATACATTTCATTTCCCGACGTGACGTGTGCAAGGATCAAATTGTACCAGTGGATTCTCATAATTGTCGTCTGAAAGGGGGCCGAACACAAGGATCAAAATGTACTCCTGAACTTCATTTTGGCCATTTCTTAAATCAAAGGTTGTGTTTGATTTGAGGTTAAAAATTAAAGGTCAGGTGAGGAATGAAGAGTTAAAGAAGTAAAAACAGTAGGGGTTTTTTTTTTTTATTTGTTATCTGGATCTCTTTACTTGGTAGTTTTACCTAGTTAACTCTGTTAATTTTTTGTTCTTTTTTAACTAAGTGATTTTTAATTAGATTTCATGAATACTTTTTATCTTATTTAAGGATATTTTGATTTATAACAGATTGAAGTGGGTTGACTTAATTTATTATTTTGGGTTCCTTTTTAATTGTATTTTTTTATATAATTTTATATTTCAACAACTTAATTTTTTTTTTCAATTTCATATTTTGATATTAGATTGTTTGGGAATTAAGTTTTATAATTTGTTTTAATTGTTTTATATGGAATTATAATAGTCTTATGGATTTAGTTTTTTTTTATAATTAATTTCAACATTAAACATTAGATCTGTTGAAAATGGAATTTTATAATTTTTTTATCTGTTTTTTTATAAAGGTTTTTTAATCTCACGACTCAGGTCGTGAGTTGAACAAATTAGCTTGAATTGACTTGGGTTTTTTTTTGTTATTTTTTTATTTTATTTTTTAATATTGGGTTGGTTGGAAATTGAGTTTTATTATTTTTTTGTTTGTTTTCAATGGGGTTATCTGGATCTTATAAACTGGGTTGGAGGTTTGACATGTTAATCTGAGTTGACTTAGGTAGTTATTTTTATTTATTTTTAATTTAATATTTTTTTAATTTTATTTTTTAATATTGAATTGATTAGAAATTGACTTTCATAATTTACTTTGATTTACTTTTTATAGGTTTGTCATGGTCTCGTGATCTATGTCATAAATTTAACAAGTTAACTCCGGTTAATCCAATGTTATTGTCTCAATATTTGAAAAACAAATGTCATTCAATATATCGTTATATCAATAATTTTAAAAAAAATGTTGTTCAATATTAGAAATAAAAATGTCATCTTAAATTTTTTTTAATAGCCAAACTATGCTTTTACCTATTGTTTTGATTGCTTTTGGACCTGTCAAGCCAACTAGGTTATGTAGAGTCAACTCTCATATTGGTAAATTTAAAACTCGGGAGAGATAAGGAGTTGGGATTGGAGATTTCAAGATTGTCCCACTAGATCAAGTTTAATAACAACACCAAATAATTTTTTAAAAAAAAATTCATCTTTTTTTTTTCTCTCAATTGATTTTTTTTTTATCAATTTCATTCTTCAATGTTTGGTTGATTTTGAATCAATTTTTATAATTTATTTCGACTTGTTTTTATGAGATTATTGTAATCTCAAACAAACATCTCAACATTTAGTTAGTGCTAAATTTTGTGAATATTTATTTTTGTTATGATATCATTAAGTCAAGAACATTTTCAAAAAAAACAAAATTGTTAAATTCAGTGGAGTTTATTATCCGGGTCATAAATTTGGGGAGTTAAAACACAAAACTCAAGTCGATAAAACATGATTTCGTCTCAATATAAAAAAAAAAATTGTGATATTGATTTTTTTAAGTTATTTTTTTCTGGTCGTTTTCTGAGTTGTCTTTAACCTGTCATATTAATTGAGTGACATCAACATAATTTTTAAATTATTTAATTTAAAATTTAAGTTAAATAAAGAATTGAGTTGTAAGTTTTTAAAGGTGACAAGTTTGATAAAAATACTTCAGAACCCTAATATTATTTTTAGGTTCAATTTTTTTTTTATATATCGTGGAACAGAAAACTAGTATTTACCAGTAATATAATACAAGGTCTGCCAGTTTGTCAACTTCTCTAGAATCCATTACGTGTCTCCAAAGAAAGTAGAGGGCTCGTCACTTTTGTCCACGACTTCTCCAAAATCTATTAGACCTCTAGGAAAAACCAAAAAGAAATACCGATAAAAGAACCATTATGCATAGCCAACAAGCACCGCATGCACAAATGCATATTTCTCCGATTCATCCTTCAGGCTATATATAAAACACTGCAAGATCATCATCTGGACATTTTACTCATAAGGGCCATAAAAAAATGAAATCTGATATATTTTCAATAAAAAATGTATGCTAAATGGACAAAAAAAGATTTTATAGAGGGAAGAACAAAGGGTAAAGCTATTTTAGCTTATAAACCACACTGTTAACCCAGAAATTGTCCAATTCTAGGAAGTTTCAGTTTAACAAAAAAAAAAAATTGATGACTTACCCGATCAAATCAATGAAAGAAGGAAAAATCGTATCTACGGAGAATTTAACCCACCATTCTTTTAACCAATAATGGGTTAACTTAAAGAAAATAAAATGGAATAATATTTCATTAGATACAATTTTTTTTTTTCAATTCCTAGGTAATTGAAGGAATGATGGCTTACCTGATTAATGGAAGGAGATGAGTAATGTTGCTCGAATGGTAAATCTAGAGGCTTTCTTGGTTTCTAAACCCACAGACTGAAAGAAAATGTTTGCAAAAAGTTGTCTGCCTCCTCAAGAGAGAAGAAAATGTTAACCTAAACCCTAGAAGGGTAACTTTTAACCCCCTTTTAGTGGGATAAACACCAATCCGGGAACCCTTGCTCTCCTGTTTCAGATTCACACAAACATGTTGAAAAGAGGGTAAAAATTACAAGAGTAGCATTTACTGCTTTTAAGCTAAAACCAAATTCAACGTAATGGTTGAAATTTCTGTAAGTGAAAAATATCTGTGAAGAAATATTCAGCAAAATTAACGGTACTCTTTGTAGCGTCACTTACTGGATGCCCCTGAATGTAAAGGTCGAAATCGAAATCCATATGCAAAGAGTTCAATTACAACTAAAGCATGAAGGTTGAACTCGAAAGTAATCACATCGATTTCCATCTGTGCCTTCTGTCCAATTTTACAAGTCAAAAGAAAGAATATTTAACATGCGAAAGGAGCATGATTATATCTCATTGATGATACTCAAGTTCACTTACAGCATTGAGATGGGCTGAGGTTTCACCTGGGCACCACCAGCTCCCTTATACTACAATACATCTAACTCATCTATACAAATCTACAAGCAAAAAAAAGCCTCGAATAGACAGCCCCCCCACCCCTGCTTGCTAGCAGTATCGTCTATGTATACATGATGTCAAAGCAAACAAGACTCCACACTAGCTCCCTCTGTTCAAACATGGACTCCAAGTTTGAATCTTAGGTTACAGCCTCTTAAAGAAAGAATAGGCTGCAGAGAAGATGGTTGTCCAAGCTATGAAGTTTTTGAAAAGGAACCACAAAGCCATATCCTCTTGTCACGGTCTTGGTAGTTTGCCTAATTAATGATCAAGTATGGAAGTCTCACACAAATGGAATCGGAATGTTATCATTGTTACTGTTATGATGCATTTGTTTCTGAACAGCTTTAACTGCTGCCACTCTAGCTGCATTAGCTGCTCTGTTAGCTGCTGCTACTGCCCTATTCACTCTTTCATCAACTTTTGCAACATCATAAGCCTTTTCCGCTGCCCGTCTTGCTTCCTAATTGCATGCAAGAACAAGTAGTTAATAGAAAAGAAAACCAGTATGATCACACAATGCTTATTCTTCATTCCAAGTTGAAAGACAAGTGGGCTCTGTGTCATTCGTGTCCCATTTGCACATCACAATTACTGACTGAAAGTTTGGATGGTTAAAATAAATAAAAAGGATCTTTGAAAGCAAAATGGCAGCAATGTAAAGGTGGCATCAACTAACAGTGAAAAATGCAAAATCTTTCCATATGAATACAATTGCAAGCACTATGCAAGGAGTCAAGTTTAAAAGTGTGCACACCTGCACTGCATTGAGTACTTTGGAATGATAAACAGCAACCGGAGATACAGGATGAGAGGTGTTCTGCGTGCTTGGGACATCAAGAATTCCATTTTGCCAGTGACCAGACTGAGTCTCCCCATTTCTGAATGTGTACATTCCCAGGCCTTGCCTTCTACCCTCATGCCAGGCTCCCTCATACCGATGCCCATTTGCAAAACGATAGACACCAAAGCCATGCATCTTGTCGGCAAAATATTCTCCAGCATATGTATCCCCATTTCTGAATAATTAGAAACCAGATGAGTAGGCATGGGAGCAAAAACACCAGTTTTAGATGATTGATACAGCAATATGGATATTTGGAGCAGCTAATAAGGCTGTAAAACTTGCTAACATAAAATGATAAGTTTATTGATATACAAATGCACGGGGCACGCCACAATCTACAGATAAAGAGATCTAAAGATGACAAAAAAACCATGTTTAATCAATAATCCATAACCCGGAACTGATTGGGATAGGCCATGCGATTTCCTACAATCCATTCCATCCTATCTAAATAGAAGTGAAGAAAGTGAGAAAGAGAACTAGCACAAGCTGAAAACTATGAACAACTTATCCCATTATATAAACTCCAGAACTGAATGAGTTAAATCAACAGACAGATCAGAAGCACCTTAAAATTTTCGCTGTGTTAAAAAAGCCAGATTCTTGTTAGGTGATTAAAGCAGTATCAAGTTCTCTTAAGTATAATGACATCAAATCCTCCTCGAGCACTGTAATATCAACCACAGTAAGTCAAAATCAGCAAAACAACCCCAGATAGTGCAGTTGCGACCGGAGCTAAGTTAAAAAGATGATCAATGACAATTCTATAGCCATTACCTATACATTATTTTTTTCATTCTTCAACAAATTTCCTTTTCCCTTATCGTTCACTTATCAACTGCTTTGCCATCTCAGCTTTCAGTTGAAGAAAGGATGAAAAACATTCTCTATTTTGGTTAGTCATGTTAACTAAAGCCAACTAAAGTGTGACAATAGAACAGGAGATGAAATTAAAACTGACATCTAATAGTTATCCCTGTGACCCCAAATAATATCTATGCATGCTTTAAAGAGCATTGGTAATTGCCAAATAATGATGAACATTGTTTAAGTAAAATACAAATACACGTAGATAATTTCATACTTGAGATAGTCCAAAAAATCAGCTGGAAAGGACATCAGAGTAACAAGCATCGTTATTATTTAATTCATACAGTAATTATTATCCTTACCACTGAATATAAGACAGCTCAAAGAAACATCACTCCCAAAGAAAAAGATTTTCCGTCCTATTACACGTGATAGAATAACAATCCATAGAAAGTACGATACATGACAAACAATAACACGGTTTTCCAAATTTTTTCTAACCTAAGAGACCTCTCTAAGATCTTGTCTGACAAGTCCATGAACCTTTGACAGGCTCCATGGGTTATAAGAGATACAAAGATATTAAAAAAATAATAATAATAAGCAAGAAAACTACAATAATATGTTGCCAAAATCTTGTCTTTATGAGATCCAATTCTAGAATCCAGTTTGGATGACTAAAATTACACAAATTCACAACAACAAGAACAAGAAAAACAATAATGATAATAATTAAAATGACTCAGCCAAATGACAATGAACGAAGAGGAGTATTTCTCACATTTACAATTGACTTCTCAATAACAGATTTAGAACAATCCATTATGATT
>Ga0307509_10011635_pt1 | contig 10633 bp, 8 predicted proteins | sample 10_EM_MG_FD_202245 | JGI IMG/M metagenome (GOLD analysis project Ga0307509, IMG submission 202245) | Populus trichocarpa ectomycorrhiza microbial communities from riparian zone in the Pacific Northwest, United States - 10_EM | ecosystem: Host-associated > Plants > Roots > Unclassified | place...
TGTTCGCGTCGATCGGCACGCTCGCCGGCGGCGCGGTGGTAGGCGTCTGGCAAGGCATTCGCCAACTGTCCGAGCCGGAGGGCGGTGGTCATTACGCAATCGATCTACAGCGCACAAAACGCTCCGTGTAGTCGGCGTTGCATTCACAACGCAGAAGAATTCCTCGTCGACGAACGCAAGAATCGAGACGACCAACGTTCGCAAACGCCTTCTCGCCGCCATATCGCTATGGGATTCGTCGTTCGTAACAGCCAGCAAGGGAGTCGTTATGTTTGAAGCCATCGTGTCCAAGATTTCGAGCGCCGCACGTCACGCAGTTCGTGCTGTCGCGAACGCAACGCGGCGCACACCGTGGCTCGCAACTTTGGCGATCCTTGCGCTGTTGCTCGTGATCTTCTGATCGAACGCCCGCAACTCGTTACCGCCGTCCTGGGAGAAGACCGATGACAAGTCACACCACAAGCGGTGAATCCACCAACGCAGCGCCCAGAGTGGCGAACACCACCCTCGACGTACCGCCGTTCATCGACGAGAAGCACTTGTGCGCCGAGCTCGGAATCTCGTCCGTGACCGCAACGAAATGGCGCCAAAGCAGAAGGTCCGCCGTTCATCAAGGTTGGTCGACTCGTGCGCTACCGCCGGACCGACGTGGAGTCGTGGCTCGACTCGCGGACCGTGGGTCGCAGATCGGCGTGATCGCTCACGGACTACGCGACCAGAACCTTTTTGGCGATCACGAGCGCTGCCGACCGCAGCGATCGCTGGCTCGCGGCGCGTGCACCCGCGACCTGATCACAGCGACGACAGGAACGCGACGAGCGCTTCCTTCTCGTGGTCCGTGAACGCGAAGTTGAAGTGCTGGTCGTAGTGGTTCACGACGTCCATCAGCGTCTTGGCCTGGCCCGAATCGAAGTACGGCGCGCGCGACGCCAGACCGCGCAGGATCGGCACCGCCATCTTGCCGACGTCGGACCACAGCCCCGTGCTCGCGCCGCGGCCGAGGTTGGTGACGACGCGCTCCGCGTTGGTGGTCTTGTTGCGGATGTGGATGCGCGGCAGCTCCGCATCGAACTTGTCGACGATGCCGATGTCGAACAGCTGGTAGACCGACCGCGTGCCGACGTTCGGCGAGTTGTGGCAGCCGGAGCACGTACCGCCGTTCGCGTTCTCGCGGAAGTTGAAGATCTCCTGGCCCTCGGCGATCAGTGCGCGGCGCTTGGCCTCGCCGCGGTCGTGGCAGTGGCCGCGACCGTGATCGAAGTCGGCATCCGCACCGATCCACGCGTCGTAGAGGTCGAACACCTTGCGCGTCGTCGGGCCCGTCGAGGCGTGGTTGATGCCCACGAACCACTCCTGGTTCGCGAGGTTCACCGGACCGCCGCGCGCACCGTCCGCGTCGAGCCGGCCCGCCTCGTCATCCTCGACCTGCGCGAAGAAGTTGAACAGCATGAAGTCGGCGGCCTGGTTCTGTTCCGCATCCGTGGGCACGTACGTCGTCTGGCCGTGGAGCTGCGTACCGCCGACGAACACCGCCTTGACCGCCGCGCGCATGTCGGGCTGCGCCGCCGGCGCCCAGGTCACCGACGTCTTCTTCGACACGCCGGTGAGCGGGTTCGGCTTGCGGTAGCCGAACACGTTCGTCAGCGACGTCTCGGCGCAGTTGTACGGATCGTCGACGGCCGTCACCTCGAACTCGAACCCCGGCTGGATCTTCTGCGCGCCGCGCGTGCTGCCGCGCTCCAGCGTCAGCGCCATCGCGTCCTTGCGCTTGCGCCTGGTCGAGATGTCCGAGCTCGGGCATTTGCCGTTGTCGAACGTGAACATGAAGACCGGGGCCGTACCGTTGGTGTCCTCCCAGACCTCGCGCGCGGCCGATGCGGTCCAGCCGCCGGCGAAGCCGTGGCACGACTCGCAGGTCCGCCCGCTGGTGCCGAGGTTCTTGAAGAACGCGTTGGTCGTCTCGAGCTCGGCGAGCGTGCCGAGCGGCGAGTACTCTTCCGCGATGCCCGCGCGGTTGCGGACCTGCTGAGCTCCGAGGTGGTCGTGGTCCTCGCGCTCGGCTTGTTGCGTCTGCCCGACCTCGTCGGGCGCGTTATCGATGCAGCCGCTCAACATCACTGACGAGATCGCGAGTCTGAAGATCACACTGCGCATGAAAGCCTCCCGGGATTGCTGGGTTCGAACGGCCGCCACCAGAGCACCGCTCGTGCCACCGCGCAGTTGCGTGAGATCGTGAGGCTGCGGGCCTCACGCAGGCCCCGGCGATACTTCGCGCATGAAGCAATGCTTCATGCGTGGCGCATCACGGCGCCATGCACGCGGTCGCGGGAATCGTCGTCGGACACTTCGCCCACTCGTCGGGAATCGGCTCGCCCGTCAGCGACTCGAGGAACGCGACGATGTCGGTGATCTCGTCGTTCGAGAGGAACAGCGGAGCGATCGCGTAGTCGCGGTGACCGACGTAGCCGTCGGTGCCAGCGCCCTCGTTATAGAACGCGACGACATCCCACAGCGACGCCATCCCGCCGGTGTGAAAGTACGGCGCCGTGTGGGCGACGCCCCGCAGGCGTGCCGTCTTGAACGCACCGCAGCCCTCTGCCGGATCCGAGCCGCCGCAGATCATCGGGAGATCTGCGGTCGCGACCGGCGTCGCCAGCGCGATGAACTTGGCGCCGTAGTCCGGGTTGTCGCTGAACTGGCCGTTCGAGTTGAACGGGTACGTCGCCTGGAACGCGCCGGTCGCCATGAAGCCGTAGTCGACCGCGAGGGCGCCCTGCGGGACACCGACGTTGTGGAACTTGAAGTCGCTGAACGCCTGGCCGTTGTGGCACTCGTTGCAGGCCGCCTTGCCGATGAACAGCTTCGCGCCGCGGACCGCCGACGGAGAGAGTGCGGTCTCGTCGCCGTCCATGTACTTGTCGAACGGCGAGTTCTTGTCGATCAGCTTGCGCTCGTAGGCTTCGATGGACTTGCCGATGTTCGTCGTGAACCGGCCCATCGCGATCTGATCGTCGGCGGCCATGCCCATCCACGCCGCGGTCTTGTAGCCGCCCACCGGCGGAAACCGCGTGGTGTCGTCGAGGTCGGGCATCGGTCCGAACAGATCCTCGTACGCCGGGCGGTAGTACGGATCGTCATAGATGAAGTGCGCTTGCTCGAGCGCACTCGAGCCGACATCGCTCGGGATCGACCACAGCGCGGTGAAGTTTCCGCTCCAGTGGTTGTTGCCCGGGACGAACGCGGTGTTGAACACCGTCGGCGTGTTGCGGCTCAACGCCGCGCTGCCGAACACGGTCGTCGCGGTGCGCGCCTTCGAGTCGGCGCCACCGTACGTGAGATCATGGCAGGTGCGGCAGTTTCCGGCGCCGGTGACCCAGCGCTTGTCGAAGAACATGTCGTGACCGAGCTCGGCCGCTCTGGGATCGTCGGCGTAGCGGTTCGTCGCGCTCACCGGGATCGGCGTGCTGTCGTCGATCACCATCTTCGAGAGGACGGCGGTCTCGTCGTCGGTGAAGCCCTCTTTGGTCGTGCAGGCGCCACCAGCGATGCCGGCCGCCGCGAACCACATCAAATGTCTGGTCTTGAAAGTCATTGGCATTCTCCTGGTTTTCAGTCGGCGTAGCTGCCGTAAGGCATGCCGTCCTTCTTGGTGTGCGGTCGGACGTGGCCCTTCTTGAGCTCGAGCTCGAGGCTCACGACGCCGGTGTCGCTGACCTCGGCGTCCGCCGCGGCCGGCTCTGCGTTCGGAGCCCACGCGACGACGCGGTGGTGGCCGGCCGGAACGTTCGTGAGCTTGAAGAAGCCGTCCTTGCCGACGCGCGCGTAGTTGCCGTTCGGGACCACCAGGATGTGGCCGACCATCTGCGGGTGCATGTTGCAGTACACGCTCACCACGCCGGGCCTCGTCATCGTCACCGACTTCGATTCGCCCTTCGGATAGCTACCGAGGTCGAACGAGTTGTCGGGCGACAGCGAGAACACGTTGTGAAAGATCGCGTCCATGTTCGGGAACGAGACGCTCGTGCCCTTCTGCACGATCAGGACGGGCGGGACGAACTGCTTGCCCTCCTGCCGCATCTGCGCGGTGCCGCTCGTCGCCTGGACGATGTCCTCGACGTAGATCACCGCTTCTGCGGCGCCGGTGACCTTGCCGACGATCGATCCGGCGCCGTCGGGCTTCTTCTTCACCGGCTTGGGCTCGACCTTCGCCTTCGCGGCCTTCGCGTCGGTGAACGCGGCCGCCTTGTCGGGTGCAGGTTTCGCCGCGGACTGCGGCGACTCGACGCTCGGCGCCGCCGCCGGCTCGCCGGGCTTCGCATCGTCAGCGTTCGACGACACCGGCGAATCGAATATGCCCTTGAGCGCCTGCAGATACTGCTGCTGCGCGCGCACCAGCTTGTCGATCTGCTTCTGCTGATCCTCGACCCGCTTCTCGAGCCGATCGACATCGGCCTTGGTCGCCGGGGCGGCCTTGTGGGTCTTCGGCTCGGCGCCCGCGGCGGGGCCCAGGGCGATGACGATGACGGTGATCGCTAACCAGGAGTGAATTGATCGCATGGGTCGTCCTTTCAGAAAGCCATCACGGCCGACGTCGTGACGACGTCATCGGGAATACTCGGGGTGCCGCCGTATTCGCCGTTGTGGGAGTACTCGGCCTTGAGGAGCGCGTTCGGGCTGAACACCAGCCGAACGCCGCCGGTCGCGCGCCAGTCCCGCGTGATGTAGAGCCGCTCGGTCGCTTCTTGCACGAGCGCGTCACGGAACTCGGCGCGGCCGAGGATGCCGAGCAGCGGCGTGAGGATCACGTCGGCCTCGACGTAGCCGCCGTTCTTGAGGTCGAGCGAGTACACCATCGTGAGCGGATCGCCGGGCGCCTTGCCGCGGAGCCACTGGGCCTTGATGTCGAGCCGCGAGACCTGGAGCTCGGCATCCATGCCGACGAACCACATCTTGCGGCCGCCGTCGGGCGCGCCGTCCTGCGTGCCCCACGACACCGATGGACCGAGCTCGAACGCACCGCTACCGACCGGGAGGTGGAGCGCGGCCCGTCCCGACAGCGTCTTGAACGAGTTCGTGTCGGTCTCGGTGTAGAAGTGGAACTGCTCCGTCGTGAACGAGCCGTTCGTCACGGCCGCGGCGACGATGATGTGATCGTCGGCGAGCTTGGTGCGTGCCTTCAGGCCGACCGCGGTGCCGGTCGTGTAGCGCGCCATCAGGCTCGGCGTGATGCCGAACCGCTGCTCCGCCTTGCGCGTCTTGTATTCGATGCCGACGACCGAATCGACCTTGCCGACGAAGATCGAGGTCTTGCCGTCCTCGGTCGGCATCCACTCGAGTTGCGCGAGATCGACGTCGAAGTTGTCGCCGAGCGAGAAGTTGCTGCCGCTGCGGGGCGTGAAGTTCACGCTCGACGTGAACAGCGCGCTCGAGCCGAGCCCCGCGTTGACCGTCAGGTTGAGCTCGTTGACCAGGAACGTCGGCACGCCCATCGAGTGGATGTAGTCCTGGCGCTGGACACCGGGCAGGTCGCCGAGGTCGGCGACATCGCCGCGCGAGTTGACCTGGGTCGCCAGGAGGTCGCCGTAGAACACCCAGCCGACGTTCTGATACTGCGGGAACATCGTATGTGCGACGTCGCGGCGGATGCCCGAGCCGTCGCCTTGCGTCGCGAAGAAGCCGACGTCGCCGTAGCCGCTGATCCGGATCGGGAACCGCGACTTGCGGCTGTCCTCCTCGGTCTTCAGTCGCGCCTGGAGCTCCTCGACCTTCGACTCGAGGGCGGTGGTCTTCGCGTCGAGATCGACGTCGTCGGGCTGCGACCCGCTCCCCGCGTCGGCGTCGGCGTCCTTCGCGCCTGCGTCGGCGGGTTCGGGATCGCCGGGGGCCGGTTGGGCGAGCACGGGGCTCGCGACGAGGAGCAAACAAACCAGATTCCGAATCATGTGATCCTCCGAGGCAAGCGAATCGTCGATAAAACGAACAGGACCGCGAACAGCACGAGTACCGGGGGCACGAACGTCATCCAGTGGACGACCCGGAAGCGCCGCGCGACCGTGTCGAGAGAGCTGACCAGGACGAGGTGATGCGACTGCGCGGTCTCCGGCAGCTCGACGACGCTCGCCGCGAAGGTGTGGCCGTTGCTCGTGACCACGCGCGGTGCTTCGCCGACCAGCCCGATGACGTTCGCGAACACGCTCGCGATCACCGGGTCGCGCGACGAGGCGGTCACGACCTTGTTCGCGAGTGCGCTCGCGACCGACACGCCGGTCTGGTGCTCGACCGCGGCGAGCAGCGCTTCGTCGATCGGCTGGCCGACGACGAGATACGCGACGAGCGTGTCGCCGTAGCGCACCGACTTGATGCTGAGGTCCATGACCTCGCCGGCGAGCGCCCACGAACCGAGCGCGACATCGTCGGTGTCGCGCGCCTTCTTCACGACCGCGGACGCCGACAGGTCGACGCCTTCGAGCTCCGCGGCGCCGGCCTGCGCGAACACGCGACCATCGGGATCGAGGACCAGCAAGAACCCGCTGCGGCGCAGCTTCGTGAGGTCTTGCAGGATGTCGGCGACCGTCGCCGCGTCCATGCCCGCGGTCGCGAGCGTCGACTTCAGGCGCGGATCGTCGACGAGCAGGCGGCACTGCGCCGTGATGTCCGCCTGGGTCCGCGCGCGAAGCGCGTCGAACGCGCCGCGTGCGCCGATGAGGTGCTGCGAGGTCTCGTCGACGATCGCCGCCTGCAGCTGGCTGCGGGTGACGAACGTCCATCCGGTCGCGAGCCCGACCGCGAGCCCGACCGCGAGGACGAGCCACAGGCGCGATGCGCCGCTCGGGACGGGTTGGCTCGTCATCTGACTCCCCGCGATCCGCTGGACGATGCTGGGGACGCGCTCCTGGCTGCCGGAGGCGCGCGAGCGGTCACTGGCCGGCAGGTGTATTTGGTGTTCGCTCATGTCCATCCGGTTCTGAGGTGCTGGTGCGCGCGAATTCGAGGCGATCGCCGGCGAGTCTCCACACCTGGTCGCCGGATCTCGTCTCGAGCTGGCGTTGCACGATGGTCCGGTCGTCGACGACAACGCGGACGTCGTGCTTGCCGTTCACGACGTCGACGGCCTCGCCGGCGCGATAGCGCGTGCCGTCGACGATCAGCGTCGCGCCGCGCGGGAGACCGGCGAGCAAGATCCGGCCCGTCGCCGGGGCGAGCCGCACCCGCTTCGCGACCACGCCGGTCGCAGGCACGTCGAAGGCGTCGGATCTCGGCGCGAAGCCTGCGAGCTCGAGGCGAACGGTGACGCGTTTCGCGCCGAGCCCGCTCAGGGTCGCGGGCGTCGTGAGTCCCGTCGGCTCGCCGCCGATCGAGATCGTGGCGCCGCTCGGCTCGCTCTCGATCTGGATCGCGCCGGAGAGGGTTGGGCCGGTGCTCGCGGTGTCCGGACCGTAGGTCGCGACCGCGACGCCGGCCGCGAGGCCCGCGATGCACAGGCCGGCGACCACGAGCGGCCAGCGGTGACGCGGCCGAACCACCGGCTCGGGGGCGACGGCGGAGGTCGAGCCAGATGCGAGCGTCTCGACGTTCACCGCGTCGGCGCGGACCTCGGTCCGCAGCTTCATCACGAGAGAGATGTTGCGGGCGAGCGTGCGGGTCTGCGAGATCGCGCGCTTCGCGTTCGCGCGGTCCGGGCCGAACAGCTCCTCGATCGTGGCGGCCAGGACCCGCGCGTCGGACCTGGGCTGGCCGGCCATGGCCTCCTCGAGCGCGCCGGCCATCTGCTCCGCCGATGCGAACCGGTCCGACGCGCTCCGCGCGATCGCGCGCATGATGATCGCGTCGAGCGCGGGCGGGATCTCGGGCCGATAGCTGCTCGGGGCGCGAACGGGATCGTTCATGATCGCGTACAGGGTCGCCGCGTCGCTGGCGCGGCCGAACAGCCGCCTCCCGGTCAGCAGCTCCCACAACACGACCCCCGCCGAGAAGATGTCGGAGCGGTGGTCGACACCGCTCGCGCGCACCTGCTCGGGCGGCATGTAGGCGAGCTTTCCCTTGATCGTCTTCGTCACCGTCGCCGAGGTGTTGGTCTTGGCGACCCCGAAGTCGATCAGCTTCACCTCGCCGCCGTAGGTCACGATGATGTTCGCCGGGCTGACGTCGCGATGCACCAGGTTGAGCGGGCGCCCGGTCATGTCGGTGAGCTGGTGTGCGACCTGAAGGCCCGCGCACACCTGGATGACGATGCCGACCGCGACGTGCACCGGGAGCCGGCGCTTCGCCAGCGACAGCCGGCGGAGGATGCTGCGGAGGTCCTCGCCGGGGAGGTACTCCATCGCGGTGTAGTACTGACCGTCGACCTCTCCGAACTCGTACGTGCGGACGATGTTCGAGTGGTCGAGCCGAGCGGCGATCCGCGCCTCGTCGACGAACATCCGGAGGAACTGGGCGTCGGTGCTGAAGTGCGGCAGCACGCGCTTCAGCACGACCACCTTCTGGACGCCTTCGAGCCCGCGCTGGACGCCGAGGAAGACCTGAGCCATCCCGCCGAGCGCGATCTCGCCGACCAGCAGGTACTTGCCGAACCGCTCGCCACGCAGGTTGTCCGATATCGAATCGGACACAATAATAGGAGTTGTTATCTCCAGATCTCGGGCCTCGCATACGTTTGCGCCTGCGCTATGTGGATAGTCGGCCATTGCGATACCCCGATCGACGAGCCGCCGTATGAGCAGATCGCGTGCCGCGCGCAAGCCCTCGAAATGGCGTCTGTGCGCGCAGCACGGATGAAGCACTACCTTCCAGCGTGAGACGCTCGTAACGGCAGATCTGCGCGAAGTTGCGCGGGCTTGGCGAATTCTCTCATTTTTGAAGCAGCGCTTCACTATTGAAGCATCGCGAGCTCATCACCCCAGATCTCGGGTGTAAGCACACAGACTTTTATCTACAACATGTCCACGAGTCATGAAATGCGACTCTATCGTTCGCTTGACTGGCCGAGCTGCAATATGCGAGTTTGCAATACGGTGAGCTATCGAATGATGGTGAATGCGTGCGTCGTGGCCGGCATGGCGTCGTGCGCTGCACCGCCCGCGCAGAGCCCGGAGCCTCGCGTGCCCGTGGTCTCGCCGCCGGACTTCCCGCTCGCGCGGTTCATGCGCGAGCAGGTGAACGTCCCGTTCTCGTTCGTGATGCTGGAGACCGCCACCGCGCCGCGCGCCCGGCGCGTCCATCGCGCGGCCAGCGTCCTGCGCGACGCGGCCCGCGATCTGATGGACTGGTCGGATCCGCCGGTCGGCAGCGACGAGGCGCGGCAGGTGTTCTTCGCCTACGCTGAGGACCTCGAAAATCACGTCGCGCGGCTCGAGGACGTGTCCTCCCAGGAGACCGACTTCGACGCCACGACGATCGAGCAGATCCGGCACACGTGCAACGACTGCCATCACTTCTTCCGTCCCGCGAGCGTGCTCTCGCCGGACGTCGCCTACGACTGGCTCGCGCTGGACCACGGAGGTATCAGATGAGACGACTAGCGATCACGCTCCTGCTTGCCGCCTGCGCCAAGGCGCCGCTCCCGCCGATGGCGCCGCCGCCGGATGCGAGCATGACGGCCCTGGCGCAGCTGATGAAGAACGAGATCAACCCCTCGTTCTCGAAGGTGACATTCCTCGTGTTTCACGGCGACGAGATCCAGGAGGACCCCACGACGGTGCGCGCCGAGATCCAGCGCGCAGCGAGCACGCTGCGGTTCTCGATCCAGCAGCTGCGCGACTGGCCGGACCTGCCGACGCAGACGACGGAAGGCCGCGACGTGTTCTACACGTTCGCGGCGAGCGTCGACCGCCAGGCGCAGCACCTGTTCGACGCGGTCCAGCACAGGGACAACGCGACGGCCGCGACCCAGGTCCAGGACATGGCCGACACCTGCAACAACTGTCATCACTTCTTCCGGCTGAAGATCGAGGACTCGGTCGTGCCGGGGCGCGCCGCTGTAGTGCCGTGATCAGCGGCCGGCTGGACCGAGCGTGAAGCGCTTCGCGATCATGCCGGTCCGCGGCACCTCGATCACGTCGGTCACGACGCGGTAGCCGGGCCGCTCGAGCCGGATCGTCACGCGCCCGGCGGCGAGGTCGGTCAGGGTCGCCGGGGTCTTCAGGCCGGTCGGTTCGCCGTTGATCGAGATCGCCGCGCTGGTCGGATCGCTGTCGACCTGGAGCACGGGGTGCGCCGTGGGCTTCGCGATCGCGTCCGATCCACCGCGGCCGCCGAGGACGAAATAGGCGACACCGGCGACGCTCGCGAGCAGCAAGACGAGCGCGACCCCGAGTGCGAGCCCGCGCCGTGGCGCCGGCCCGACCGCGGGTTGCGGGTGCGGCTCGAGGGTCTCCACGAGCTCGCTCCGGCTCGCGGCGCGCGGCTTCATGACGAGCGCGACGTTGCGCTGGAGCGACCGCGATTGCGCGATCGCGCGCTTGGCTTCGGCGCGGGTCGTGCCGAACAGGTCCTCGAGCATGCGCGCGGCGGCGCGGCCGTCATGCTTGGGTTGATCCTCGAGGAACCGCTCGAGGTCCAGTCCCATCTCCTCGGCGGTGTCGTAGCGATCGGCCGGTGTACGCGCGAGTGCGCGCATCACGATGCTGTCGAGCGC
>Ga0307509_10011636_pt1 | contig 10633 bp, 8 predicted proteins | sample 10_EM_MG_FD_202245 | JGI IMG/M metagenome (GOLD analysis project Ga0307509, IMG submission 202245) | Populus trichocarpa ectomycorrhiza microbial communities from riparian zone in the Pacific Northwest, United States - 10_EM | ecosystem: Host-associated > Plants > Roots > Unclassified | place...
CCAAGGCGTCGCTGAGGTGGGCGCGCGCCTCGGACGGCGCGCCGGCCCGGCGCAGTCGCTCGCCGTACGCCAGCCGGATGCGGGCGAGGTCGAACGGCCACTTGTCGGCGTCCGGGGTGGTCAGCGCGGCCTCGAACAGCTCGAGCCCCGGCGCGGCCATGGCGGCGGCGCCGGCCACCGTGAGGGCGAGCCGCGGTGACAGGTCACCGATCCGGGCGGCGCGCGCGGCCTCGACGTGCGCGGTGGCCTCGGCGGGCCGGCCGGATCGGGCGGCCGACTCGACCGTTTCCATGATCAACCAAAGCGCATGGGGTACGTGCGAGGCCAGCTCGCCGGCCGCGCTGACATTGCCGGCGCACCGGTACGCCTCGTCGAAGTCGCCCACCGACAGCGCCGCCAGCGTCCGGACGTGCCACATGTACGCGGCGACCACCCCGATCCGGCGCGGCGCCGCCCACCGGCTCATCCGGTCGGTCAGCGCCCGGCCGGTGGCCTGATCGCCGCGCCCGGTCGCGACGACCGCCTGCAAGAACTCGCCGATCCACCGCAGCAGCGAGTAGTCGTGCTGCCGGCACAGACCCAGGCCCTCGCCGGTCAGGGTCAGCACGTCGTCCCAGCGCCCGGCGAAGTACGCGTCGTTGCCGAGCAGGAACAGCGCCTCGATCGCCGAGGTCACCGCGCCGCCCTCCCGGCCGTGCCGCACCGCCCGCCACAGCGGCTCCCGGCAGGCGCCGATCCGGTCCAGGTAGCTGCCGGCGATGGCGGTCCGGACGATCCGCGCCGGGCTGGTCTCGGTCTTCAGCCGCTCGATCGCCGCGTCCAGCTCGCCGAGCACCGGCCGGGCCAGCCGCACCGGGTCGCTGAAGGTCGCCGCCAGGATCGCCAGCAGCCGCGGCGGCCGCGGTCGCAGCCGGCCGACGGCCGCGTGGAAGGGCGGCCACAGCCCGGCCCGGCCGCCGAAGAACGACACCATGAGCAACGTGTAGAGCGCCTCGATCAGGGTCCTGTTGTGCGCGTCGCCGGGATCCGGCAGCGCCGCGATCGCGCCGGCCAGCAGCCGGTGCGCGTTCTCGATGTCGCCGGCCTCGTTGAGCAGGTGGTACGCGCCGGCCAGCGCCCCGGTCAACGAGCCGCCGTGCCGCGGGTCGGCCCGGCGGGCGGCGTCCAGCAGGGCCGGCACGTCGCGCAGGTCGCCGGTGACGATCGCGCCCAGATAGGCCGCCTCGGCCAGCCGGCCGGACCGGTCCGCGCCGACCGGGCTGAGGTCGGCCGCCCGCAGCAGCTCGGTGATCGCGCCGACCGAGTCGCCGCGGATCAGGTTCGCGTGGGCGACCTGCTGAAGCAGCGCCGCGACCTCCTCGTCCGGTCCGGTGCTCGCCTCGGCCAGGTGCCACGCGCGCCGGGCCGGCTCGTCCTTGCGCAGCTCGGCGAGGGCCCGGTGGGCATGGCGGCGCTCGGCGGCCGAGGCGAGCTCGACGACCGCCGATCGGGTCAGCGGGTGCCGGAAGGTCAGCCGGCCGGTGCCGGCGTCGATCGCGACGACCCCGGCCCGCTCGGCCGGCGCGAGGTCGTCCACGGCCACCACCCGCCGGTCGCCGGCGCCGTCCAGCACGGCCAGCAGCAGGGCGTCGCGGGTGGCCGGCGGCAGGTCGCGGACGCGCCCGGCGAACACGTCCTGCAGCCGGCCGGTCAGCGGGAGCGGGCCGGCCACGGTCCGGTCGCCGAGCGCGATCGGCAGCTCCAGCAGGGCGAGCGGGTTGCCCCGGGCTTCCTGCAACAGGCGGCGCCGGGCGCGCGGGCCGAGCTCCGGGTAGCGGCTGTCCAGCAGCGCCCCTGCCGAGTCGTAGGAGAGGGGGCGGAGCTCGTGCACGCGTACGCCCGATCCGTCGAACTCGCCGGTGCGCGCGGTGGCCAGGAACCGTACCCCGGTGCCGGCCACCCGGCGGGCGACGAAGCCGGCCACCGCCGCGCTGGCCTGGTCGAGCCAGGGCAGGTCGTCCACCAGGATCAGCACCGGCGCCCCGGCCGCCGCGCGGGTGAGCAGCTCCAACGCCGCGTGGGAGATCATCATCCGGCCCGGCACCGCGCCCGCCTCGAGGCCGAGGGCCACGCCGAGCGCCGTACGCGGCATCTCGTCGAGTTCGGCCAGCCGGCCCAGCAGCGGGAACAGCAGCTGGTGCAGGCCGGCGAAGCTCACCTGCGCCTCGAACTGCGTGCCGGTCGCGCGCAGCACCAGCGCGCCGGCCGCCGCGGCGTCCCGCGCCGCCTCCTCCAGCAGCGCCGACTTGCCGACGCCCGCGTCTCCGGAGATCACCAGAGCGCCGCTCAGCGCCCGGATCGCCGCCAGATCGCGATCCCGGCCGATCAGCCGGCTCATCGCTCGTCACCCGCATGCATCCGGCGGCATCCCCCTCACGCAGAGCGTAGGGCCGGCGTCAAACCTCGTTGCCCGGAGTTAGGGGAATCGGTGATTCGGGCGGGCCGTCGCCGCGCTTACCTTGGCCTGGACGGCGCCGCCTCCGGCCGGGCCGCGAGCCGGGGAGTCCACCATGACAAACGCGGAACTGGCGCGGAGTGTCGCCGCCGAGCTCGGCTGGGATCCCCGGATCGGCAGCGCGCGGATCGACGTCGCCGCGGACGACGGCCGGGTGACGCTGCGCGGCACGGTGGGCAGCTTCCGGCAGAAGCGGGAGGCGCGGCGGGCGGCCGAGCGGGTCCACGGGGTCACGTCCGTGACGGACCAGCTGGCGGTACGGCTACCGGGCGAGCACCGGCGGCCGGACGCCGACCTGCGCGCCGGCGTGCGGCGGGCGCTGAGCCTCGACGTCCTGGTCCCGCCGACCGTGCAGGCGAGCGTCACAGACGGCTGCGTCGTCCTCAGCGGCACCGCCGGCTGGCAATACCAGCGGGACGAGGCCGTCTTCGTCGCCGGCAACGTGCGCGGCGTGGTCGACGTCCGGAGCGACATCGACCTGCTGACCTCTTCCCGGCACGCCGGCGACGTGGCAGCGTCGATCACGAAGGCGTTCGAACGCGACGCCGAGATCGAGGCGGCGAACGTCGGGGTGGAGACCTTGGACGGCACCGCGATCCTGACCGGCAGCGTGCGGTCCTGGGCGGAACACGACTCGGCGGTGGCGGCGGCCTGGGCGGCGCCCGGTGTGGGCGACGTCGACGACCGCCTCACCGTGACCTACTACTGACAGCGGCACTGCCTTTGGAGATCACATGAAGCTCGCCATGCGCCATCCGGCGATCCTGGAGCAAGAGCAGAAGCGGGCCGCCAGCCTGCAGCTGCGCATCGCCGACGCGATCACCGAGTTCGCCGGGTCGATGCGGTTCGTCTACGTCCACATCGCGCTGTTCGCCGTCTGGATGCTGTTCCTCGAGTCCAACCCGTGGCCCATGCTCACCCTGATCGTCTCGCTCGAGGCGATCTTCCTGTCCACCTTCGTGATGATCGGGCAGAACCGCCAGGCCGCGTTCCAGCAGGCCAAGGCCGACCATGACTTCGTCGAGCAGGAGCTGGAGCTCAAGACCAACACCGAGCTCACCCGGCAGATCCATCGGCTCACCACCGAACTGCACCGGCGCCTCGTCGAGAACCCGGACCAGCCGGGCCGGTCGAGCACGACGTAGGCCGGGCCGGGGCCGGGGCCGGTGGAGCGCGGGGCGGCTCCACCGGCCCCGCGGTCAGGAAGCGGGCGCCTCGTCGGCTGCCTCGTCGGCGTCGAGCCGGGCGAGGATGGCGTCCAGCACCGCGTACTCGGCCTCCTCGATCGCCGAGTACGCGAAGTCGATCGCGAACGACGCGTAGTCCTCGGCGTCCTCCGCATCGCCCTCGGCGACCTTGGCGTCGTGCCGGGCCCGGCGGGCGTCGACCCGCGACCGGGCCTCGGCGAGATGCTCGTTCCACGAGAGCCGGAGACCGTCGGCCCACGCGTCCGCCCGATCGGCGGCCGCGGCCGCATCGTCGCGAAGCTTGTCGGCACCCGCCTGCGTCTGCTGGCGAGCGTGCTCCACATCCTGTGCGACCCGGTCTTTTGCCTGCGTCCTGGCCGTCGCGACACGGTCCTGGGCCTCCTTGGCCCGGGTCGAGAGTCGCGACAGGTCTTCCGATACTGCCATGGCAGCCTCCTGAGAAATCGATGTGGCTCACCCCAAGCTAGGCAGCCCGGCCGGCCCCGGAATCTCTGATTTCCCCAGTCCGCCAGGCCGGCCGCCGGACCGGCGGGCGGCCGCACCAGCCACTACGGAAATCGGTGATTCGAGCAGCGTCGCGGGGCTCCTACGGTGGCGCCATCGGCTGCCTCACCACCCGGAGAAGGAGCACCCGTGTCACTGTCGACCTCCTTGCTGTTGCGGGGACTGCTGGCCATCGCGATCGGAATCGTCTCCGTCGCCTGGCCGGACGTCACCGTCGACGCATTCGTCATCCTCTTCGCCGTGTACGCCTTCATCGCCGCCGCCCTGGACACGATGCGCGCCTTCGCCAGTGGCCGGGCCGGACCGGTCTTCGGCTACCTGCTCCTGGCCCTGCTCTCCCTGGCCGCCGGGGTGGTGGCGCTGGCCTGGCCCGGCATCACCGCGCTGGTGCTGGTCATCTGGATCGCCGCCTGGGCGCTCGTCACCGGCGTCGTCGAGGTGGCGCTGGCATTCCGGCAGGGCGAGTCCGCCGGCGAGCGCGCCACGTGGGCGCTCTCCGGGCTGATCTCGATCGCGCTCGGCATCGTGTTGTTCATCCGGCCCGACATCGGCGCGGTGTCGCTGGCGACCGTGTTCGGGCTGTTCAGCATCGTCTACGGCACATCCGCAGTGATCCTTTCCGTCCAGGCACGGAAGGCGGGGTCCGCGATTCATCGGCTGGCCGACTCGGCAGCGGCATGATCCCGGCGCCTCCCCACAGCGTGGTGGGGAGGCGACCACGCCGGCCGGCGACGAACGGCGCCGAAAGGTGGAACCGTCATGAATCTGGCATCGACCGTCGTCCGCGGCGCCGAGCGTGACGCGGATCGCGTCGCCCTCCGGCTCGGCGACGACACCATCTCGTACGGCCGGCTCGACGAGGACAGCAGCCGGGTGGCCGGCCTGCTCCGCGACCACGGGGTGACGCCCGGCGACCGGGTCGGGATCATGCTGCCCAACGTTCCGGAGTTCGCTCTCGTCTACTACGGCGTGCTGCGCGCGGGCGCCGACCTGGACCAGCCATGACCGTTGACGACTACGAGGAACTCGCCGACCGGGCCGCGCCGCTCGACGTGCTGCTGATCGACGCGGCGCTCGGCCCGATGCGCCGGATGGCCCCGAACTCCTCCAGCGCCCGGTTCGCCGCCCACCTCGCCCGGCGTCCCGCCGAAACCGCTCGCACGCTCGGCGGACTCCTCGCCGAACTCGGCCGGATCGGGGTGGGCTCGTCGACCGTCGCGCCGGCCGAGCGCGACCGCCGGTTCGCCGATCCGGCGTGGCAGGAGAACCCGCTGCTGCGCCGGGCCATGCAGGGCTACCTCGCGGCCGGCCCCACCGCCGAGACGCTGGTCGCGACGGCCGGCCTGGAGTGGCGGGACGATCAGCGGATGCGGCTCCTCACCGAGAACCTGGTGGCGGCGCTCGCGCCCAGCAACCTTCCGCTGGTGAACCCGGCCTCGGCGAAGGCCGCGATCGACACCGGCGGGATGAGCCTGGTACGCGGCGGGACGGCGCTCCTGCGCGACCTGCTGGCCCCGCCCCGCATCCCGGAGATGGTCGACACCTCCCCCTTCGCGGTCGGCCGCACGATCGCCGCGACGCCGGGCGCCGTGGTGTTCCGCACCGAGGTGCTCGAGTTGATCCAGTACACCCCGCAGACCCCGCGGGTCCGCCAGGTGCCGCTGGTCATCCTGCCGCCGACGATCAACAAGTACTACGCGATCGACCTCGCCCCCGGCCGCAGCCTGGTCGAGTACCTGGTCCAGGGCGGCCAGCAGGTGTTCGTCATCTCCTGGCGCAACCCGGACGCCCGGCACGCCGGCTGGGACATCGACCGGTACGTCGAGTCGATCATCGAGGCGCTGGACGCGACCGCCCGGGTCTGCGACACCGGGCGCGCCGCGCTGACCGGCATCTGCTCGGGCGGCATCCTCGCCTCCCTCACGGCGTCCCACCTCGCCGCCACCGGCCGCCTCGACCGGCTCGCCGCGTTCGGCCTCGCGGTGACCGTCCTCGACAACGCCCGGGCCGGCGCCGCGGCCGCCCTCGCCGACCGGCGCCTCGCCGCGGCGGCCACCGCGATGTCCCGGCGGCGCGGCTACCTCGACGGCCGCTCGCTGGCCGAGGTGTTCGCCTGGCTGCGCCCGGGCGACCTGGTCTGGAACTACTGGGTCAACAACTACCTGCTCGGCCGCAAGCCGCCGGCCTTCGACATCCTGTTCTGGAACACCGACACCACCCGGATGACCGCGCGGCTGCACGCCGGCTTCGTCGACCTCGCGCTGGAGAATTACCTGGTCACCCCCGGCGCGATGACCGTGCTCGGCCATCCCGTCGACCTGTCCCGGGTGGACGTCGACGCGTACCTGGTGGCCGGGATCGCCGACCACATCACGCCCTGGCAGAACTGCTATCGCAGCACCCAACTGCTCGGCGGCGAGTGCCGGTTCGTCCTGTCCACCAGCGGCCACATCGCCGCGCTGGTCAACCCGCCGGGCAATCCCAAGGCGAGCTTCCGGGCCGGCGCCGGCGACAACCCGGCCGACCCGCAGCAATGGCTGGCGAGCGCCCGGGCCGAGACGGGAAGCTGGTGGCCGGACGCCCTGGCCTGGCTCGGCGAGCGCTGCGGCCCGGACCGGGACGCGCCGGAGTCCCTCGGCGGCGGCGGGCTCGAGCCGCTGGCCGACGCGCCCGGCACGTACGTCTTCGATCGGTAGGGAGGCCACATGTTCGAGACCATCGGTCGCTCGCTGGGCACCGACTACTTCCGCATCGCCGACCAGCTCACCCGGGATGAGCGCGACTACTGGCGGCGTACCCGCGACTTCGTCGACGACGAGGTGCTGCCGGTGATCAACGGATACTGGGAACGGGCCGAGTTCCCGTGGCCGCTGATCCGGGCGATGGGCAAGCTGGGCATCGTCGGCGACGGCATCGAGGGGTACGGCTGCCCGCCGATGAGCCCGATCGCCAACGGGCTGATCAGCCTCGAGCTCAACCGCGGCGACGGCAGCCTCGGCACGTTCCTCGGCGTGCAGGGCGGACTGGCCATGCGGTCGATCGCGATGCTCGGCTCCGAGGAGCAGAAACAGCGCTGGCTGCCGGAGATGGCCCAGCTGGACAAGCTGGGCGCGTTCGCCCTGACCGAGCCCCTGCACGGCTCCGACTCGGTGGCGCTGGAGACCTCGGCCCGCCGCGACGGCGACGAGTGGGTCATCAACGGCCAGAAGAAGTGGATCGGCAACGGCACGCTCGCCGACGTGGTCGTCGTCTGGGCGCGCGACACCGCCGACCAGCGGGTCAAGGGCTTCCTGGTGGAAAAGGGCACGCCGGGGTACGCCGCGCGGCGCATCGACGGCAAGGGCTCGCTGCGCGCGGTCTGGCAGGCCGAGATCACCCTCACCGACCTGCGGGTGCCGGCGGAGAACCGGCTGCCCGGCGCGAACAGCTTCAAGGACGCCGGCCGGGTGCTGGCCGGGACGCGGAACTCGGTCGCCTGGGCTGCGCTGGGGCACGCCACCGCCGCGTACGAGATCGCCGCGGCCTATTGCGCCGAGCGCAGGCAGTTCGGAAAGCCCTTGATCAGCTTCCAGATAGTGCAGGAACGGCTGGTGCGGATGCTCGCCGAGATCTGCTCGATGCAGCTGTACTGCCTGCGCCTCGGCCGGCTGATCGAGGAGGGCCGGCTGACCGACACGATCGCCGCGCTCGCCAAGATGAACAACACCCGAAAGGCCCGCCAGGTCATCGCCGAGGCTCGCGACCTGCTCGGCGGCAACGGCATCCTGCTCGACTTCCACGTGATCCGGCACATGGCCGACATCGAGGCGATCCATACCTACGAGGGCACCGAGACCATCCAGACGCTCATCGTGGGACGGGACATCACCGGTGTCGGCGCCTTCGCCTGACCCGTCCTCGTCGAGCCCTGACCCGACCTCGTCGAGCCCTGCCGCGATCCGGTTCGTCGAGGTCGACGGCGTCCGGCTGCGGACCTCGGTGCGCGGCGAGGGCCCGCCGCTACTTCTGATCACGGGCCTCGGGGCGAGCCTCGACCTGGCCGAGCCGTTCGAGCGGGAGGTGACCGCGCGCGGGTTCCAGGTGATCGCGTACGACGCGCCCGGCGTCGGCCAGTCCACGGCGTACCCCTGGCCGCAGCGCATGCCCGGCGTCGCCCGCACCGTCCGGCGCATGCTCGACGTGCTCGGCTACGACCGGGTCGACGTGCTCGGCGTCTCGCTCGGCGGCGCGGTCGCCCAGCAGTTCGCCCGGCAGAACCCCGGACGGGTCGGCCGGCTGGTGCTCGCAGCGACCGCCCCCGGCCTCGGCGGCGTGCCCGGCAACCCGGCCGTGCTGGTGAAGCTGATCACCCCGCGCCGCTACAACCAGCCCGACTACTACCGCACGGTCGCCGGCACGATCTACGGCGGCGACGCCCGGCGCGACCCGAACGCCCTGCTGCACGGCTCGGTTGCCCGGTTCATCGAGCGGCCGTCGATACGTGGCTACCTGTCCCAGCTGTACGCGATCACCGGCTGGACCAGCGTCCCGTGGCTGCACACCCTGCGACAGCCGACGCTGGTCCTGGCCGGCGACGACGACCCGATCGTCCCGGTGATCAACGGCCGGATCCTGGCCCACTGCATTCCCCAGGCTCGCCTGCATGTGGTGCGCGGCGGCGGCCATCTCTTCCTCCTGGAGCGCCCGGCCGCGATGGCCGCCCTGGTCGCCGACTTCCTCAGCTGACCGGCGCATGGTGGTCCCCCCGATGGACCACGGCTTCCGCGTGGGAAACACAGCCGAAATCTAGGCTCAATAATTTCCTTCGTCAAGTATTGATTTCGCCACGAATGCCGACCTACGCTCGCCGCACCAGCGGCCACGCTCCCACGATCACCACCGAGGATCCCGATGCCCCACCTGCAGTACGAGCCCCAGCAGCGCCTCTGGCTGCTGCGCACCCCGGCCACGTCGTACGCCCTGCGGCTCGACGAGGACGACAACGTGCGGCACGTGCACTGGGGAGCGGCGCTGACCCCGGCTCAGGCGAGGGAGCTGGCGGAGCGAACACCCCCGGCGGGCAGCAGCTTCGACGCCACGGCCGGGGCGGAGGAGCTGGCCGGGGAGGGCGGCGCCCGGTTCGGGCCGCCCAGCCTCCAGGTGCGCTTCGCCGACGGCACCCGCGGCGTCGAGTGGCGCTACGCCGGCCACGACGCCGAGGACGGTCACCTGCGCATCCACCTGGACGACCGGCACTACCCGCTGCGGGTCACCCTGCACTACCGGGCGCACGAGGACAGCGACGTGATCGAGCGGTGGACGACCGTCGAGAACCGCGACGCACGAGACTCGATCACCGTGCAGCGCTGCGACAGCGCGTCATGGACCCTGCCGCGCCGCCGCGACTACCGGGTGAGCCACCTGGTCGGCGGCTGGAACAGCGAGTTCCAGCTGCGCCGCGCCGCGGTGCCGGTCGCCGAGACCGTCTTCACCAGCCGGCGCGGCATGACCAGCCACCACGCCAACCCCTGGCTGGCCGTCGACGACGGCACCGCCGGCGAGGAGCACGGCGAGGTGTGGAGCACCGCGCTGGCCTGGAGCGGGAGCTGGCGGATCACCCTGCACCGCGACCCGGCCGGCCGGACGACATGGACCGGCGGCTACGGCCACGAGGGGCTCACCTGGTCGCTCGCGCCCGGCGAGACCCTGGACACACCGGTGTTCGCCGGGCTGTTCACGACCGGCGGATTCGGGGCGGCCAGCCGGGGCTGGCACGCGCACGTCGGCCGGCACGTGCTCGCCCACCCCGGCGAGGCGCGGCCGGTGCTCTACAACTCGTGGGAGGCGACCGGGTTCGACGTCGACGAGGCCGGCCAGACGGCGCTGGTCGCCCGGGCCGCCCGGCTCGGCGTCGAGCTGTTCGTGGTGGACGACGGCTGGTTCGGCGGCCGGGTCAGCGACCGCGCCGGGCTCGGCGACTGGACGCCCAACCCGGACCGCTTTCCGCACGGGCTGCGGCCGCTCTCCGCCGAGGTGCACCGGCTGGGCATGCTCTTCGGCCTGTGGGTCGAGCCGGAGATGGTCAACCCGGACAGCGACCTCTACCGGGCGCATCCGGACTGGGTGCTGCACATGGCCCACCGCGACCGTACGGAGATGCGCCACCAGCTCGTCCTCAACCTCGCCCGGCCGGACACTCGCGAATGGGCCCACGCCTGGCTCGACCGGCTGGTGGACGAGCACGACATCGACTTCCTCAAGTGGGACTTCAACCGCCCGTTCACCGAGGCCGGCTGGCCCGGCCACGCCGACCCCGACCGGGTGTGGATCGAGCACACGCGCTCGGTCTACCAGATCATCGACCGACTGCGCGCCGACCACCCGGGCCTGCGCATCGAGGCGTGCGCCGGCGGCGGCGGCCGGGCCGACCTGGGCATCCTCGCCCGTA
>Ga0307509_10011637_pt1 | contig 10632 bp, 8 predicted proteins | sample 10_EM_MG_FD_202245 | JGI IMG/M metagenome (GOLD analysis project Ga0307509, IMG submission 202245) | Populus trichocarpa ectomycorrhiza microbial communities from riparian zone in the Pacific Northwest, United States - 10_EM | ecosystem: Host-associated > Plants > Roots > Unclassified | place...
GCATCATGATCACGGCCTGCCCCGGCAGGTCTTCTTCCGAATCGCCGGCCAGGTCAAGCCGATTCTCCTGGACTTCGCAAGCCCGCTCCTGGTCAACCTCGCCGCCGCCACGCTTCGCAAAGCTCTGGACAACGACCCGACGGCGACGGTCGACTGCACTGAGATGCTGCCCGGCTTCGAGGAGTGCTGGCTTCTCGACGCCGATGGCCGACGGTACACCTCAGAGTTGCGTCTCATCTTCTCCGACCCGGCCTCGTGACTCGGGGAACACGGATACGGCCGCGGGGCTCGCGGCCGTATCCGTGTGCTCGACTACTGCTTCGCGACCAGTTCGCGGGTGATGGACTCCAGTCCGCGGCGCGCCGTCTCCGGGCCGATCCAGATGAAGCAGATCGCCGCGACCAGCAGCGGGATCGCGCCGATCAGCGCCGTGGCCGCGATGGAGGGGACGGTCTTCGACGCGACGACCACGGCCAGGATGAGTACGCCGCCGGCCTTCGTCATGCCGGCTGCCAGGCCTGCGCCGCGTGAGCGGATCCGGGTCGGGTACACCTCCGCCGCGTAGCCGGCGATCACGGCCACCGTCGAGCCGACGCCCGCGAGGGGGATGACCAGCAGCAGTGAGAGTAGCGTGTGGTCGTGCGCGAGTCGGTTGCCCTCGATGACGAACGCGAGCAGCGCGAGCGCGGTCACGGCAGCCGAGGCCACGATCGTCCTGCGGCTGCCCCAGACGCCGTACAGCCAGGCCACGAGCATCGTGATCGGCAGGCCGAGCAGCGCGGCGTTGCGCACCACGTAGTCGGACTTCACTGCCGTGTAGCCGAGATGCTGCAGGTTCGTCGGCACCCACTGCTGGAAGCCGTACGTGACCAGGCCGAGGCCGAGGGCCAGGATGGTGATCGCGATCGTCGGCGCGGTGAAGGGGCGGAGTATGAGGAGGCTGACGCGGTCCTGGCCCGACGAGTCGGCGGCGGTGTCCGCGGTCTCGTCCGGCTCCGCGTCGAGGTTTCGCGCCTCCGCGCCGTAGCGCAGCATGATCCGCCTGGCCTCGTCCGCGCGACCGGTGGCGAGCAGGAAGCGCGGGGACTCCGGGATCCAGTGGTTCAGGGCGACGAACAGGATCCCGGTCGGCAGGCCGATCAGCCAGAGGATCCGCCAACTGTAGGCGGGGGTGAGCGTGGCGGCCAGCCAGCTGGTGAGCGCGTACGCGGCGGCGACGTTCCCGCCGATCAGCACCATGACCCAGCCGCGGTGCCGGGCCGGGATGGTCTCGGCCATCAGCGCGAAGGCGATCGGCAGCATGCCGCCGACGCCGATGCCCATGAGCAGGCACATCAGCAGGTTCCAGCTGTAGCCGGGCATCGCCCCGCAGATCGAGGTGGTCATGAACAGGATCCCGGCGAACAGGATCGCCGCGCGTCGCCCGATCCGGTCGCCGAGCCAGCCCCAGATCCAGGAGCCGAGCACGGTGCCGGAGATGCCGAACAGCGGCAGCCAGCCAACGGAGGTGTGGCCGTGCGGGTTGGTCGGCGAGAGCAGGCCGTACTCCTTCGCCATCCCGGGGGCCACGAAGGAGAGCGTGGTCGGCTTCATCACGTCGATGGTCACCGCGAGGGCGAGCACGACCAGCAGGATCACGTGCCGCGCGGTCAGCGGCGCGTCGTCCAGCGCGCCGACCCGGATGCGGGCGGCGGACCGGGAGATCGCGGCCGAGCCGCGCGGGATCAGACCGTGCAGGCACAGCACCAGGCCGACGCCGATCAGCGCCATCCCGGTGATCATCGAGGCGTCCGGCCGCATTCCGGCCATCACATAGTGCATGGAACGCGTCGAGTAATACATGGGTAGATGTAATCCGACGCCGATGGCGCAGCAGAGCGCGCCGAGCCAGAAGGATACGGGGTGCGCGAAGGCACGGGATTCAGTGGTCACACAGAATAACAGTGCCCTGCCTTCGGTCAATCAGTCTTCTTCTATCTTGCCCAGATCGCGGGCAGCCAGGCCGAGTGGAAGCCGCGCGGGCCGAGCGCCGGGAGCGGGATCCGGGCCCGCGGCGGTCCGGCGAAGTCCCGGGTGTCGAGCACCGCGAACTCCGCCGCGCCGAACGGACCGCGCACGTACGCCATGACCCAGCCGTCGCCCTCGGGCGCGTCCGGGGAGCGCGGCACGAACACCGGGTCGCCGACCTCGTGGCCGGGGCCGAACTCGTGCCGCTCGACCCGCCCGGCGAGCAGGTCGTGCCGGAGCAGGGCCTCGGCGCCGTACGGCCGGCTGTCGCAGGAGACCGCGGCGGTGAATCCGTAGCGGTACGCGGCGCCCGCGCACCGCTCGTCGATCGTGGGATACTCCTGGCCCTGGTCGTCGAGCCGCTCCTCGCGCACGCCGCCGGATCGCAGGTCCACCGTCCACCGCCAGAGGGCCGGCGGCGCCTCGCCGGGGCACAGCGGATCGCGGTCGAAGGCCCGGTCGTAGCGGACCACGTCGAGCACGACCGCGTCACGCGTCTCGAAGGCGTTCATCGGGTGCAGGACGAAGCAGGGCTCGATCTCGAACCAGCGGGCCGCCGCGTCGTCGCGCCGCGGCAGCAGGCCGATCCGTGCCACGCGCCCCTCGCGCCAGCGATACGGCGCGCTGCCGCCGGCGAAGGCGACCGGCAGGTCGTAGAGGACCGCGTAGTGCTCGGTGAGCGAGAAGGCGTGCATCATCGGCGCGCCGGTCACGCCCTCGACGTCGACCACGCGGCTCACGCGTCCGTCCACGCCGACCACGATGAGCTGCACGTGCGGCCGCTCGTGCGAGTAGGCGACGGCGTAAAGCTCGCCGGTCACCGGATCACGTCGCGGGTGCGCGGAGAACCCGGCGGGCAGCGTGCCGTCGAAGTCGTGCCGGGCCCGGGTGGCGAGGTCCGGGCCGAGTTCGTAGGGCAGCACGCCGCCGTCGCCGAGCGCGAGAATCCGGCCCGCGTGCGCCACGACCCCCGCGTTGGCCCGGTCAGAGACGCCGCGCCGCGGTCCCGGCGCCGGCAGCAGGCCGAGCTGTCTGCACGCGCCGTCAGTCAGTACTCTGCGACAGGTGAACCACTCCGCGCGTCCGTCGCGCAACCGCAGCCCCGCGAGCCACGGCGCCCCGCCGAGCCCGCGACCGACCACGTCCTCGTCCGCGCGGTGCGGGCCGAGCCGCAGGAACGTGCCGTCCAGCCCGGCCGGCAGCTCGCCCGTGCCGGGCCTCAGGTCGCGGGCGTGGACCTCGCTCGGCGGGGCGGATCGGAGCGTCGCGGACGGCATCAGGCCTCGACCTCATCCATATCGACGTTATATAACACTGTTTTAGCATGTTCGCCGCCGAACCGGGAGGATGTCAATCGTGAGCCCACGACCAGCGCAGCCGAATCTTCGCAATGCCCTGATCGAGGCCGCCGCGGCCATCCTCGCCGCCGGCGGTCCGGCCGCTCTGTCCACGCGGCGGCTGGCCCGGGAGGTGAAGACGTCCACCATGGCCGTCTACACCTACTTCGACGGGATGGACGATCTGGTGCGCGCCATGGTGCACGAGGGCTTCGCCCGCCTCGCGGCGCGGATGAAGGCGGTCGGTCAGTCCGCCGACCCGGTGGCGGACGTGGTCGCGCTCGGCCGCGTCTACCGCCGCAACGCCGGGGACCATCCGCACCTGTACTCGGTCATGTTCGGCGGCTCCGGCCTGGCCGGGTTCTCGCTCAACGACGACGACCGCATGCACGGCCTGTACACCCTGGAGATCCTGGTGAAGGCCGTGGCCCGGTGTATCGCCGCCGGCCGCTTCCGGCCCGGTGACGAGCAGTTGGTCGCGCACCAGCTCTGGACCGCGCTGCACGGCCTCGTCACGCTCGAACTCGGTGGCTACCTCTTCAAGCCGTACGACGCCGACGCCTGCTTCGACGCCCAGGTGTGCGGTCTGATCATCGGCGCGGGCGACGGCATCGAACAGGCCCGCGCCTCGATGCGGACCTCGGTGGCCCTTGCGCAAGGCTGAAGTAGCGCGAGCACGCGCCGAGAGACGACGATGTCTGACATGCCCACTCCTTTCGGCACCATTCGCAGGCTACTGCTCGCGCCCTCGCTGGACTCTGTGAGCTTCGCCGGACGCGGGTTCCCGGTCACCGCGACCCCCGCGACGGCACGGCTGGAGGCGATACCGCAGTCCGTGGTCGTCGGCTTCGAGTGGGGGATCGAGGCACGCGGGATCGCGGAGGTCGAACGACGCCTCTCGATGGTCGAGCCCGAGCTGCGCGGGTTCGCGTACGAGGGGGCCGCGATGGCCTACACGGTGCGCGACTCGGTACGCGGGGACCGAACCAGGGAGCTGATCCTCGGATCCGGTCGGCCGCACGTCTTCCTCGCGTACATCGGCATCGGCTTCGCGATGGCCAGGCTGCCCCGCGTGCTCTGGCGCACGGTGCTGCCCGACCTGGGCCCGATCCCCTTCCACCCCACGATGAGCTGGCTCGCGGTCGACGGCTACGCGTTCGACCGCGCGTACTTCGACACCGCGAAGTGGGTAGACCGGCAGCACCGGCCCGCGCCCTATCCCTGGGACGGGCACCCCGAGTACTTCCGGCGCGCCGCGGACCAGGGGGTCGGGCGCGCGCTGTGGTTCATCCACGGCGGCGGCTGCGCGGCGGTGGCCGAGGCGGTCGGGCGCTTCGACCAGGAGCGGCGCGCCGACCTGTGGAGCGGTGTCGGGCTCGCGGCCACGTTCGCCGGGGGCGCGACGCGCGCGGAGCTCGCGCGGCTGCGGGAGTCGGCGGACCGCGCCGGACTGGCCGCGGAGCTCGCGCTCGGCGCGGTCTTCGCCGTCAAGGCGCGCGACTTCTCCGACCACGTGCCCGAACACACCGTCACGGCCGCCGCCGAACTGGCCGGACTGAGCATCACGGAGGCGGTGGACCTGGCCGACCGCACCGAGGTCGACCACACCGCGACCGGTCCCGAGCCGCAGTTCGAGCTGTGGCGCCGGAACATCCGCGCCCACTTCAAGGAGAAGTAAGATGGCGAACCAGTTCGGCCGGCTGCGCAGCCGCCTGCTGACCCCGAGCATGAATGAGACGAAGCTCGCGACCCGCGGCTTCCACGAGAAGAGCCCCGAGGCGCGCGACCTGCTGGAAACGGTCGGCGCCTCCTTCCTGACCGGCTACGCGCACGCCGCCGCGGCCTCCTCGACGGCCGACGCGGACGCCGGGCTCGAGACCGTGCCGCCGCGCTTCCGCGGCTTCGCCTACGAGGGCGCGGCGATGGGGATGGCCGTGCGCGACGGCCTGCCGATCGGCGGCACGAGGCACGTGGAGCGCTTCCTGCGGGGCGAGGGTGCCAAGCACGTCTACATGGTCTACGTCGGGGTCGGCTGGGCGATGGCGCGGGTGCCGCGGTTCCGCTGGTCGAGGATGTACACCGCCGACCCGCTGCTGCGCTGGCTCGTGCTCGACGGCTACGGCTTCCACCAGGCCTACTTCCGCACCGGGAAGTACGTGCGCCAGCAGTATCAGGAGTCGAACTTCCCGTGGCCGGGACCGGAGTGGTCCTGGTACGCGGACAAGGTCATCGACCAGGGGATCGGCCGGGCGATGTGGTTCGTCGGCGGCACGGACGTGGACCGGGTCGGCGACCTGATCGAGAGCTTCGCGGAGGACCGGCGCGCCGACCTGTACGCGGGGGCCGGATTGGCCGCGACGTACGCCGGGGGAGTGACCAGGGCGGAGCTCGCGGCCTTCCTGGAGCGCTCCGGCAAGCACCGGCGCTGGGTCGCTCAGGGCTCCGCGTTCGCGGCGACCGCGCGGCTCGAGGCCGGTCTGGAGACCGAGCACACGGCGCTGGCCACGGAGGTGCTCTGCGGCACGCCCCCCGAGCTGGCGATGCTCGCCTGCCAGGAGTCGCTGCCCGATCCGTGCGTGGACGGGCAGGTGCCCGCGTACGAGGTCTGGCGCGGTCGGATCGCCGACCGGCTCGCGGGGAGCGCGTCATGACCGTGACCCAGGCCGCGCAGACCGGCACCCGGCGCCGGGTGCCGCCCGGCCCCTCGCGTGCCGCGACCTTCAAGCTGCTCAACATGCTGCTTCGCGACCGGCTCGCACTGATGCGCACCGGAGCGGGCTACGGCGACGCCGTGCGCATCGCGATCGGCCCGAAGACCCTCTACTTCTTCAACCATCCCGACTACGCCAAGTACGTGCTCGCCGACAACCCGGGCAACTACCACAAGGGGATCGGCCTGCACCAGGCGCGCCGCGCACTCGGCGACGGGCTGCTGACCAGTGAGGGCGAGCTCTGGCGCGAGCAGCGCAGGGTGATCCAGCCCGCCTTCAATGCGAAGCGGGTCGCCGCGCAGGCCTCGGTCGTGGCCGAGGAGGCGTCGCGGATGGTCGAGCGGCTGCGCGCGAAGGTCGGCGGGGAAGCGGCGGACATCAGCGGCGAGATGACCGGACTGACCCTCGGCGTCCTCGGGCGCACGCTGCTCGACGAGGACCTGAGCGGTCACACCTCGATCGGGCACGACTTCGAGGCCGTACAGGACCAGGCGATGTTCGAGGTCGTGACCATCGGCGCCGTCCCGCAGTTCCTCCCGCTGCCCAAGCAGCTGCGCTTCCGCGCGGCCCGGGCCCGGCTGCAGAAGGTGACCGAGCAGCTGGCGGCGGAACGCGAGGCGCGGGACGGCGGCGACGGGGACGACGTGCTCTCCCGGCTGCTCGAGTCGGTGCGCGCCGAGCAGGATCCGCGGGTCGCCCGGCGCAGGCTGCGCGACGAGCTCGTGACGCTGCTGCTGGCCGGGCACGAGACGACGGCGAGCACCCTCAGCTGGGCCTTCTACCTCATCGATCAGAACCCCGAGGTGGGGGAGCGGCTGCGGGAGGAGGCGCGCAGCGTGCTCGGTGAGCGGCTCCCGGAGTTCGAGGACCTGCACCGGCTGGAGTACACGACGATGGTCGTCGAGGAGACCATGCGGCTCTACCCGCCGGTCTGGATGCTCTCCCGCATCGCTCAGGGCCCCGACACGATCGCGGGCTACCGCATCCCCGCGGGCGCCGACGTCGTCGTCTGCCCGTACACGCTGCACCGGCACCCCGGGTTCTGGGACAGCCCCGAGCGCTTCGATCCGGAGCGCTTCGACCGGCAGCAGCGCGCCCAGCGTCCGCGCTACGCCTACGTCCCGTTCGGTGCCGGTCCGCGCTTCTGCGTGGGCAACCACCTCGGCATGATGGAGGCGGTGTTCGTGATCGCCATGGTGATGCGCGAGATGCGCCTCGTGCTGCCGGAGGGCGAGTCCGCGGTGCCCGAGCCGATGCTCTCGCTGCGGGTGCGCGGCGGGTTGCGGATGTCCGTGCGGCGTTAGAGCGACCGAGGATTGGGGGCTGGATCAGGGAGCGGGTCGAGGGCCGAGCCTGGCAAGGCGCAGGAGTTCTGCGCGCCGGGGTTGTGCGCAGGGCGTTCGCGGAGCGGGCTCGAAGAGCCACGACAACGCCGCCAGGCGACGGCCATCGGCACGCGAGCCCGGCCCCCGATGCTCGGTCGCTCTTAGATCGGACTGCGCCGACTCGGTACGGCGAAGTACGTGGCGGCCCCGGCCAGACAGATCAGCCCGACGAGGGCGATGGCCGGGGCGAGGCCGTTCGGGGCGTGCGGCGCCGAGCCGGACGCGCGGTACGTGAGCACCGCTCCGACCGCGGCCACTCCGAAGGCGCCGCCCAGATTCCGCAGCGCCCCCACCGACGCGGGCCCGCCCCCCGGCACCGACTTGGCCGGGACGACGAGCGCGAGCGTGCGTCCCGCGGGCAGCGCCAGCGCGATCCCGCTGCCGCTCAGCAGCAGCGGAAGCAGCAGCCTGTCATATGGGGCGCCCTGATGCGCGCCCCAGGCCAGCGCGCCGAGCGCGACGGCGGTCGTCACCAGTCCCAGCGCCATCAGCCTGCTGGTACCCACCCGGAGCGCGAGCGGGTCGGACAGCGGAGCGCACACGAGCAGGCCGAGGCACAACGGCGCCAGGTGCAGCCACACCTCGAGCGGCCGACCGGCGGGATCCGTCGCGAGGAAGTAGCGCTGCAGCAGCAGGACCATGCAGTACAGGCCGGCGCAGCCGCACGCGTAGCCCACCCGCGTGGCCAGGAACTCCGTCGTCCGGAAGCCGCCGAGCGGACGCCTGCCGAAGAACGAGACCAGCAGCAGCCCGGCGCCGAGCACGAGGCCGAGCAGCACCACGGCGTTGCCCCAGCCCTGCGACGCCCCCTCGGTCACGCCCCACGCCAGCGCGAACGAACCGAGCCCCGCGATGAGCGCGCCCTCCAGGTCCGGTCGACGCGGCACGTGGCGCCGGTCCTCGTCCCAGACGGCCGCGAGTACGAGCGAGAGCAGGCAGACCGGCACGTTCAGCCAGAAGATCCAGCGCCAGTCCTCGCTCTCGGCCACGGCCGCGCACACCAGCGGCCCGGCGGCCGCCGACAGTTCGATGACGCCGCCGGCGCAGCCCGGCAGAACCAGCCCACTGATACGCGGCGAGGAGATCCGCCCGGCCCGCTTGAGCACCGCGGGCACCACGAGCGCGGCCGCCGCGCCCTGCGCCGTGCGGCCGAGCACCAGCCACGGGCCGACCGGCGCGAGCGCGCAGCCGACCGAGGCCGCGGCGAGCATCGCCTGCCCGAGGCAGAGCATCCGCCGCGAGCCGTGCGCGGCGTAGAGCGTGCAGGCGGCGGGCACGAGGGCGGCGAAGGCCAGGCTGTAGGCGATGAGAGTCCACTCCAGCAGGGCCAGCGAGACTTGCGCGCCGGTTCCGGACTGGTCGAGCGCGATCGGCACGGCGAGGCTGTCCATCGAGACCACCGATACGGTGGTCAGGGCCATCAGAGGCAGCCAGGGCCGGCGATCGCCGACCTCATGCCCTCCGCTGACTCCTGCGGTCATCGCGAGTCGCAACGGATGTCGTCTTCCTCGGGGGGAAACTGAAACGAAAGTACGATCCCTGATGGAGGATAGGACGCCTGGATCATAAGGCAATGGGCGACTCCTGCGGTTCACCGGGACAGGTGAGGCGTGCCGCGGTGAATGCTCCGAGCACCAGCAGCGTCGCCACGAGGACGAGCGCGGGACGAGCTGCTTCGAGCAACGTGGCCGGAGCGGTGCGGTTCGAACCCGTGAGCGAGGCGTCGAGTCGGTTCTGCAGCACCGCGCCGACGATCGTCGCGCCGAGCACGGAGCCGAGTTGCCGCGCCGTGTTCAGCACTCCGGACGCCGCCCCGGCCTGCTCCGGCGAGACCGCGCGCATCGCCTCGGTCGTCGTCGGCGCGATCGTCAGGCCCATGCCCGCGCCGATCAGGATCAGCGGCGCGACGAACACGGCCCCGGTCGAGGCGGTGGTGGGCAGGACGGAGGTCAGCGCCGTGCCCGCGGCGTTGAGCGCGAAACCGGTGCACAGCAGCGCGCGTGCGCCGACGCGGTCCACGGCCCGGCCCGCGACCGGGGCGACGGCGCTCAGGGTCACGGTCAGCGCGAGCGCCCACACACCGGAGCGCAACGGCGTCATCCCGAGCGCCGACTGCGTCTCCAGCACGTACACGAGCAAGAACCCGTACATGGCGAACGAGGCCAGCAGCGCGAGCAGCGCGGCGAGCCCGAAGGCCCCGGCGCCGAGCAGCGCGGGCGGCACGAGCGGCTCGGCCTGGCCGCGCTCCCAGGCCGCGAACGCCGCGAGCAGCGCCACGGCCCCGGCGAGCAGCGGATAGTGCGCCCAGCCGAGCCGCGAGCCTTCCACCAGCCCGAACACGAGCGCCAGCATGCCACCGGTGGACACCAGCACGCCGACCGGATCGAGCCGGTGCGTCCGGCCGATCCGCGGTTCAGGCACGAGGAACGGCGTGGCCGCCACGCCGAGCACGCCGATCGGCACGTTCAGGAAGAATATCCAGCGCCAGCCCGCGTGTTCGAGGAGGAACCCGCCGAGCGTCGGGCCGCTGACCGCCGCGATCCCGGCGACCGCCGTGAAGATCCCGAAGGCGGCGCCGCGGCGTTCGGGCGGGAAGACCACCGAGATCAGCACGAGCGCCTGCGGGATGAGCACCGCGGCGCCCATGCCCTGCAGCACGCGCGCGGCGATGAGCTCGGCCGGAGTCCCGGCGAGGCCGCACAGTGCCGACGCGGTGGTGAAGGCCGCGAGCCCGGCCAGGAACAGCCGCCGCGGCCCGAGCGCGTCGCCGAGCCGCCCGAAGACGATCAGCAGCGCGGCGAACGCGAGCAGGTAGCCGTTGAGGATCCAGAGCGCCGTGTCGAGCCCGGTGCGCAGCGCGCCCATGATGCTCGGCACGGCGGTATTGACGATCGTGGTGTCCAGCAGGATCAGGAAGTTGGCGACGCAGAGCACGGCGAGCGTGGCCCGGGGAGTGGACCGGTCAGCGGCCATACTGACGCTCCTGCGCGGCCGTCATCGGCAGCCACGACCCGGCCCGACGCGCCGCCGACAACGCGGCCCACGAGGCCAGCGCCACGAGATCGGCGTCGTCGGGCCGATCCGCGCGGTAGGCCTCGACGACCGTGGCGTCGACCTGGTGCGAGGCGAAGGCCACGAGCAGCGCGAGGCGTCCGGCCGGGCGGTCGTAGGCCGGCAGCGCCGCCAGCGGAC
>Ga0307509_10011638_pt1 | contig 10631 bp, 10 predicted proteins | sample 10_EM_MG_FD_202245 | JGI IMG/M metagenome (GOLD analysis project Ga0307509, IMG submission 202245) | Populus trichocarpa ectomycorrhiza microbial communities from riparian zone in the Pacific Northwest, United States - 10_EM | ecosystem: Host-associated > Plants > Roots > Unclassified | place...
GTGTCGCCCGCTCTGGGGGGGGGGGGGGGGGGCCCCGGTTTAAGATAAATCCCCCTCTATACAAAAAGGAAAGAAAGCAATGGTTTGTGGGAGCACCGGCAGTGATAAGAAGTGAGGAGGCAAGATGATGGAGAGAAAAGGGCAGTAGAAGAATCCACAAAAGCTAGTGAACACAGCAAGTAGACTCAATTATTCCGCCGACAGCAGGGGTGAGAGAAGGAAGTGTTAGCACTTTTTTCTCTATAGAATAGAGTACCTCCAGTGTTCTCCAGGAGTGGGGAGCAGGTCATATTCAAATCCATTGATGGAGCAGATGAGATTATTTTTTGCCCTGGAATCTTTTGTAGTTTACTCCTCGTTCCTCCTTCTAGAGAATATGTATTTCCTACTATTTTTGCCTACCAAAGCATTAAAGAGCCCCGCCCTAGGATCCCCATTCTAACCCCTAGGTTCGATCGCCGAAGGCCTTCTTTGCGACATTGGCTGGGAGCCCATAAGGGATGAAAAGCCGGAGTGTGAGTTTGACAAGGGAACAACTCGGTACTTTAGCGACATTGAATACTATTATTATTCAGGGGGTGCGCCTTTGAGCCTCCAACCCCCTCCTTTGCGCTATCCGCCTGTTTTCCCAATCCTAGAAAGAGACTAGTTCAAACTGATACTCGTACAAATTATTGATTTTCCCTCGGGGGACCCTGGGCGGCTTTGCCAAGCTCTGGTTTTCCCCCGCATTGCATTGAGTAATTTTCCACTTCCGGTATTCTCTTTTCGATCCTTGCTTCCAGAATTGGTCTCGAATCCGATGTTTTAGACCTTGACGTTACACATGGGGTCAAGAAGTCAGCTTGGGAAAATGGGATACAAGCTCCTCCATGTACTGTAGATAAATTACCTGACCGCTATGGAGGCTGAATCTGAACCTTGGTATATAGGGATACCCCCTCGTTCCCACCTTTCAAGGTTTCTTTGGGGTTTCCCCTATTTATTTCTCCCTCCCCGCAGCTTCACGAATCGTTTGGTATTTGTTTATTACATTATTTGGGATATTGGGCCGCCGATTTGAACTATCTACTTTCTTCCTCCTCCGCACTCGCATTTCTTTTTTTTTTTGAAATACCTTCGCGAAGGCAATTGGTCTAGGTGACAGGAGCAAAGCGCTATGGAACCATTTGGGCCACCAGGAGGACCACCATTTGGGCCACCAGGGGGAGCACCGTTTGGGCCGCCACGCGAGAATCATGGTGGTGTTATACTAGCTGTTGTTTACACGACAACAACCGTGATGTTTTCAACGTTATGTTTAAGATTGTACGTCCGGTGGCGATATAGTGGGATTAGGTTAGATGATTGGTCACATGTTGTCGCTTCTGTATGGCTGTATTGGTTCTATTACTGGTTGGAGCTAATGACTCGGGGATAGTGCTTTGCGATTGCAACGGCAGCGGTGATTGGATTGGGGGTTAGATATGGTGCCGGTAGACACAAGTTGGATATTGGCCCAATTGAGACGATATACGGGCTCAAGGTTGGCGGAATCACTGTTAGACATCATGCGTTGCTATTAGCTAATGCTATTGCAAGTGGAACTGGGTTTTAAACCTCATGTTCATCATCACTACATTTATCGTCAAGTTGGCGATTTGCTCGTCACTTTTGTACCTCGTCCAGAGGAGTCGAGTATTCCGGCTTACGATATATGCATTAGCGGTTTTCATGACGACTTACAGCCTAATATTCTGGCTACCTAGTATTCTCGAGTGCCGACCTCAGAAGTTCATATATGACAAGAAGGATGTGGAGGGCGGAGAGTGCTTGCCAGTGAGCTTGATGAGAGGACTAGAAATAACCCACACCTTAACGAATAGCGGGGCCAATATTGTTTTGGTTGCGTTACTGGTGGCGATGAATTGGGGAACGATAAAGGAGAAGAAATCCAAGTACGGCCTGGGGGCTGTTATTATGTTGGGATTATTGTGCGTAGCAATCCTAGATGTGGGAAAAATAACCGGGCTAACTGTGTTGGACTTATAGCGCTACTGGGGCAAGTATTGCTCGGTCATTCTTCGTATTTCGAGACTCGCGGACTATCGATGCACTTTGTAAAGCCCCCATTTTTCCACATACGGCGCGATACATCAACTAACATCGGAAAAAAAACTTGCAGACGATTCAAAAAGCTTATCGATATGCTCAATGTTGGCTCTCCTCCCTTTATAAAATCTTTGGGCTTTCCGCTAATCAATCCTAGTTTGGAGATTAACATCGGGATCATCGCATCATGCATAGGCTGTCTACGCCCTTTGCTGTGGGGCCACCACGTCTCCCTCACTGACATTGTCGTGGTAGACCCTCAGACTAGACAATCTGGCATGAGGGGGAGTGGGTTCGATGGGGGGGGTAGGGAAACTCCTTCACGGCCGCTCCTGCCGATGAATCCGGTGAGGTGGATACAGCGGGGGGGGATTAGTCATCAGAAAGGACCCATATCTGTCAACACTGGGGGGGGGATCCCCCCTGCGTTTCAGACTATTATACCTCCAGTGAAGGACATAGCCTCAATTAGGGGCGGAGATAGGGGGTCTGGGATTGCTTTCTAGGTTGATATCGGCTACGAAGCACTTTCTTTTGTCGAAAACGGGTTCCACGAAATCATTAGCTAGGGGTGGCATTGTTTCTTCTGATCTTTTGATGGTATTCTTACGTTCCCTTCGCCTTCGGAGGGTGTCAATGAATGAATAAGCAGTTTACTTCTGGAGGTGGAAGTGTTTGAATCCAACTTGCAAACAAACTCATTATTTGATATTAAGGAGGTGATACCAGAATTCTATACATGAGCGCGGTTATTATCACTGGTCTCAATGCAACTAGGTATTCCGAGGGGCCTAAGGGTAGAGGAAAGGGGAGAAAAAGGTAAAAAATTATGTCAGCAAATATGATACCAGGTTCCCTAAGCCAATTTCACCTTCCAGGTCTCGAGGAGCCTATTAGTGAAGATTTAGCGTTCGAGCCTATTATTAGCTGAGTGAGAAGTAATGATGGGCGGTCGATATTAGAGCCTCCAGCGGGGTGGGAAGGTATCTAGTGGATTGTTTAGCGGGTTATCTCACTTACTGTTATGAGGCGCCGCTCTGATAACGAATTGGCGGTGGAACAAAGGTGGTGGGACAAGGAGACCACTAAAATTGGCTATTTCTACTGGTGATGTGATCCAGCACTTACCTGTGCCCCTATGGAACAAAATATTGTGAGGATGATACCATATTTTCCATTTCGCTTCATCAATCTTATTCCCTTGCTCCAAGATCCGAGAGGGGGAAGCCAAGCAATCCTTGAAACTTGACCTTTTCTCCAATGCTAACTTCCTATGAAGGTGGCCTAATACCGTAAGAACTCGAGTAAACGATCCTTGTGTTATGTAGTCCGAAATTTCCTCCTCTGGAAAAGGGGCGAAAAGCACACCAAAAATCTGCCCCTGAGACAAAAACAAAAGAAAAAAACACCAGACCTTACCAAGAGCGGCAACTCCAACGACCTAGCAGAAGGATCGTTTATTCGAGTTCTTACGGTAGTCGAACAGTCATATACCTCATGAACACTAACAGCTATTTAGAACCTGAGTTTAGGATTATAGGTCAAAATTTATAAAATACCTTCCCAATAAACCCGTTGATACAATTATTTCACTCGCCACACCTCAGTCGGATACTAACGCACATGCAGCAAACTAACACATCAACAGCTGCATCCCCAATATCTCCAAACAAATCCTCACTCACAAAAGTACAAAAACGCCGGTAATGCCCAGGGTCGTCATCAATCAAGTCCCTACTCAGAGGTCCCCTTCAATGTCCATCCTCTCACACGCCACCGAGTGCCCCTAGATTCTACTACCACAACATTCGTCAAACATTCGACCTCAGCAACGGTCAATGGTACAGATTCCCCACAGAAGTGGGGCGTGTAAGAGTCGACATTCACGCTCTCATCCGAGCCGCCACCAAAATTCTCATTTCTACCACTCACTACGGATGGGTGAATGTCGAAGGTGTTCGTGGAGGTGCTAGCGGCGGCAGTGTGCTCCTTGTCCATCACATGATGATGGAAAAAATATGGGGTGACCCGTGGTATAAAGTTTGAATGCACCTTAATAGGGCAGGTAAAGAAAGGTAGGTCTTTCGGTTCCTGAATTACCTCGATGATCTGAGCGGAATTGCTGCTCCTGTTCTTCGCTCCTACGAGGGCCCATTACGTGAAGAGCACGGGGCTCTCTTCAAGAGGGATACTGCTTAAATCATATTCTCTGATTGATAACAAATCCCTCTGGCTAGCTCTCACTTCCCATCACCACCAACACAACCCTTCTCGCACAACTCAGCAAGCGCTAATCACCCGAACGCTATAATTCCCCACGGATCCCATACCGTACTGACAGCGCAGGTATACCCCATGGTAAGATTCACGGTCGAAACGGTAATATTGTGGCATCATTTACTGGAAGGGAGCTGAGTTCTTCACAGAGCTGGATGGAGTACTGTACGTCCGGTACCACACCAGCAGTAACGCTCCCGAATTCGGGTTCGAGAATTTGGCAGTGAAGAGTATAGAGGCTTATCCGGTTGCCAGACGGTTGGTGACTATTTTAGATGCCCTGCGGAGCTCAAGTCAGGGGACTATGGGGCGGGCACCGGGCAGCTAAGGCGGTAATCTCGGTGGTGTTATCAGGGGAGATTTCGGGATTATTTGTTGGCGCTGAAAATAACGGAAGTGGAGGCAGTGATCGTCGAAGAGGACTTTATGCAAGGGAGTGGGGAGGCACAAGTGAACAGCTTAATTTATATAAAGCTGTGGGGGGGGGGGGGGCGGTATGGCTCCTGTTGAGTACAGTATGTAGAAACGCAAAGGGAAGTAAGGAGAACAAGGAAAGAACGGGAGGGAGCTTTAAGGGATAAGGTGAAAAGGGGGCGGGAAGGGATGGAATCAAATCGGAGAAGGATTTTCAATGCTTGAGTGTCCCTCGGCTTGTGCATAGGCATACCGCGGCCAAATGGTGCTGGTATTTCGCACACCAGGTACCCCTGTTTCCAACGGTTTGGTAATGGCAGTATATATGGTTCTTGAAGTGACCGGATTTTTTTGTTTTGTTCTCGCTTCTTTCACTAGGTCCTCAGATATTGTTTGTTGTCGAGTGACAAGTGATGATGAACCGGACAGGCTTGCAATTTAGCCCAAGTTTGATAGTATCGATGAAGCGCGGTAGGTATATTTAAGCGTCAGAAGACGGAAGATGGCTATGGATTAGATTGTAGGTTAAGCTTAACTTTTAATAATAATGAGCAGAATGAAGTATCTATAAAAAATTTAAACCACAATATCTGTCCTCCAACAAACAGCTATCAAAACTCTGTTTTTATTTGTTTAAATGGATCGAATTCTGTAAATACCCCCGCTGGCTCGGCCTCATAGTAGGTAAATTTTTGAAGGTGGATCCCCGCTGTTAGGCGGGATGATGGCTAATGGTAGGGTGCGTTAACAGTGGGGTTGCAGATTCGCTTGAGCTGCAGTCCAGGAAGGCAGTCATTCACTCCCGAAAATCTCCTCATCAACAAACTCGCTACCACTTCCCTTCAGCACTGCACATCCTCGATCAAACACCTACCAGCCGCCAAAAATCTCCTAAAACTGCTTCCTCGCACCCGCTCCGTAAGCACGTTGCCAAATCACAGGCACGATGAGCTCTCTTTCACTCGTTCGATACTCGCCCCCTAGTCGATTTCAATTCCCGAAAATCACGGATGAGGAATTCCCCCAATACCTCCACCTCTTACAGGCCACGAAAAACAACTACAAAGATAAAATCACTACCGTCACCAATAACTTATGGGACTCCACAACATGGCCCAGGGCGAGGCGGGCAGAGAAGAGGACTACTATGAGTGCGAGGCGTGGGTTCAGTCAGAGCTCAAGAATCTCCACGAAGCTTGGGAGGATACGGCTCTTATGTTGTTGAGGGAAAAATCTTCGAGGCCTAGATTGTCCGAAGTGGTGGGGTGATTTGCATTATTTTGTTGTTTTTGTTTTTCTAGGACCTTTCATTTCATTGAGGTATCTAGTATGGATGGGTGACTTGGTACACTCTGTCTTGCAAGGGTCGTGTTATACCTCAATGATCCAATATTCCCTTTTACTGCGTTAGCCGCTGGGTCCTGTAGGGGTTAAATTATCGTCACAGTTGTAGTGTGAAGAAAAATCGCAGCGAAGATGTCAACTCCGACCTTCCAAACTCCTCCGCCTAACAGCTGAAACGAAAGGGAAAATGCAAATATTAAATCAAACATAAGGACAGGGTAAAATGGAACTGAAACCAGATTTTAAGTTGTGTTCCTTGCTTCGCCTCGGATCCGCTCTCACCCAGTCTTCCTCAACCTCACACACAAGGAGGTTTTCAGTGCCTAGATGCCAGCCAATCTCCAAACCAGCCTAGGCCGAGGCCCATGATTTAGAAGCCTCGGGTGCCCACCTGTAGGTGCAAGTAAATTCGGTAGTAAGAAAGAGATCCCCTTTCCTTCCTAATAGAGAAGCAATTGGCCGCATCTCGAAGGGGATGGCAGGGGTGCGTGAGGGAGGAAACCATCAAATTATACAAAATAATTCGAGTAATAGCGCCGATTTCCTCCTCCAGAAAAGTCTCCCTCTCTCGAGTGAATCCAATCCCAAACCCGAGCCTTAAACAGATCATGCAGTTCTATTGGATTAAAGATAGGGGAGCCGGATCTGTTTGGATTCGGCGAGCTCCCTCCTCTGCCGGTGCGATATTCACCTCTTTGTTTAACGGTTTTTTTGTCTCGATTCCCAGACTATCCATCTTCCAAATTATCCGAGCCCCTTTGGCGATAATGCAAACCAGCTTTCACATTTTTGTTCTGATAGGTGTATTCAGTCTTGCGATTCCAGGAGCACTTTAGCTATTTTCCGAATGATAACGGGTGATTACCATGAAGATAGCTACTTCCCTCGGCCAAGCACACTTCACATCTAGCCCACCACGCTTCCCTGTCATGACTAATGCACTAGGGAGCACACCTTTAATCCGATCAAGACTGTCCGAAAACTCTGAGCACGAGCTATCCTAGACAGTTCTTGGTAAACTTAGCTTGGCCAGAATGGTAATCCGAAATTCAAACCGCAACCTCTGGGAGGGTAGACATGGGGCCTCACGGATGCCAACCAACTCCCGAAATTCTTTGTGAGTCGCGGGGTGTACCACCCATACAGAGTCATTTTTTCGACCCCCGACACCTGCGCAACAACTCGCCTAGCGTCACTGTCACAGGGGCTGACACGTTGAGAACAACTGAATGCGAACTACTCACCTCTGGTAACTATGAGTCTTGTGGTTGCTTATAGAACCCCCAAGCACAGATCGGTTGGATGGACCTAATGGTCCTAGACGTAACTTGGTGGGGTAGCGGGCGGATGTGATGCTGCAGATATATAGGACTGAAGGAAGACGGAAGCTGGGTATATTGGAAAATGCGTTCTTCAAAGCAAAACAATGGTGAGGCGTTTGACCTTCTGACGAAGCCTTGTAGAGGGCTTATTCCTCCATTCTATAACACTTTTTTGCGCCTCGGGTTGATGGCCAAGGTGATGGCCGTAAAAGATATGAACTACTGGGACCTTATCAGCTGTACAGTGCGGGGATCGGTTTCTGACTTACAGCAGCGCCCAAGTTCCGGTTGCTATTATATAATATTACTGCTTGTATCTAATACTGGCTCAAAGAAAAATCAAGTTCATGGAAATGGCATACGCAGGAGTGATTTTGGGGTGTTCTGTCCCATCGGGAGCCTCTTTCGATCACCTCTTATTTTGAAGGTGTGTTCACTTTTAAGTTTATTCGGTGATTGTGGTCGCTGAAAGGGCTGATTTTAGACCCCAGACGCCGTCCAACCTTGCAAGCAATGCCCAGCTTTGGTGAAAAAACCGGTTAGCAGATGATGATACTTAGCTTTCAGAGCCAACTCTCTCGGGGGGGAAAGGAGTTAAGAGGCGAGGGGGGGAAGGCCATGATCCATGCACAAATGTTAGATATTCGTGGCTCCCAAGTTGAAGTCCCGCCCAAAACTAGCCGCGATTGTCCGTCCAATAGAGATTAGGGATTAGTACTGTGCTATAATACGGGCGGAGTGTCGAATTCAGTATGCCCATACCGGTATAATATATCAATATATCGTGTGGACGCGACATTCCTACCACTTTTCTTCTCGCAAGTCCGTAGCCCCTATTCGAGAACGAATTAACAGCATACCAACCCCATATTGCAGGGGGGCGGTATCCACTGTGGTTCTACTGGAATTCATTGAATAGAGACTCGTGAACATTGCGTGTTGTTGATGATGCTTAATTTAGTAGCTCATAAATAGTGATGGCACAAGTATAAGAATCCCAGTATGATAGTACGTGATGCAGACCTGATGACAGATGCTCTGGGAAATGATATTATGAAAACAATAATGGAAAAGGCTTCGGGGATGTAAGTGGAAGCAACTCTGTTCAAAATTTGGATTACTGATTGATACCCCTTGAAAGTTTCTGCTCGTTGCATTAAATATCGACGTGATCTTGGGCGAGAGCTCGTTGGCAGAGGGGAAGAAAATGTTTCAGCGGGTGGGGACCACTGGCGTAGACTTGGATAGTGTGCACGATCAAACACTGCAGCGAATAAGGGAACAGAAGGGTGACCAATCAAGACTTGGGATGGAGGTAGGAATGTGGGTATCTCACTCGGAGAGGTCGTTGCGGATAGACGAACTCTGCCATGCCCTGGGGGTGGAAATGTAGTCGACGGATCTAGACCCTGAAAGCACCCGTCCACAAGATACAGTCTTGGGGTCATGCTTAGGGTTTGCTGTGGTTGATAGCGAGACATCAACAGTCAGGCTAGTCCATTTCACGCTCCAAGAATATCTTTCCCGGTCCGGTATCTTCCCTGGCGCACACAAAGCACTTAAACAAGCATGCTTGACTTATCTAAATTATGGCCAAGTCAAGGGACTTCCGGCAAATAACGTTTCGAACCTTGGAGACATGCCCCTTCTCGAATATTCTTCTTTGTATTGGGGGGGCCATGCAAAGATCGAACTCTCAGATCAGGGGAAGTCTCTTGCGTTTGAGCTGTTAAACCGGTACGATAACCATATATCCGCCACCTCGCTCCTCAATCAAATCCACCGCTGCAACTTTTCTCAACTTACCCACCACCTGTTTACCGGTTTGCATTGTGCATCCTACTTCGGAATTGACGAAGTCGTAGCTTCCTTGATAGAGACCAAAGGCTGTGATATCAATCGAAGAGATTGTCTGGGGTTTACAACCCTCATGTGGGCTGCTAGCGGGGGAATCAAGGAGTGCTGAGTCTGCCGCTCGCACACGACAGTGTCGATCGCAACAAGCCAGACACCGACGGCCAAACGCCGCTCTGGTGCGCTTCGTGGAATGGGTATGAGGGGGTAATGGAACTACTGCTCGCGCATGGCGAGGTCGATCCTGACAAGCCCAACAACGATAGTCAAACGCCGCTCTGGTTCGCTTCTTTGAATGGGAACGAGGCGTGGCGAGACTACTACTCGCGCACAATGATGTCGATCCCGACAAGCCAGACGGCAATGATCAAACACCGCCCGGGTGCGCTTCTTTGAAGGGGCACGATTAGGTGGTGAGGCTATTACTCACACGGGACGATGTCGACCCTAACAAGCTAGCCAACTATGGCAAAACACCCCTCTGGGACCATTCTTTGAATGGTCGTAAGGGGGTGGCGATACCACTGCTCTCACGCGATGTCCATCCCGAAAAGCTAGGCGAGGACGGTGGAACACCACTCTAGGGGCTTCTTGCTATAGGCGTGAGGGGGCGGTGAAGCTGCTACTCGCACGGGGCGATGTCAATCCCGATCTGCCGGATAATGGTTGTCGAACACTACTCGGTATCGCTTCCCTCGATGGGAATGTGGACCATGCAGGACTCTTCCATTCTCGGACAGCCACAATCTTTAGCACGGATTATGCTCAATGAGAAATTTGCCTAAATTTCCTTTCTGCTAGCACGTGTGCGCGTCCTTTCGCAACTGTTTCCTCCTACATACCCGCTACCACGGTGGCTCCCACCTTCTCTTCAAGGCCCTTCTGACCGCCTGCTGTCCCACCGCTGTCTCGCTGCTGTCCTCTCAAACACCGGCCTTCCCCCCCCACCAAACACCCCCACTGAAAGTAGCCACACCCCTGCCCGACGCCTCTATATTCTCCATCGCAGCTCCAAAAATACTGCTCACCACCCCTAAGGACCATCCTCCCAACACACCCACACGCTGGGGTAATCTCGGGCCCATAATCGTCCCGATACCACCGAAAGGTAATAGCTACCCCTGCGTCTCCAGAGACTTCATGCTGGTCAACCCTCCGCACCAACGGAATGGAGTGCTTCCAATTCTCCTGCATCCCCGCCGTTATTACCAGCAAACTATTATGCGGGAGGTGGATCGCATAGGTGCCGGAGGAATGGGAGCTGGGTGGCTGCTTCTGGATACGGAATTCCCGGGTGACGCCCAGTGAGAGCGTGCAGATTATCGCCCG
>Ga0307509_10011639_pt1 | contig 10631 bp, 7 predicted proteins | sample 10_EM_MG_FD_202245 | JGI IMG/M metagenome (GOLD analysis project Ga0307509, IMG submission 202245) | Populus trichocarpa ectomycorrhiza microbial communities from riparian zone in the Pacific Northwest, United States - 10_EM | ecosystem: Host-associated > Plants > Roots > Unclassified | place...
TATTAAGATTTTTTTGAAAATAATCTGAGCAAACTTTTCAATGGATCATAAAATTTATCCGCAACTCGTTCCTTTAGCGGAATGATGGCATTATCAGTAATTGTTATTCCTTCTGGACAAACAGTAGTGCAACATTTAGTGATATTACAATAACCAATCCCAGCCGTATGTTTTAAATCATCTCTCCTATCTTCCACATCAAGCGGATGCATTTCTAATGCAGCCGTATAAACCATGTGTCGAGGTCCCGCGAATTTTTCGTGCAGCCAATGTTCACGCAATACGTGGCACACATCCTGGCATAGAAAACACTCAATGCATTTTCTGAATTCTTGAACGCGGTCGATATCACTTTGCGCCATCCGCCAAGTTCCATCCGGCACATCGGGCTTACGAGGCTTGAATTTCTTAATCTTCTTTTTAGTTCGGTAATTTACTGATACATCCGTCACCAAATCTTTAATGATCGGAAAAGCGTGCATCGGCTGAATGGAAATAGGTTTGTCCTTTGGCATGTCTTCCATTCGCGTCATGCACATGAGTTTCGGACGGCCATTTATTTCAGCCGAACATGAACCACATTTTCCAGCTTTACAATTCCACCGCACGGCCAGATCAGGTGCGCTTTCTTCCTGAATCTGGTGAACAGCATCCAACACAACCATTCCTTCGGTGATGTTCGTTTCGTATTGTCGAAACTCACCGATGGAGTTGCTTGAACGCCAAATATCGAATTTCACCAAACTCATTTCATGTGTTAATAATTTGACTTCTAACGGTCACATGGAACTCGCTGCCTCGTATATCATTGAGTAAAGGTCTCTTCGTGCTCATTTCATCTCCTCTATTATTTGTTGAAGGTCTGGCCGCATTGTCAATTTAGCTTTTTGTTTCACTTCAATCGATTCCGAGCCAGATTTTATTATCGAGATGTTCACATTGCCAAATTCATTGCTTTTTTCAGGAAAATCTTCACGGAAATGACCGCCCCTGCTCTCTTTTCTCTCTCGTGCGGCCCTCGCGATAGCTTCCGAAACTGTGATCATGTGATTCAATTCAAGAGCAGTATGCCAGCCGGGATTAAAGTTGCGGTTGCCATCGCAACCAACATTTTTAATCAAGGCTTTCATTTCAGTAATCTTATCAATTGCTTTTGTTAGATCAGATTCTGTGCGAGTAATGCCGACAAGGTCTTGCATGAAATCTTGCAGCTGCGATTGAATCTGAAATGCATTTCCATTTTTCGATTCACGTTCGAATGGAGCCAATGCCCAGCTCACAACTTCTGAAACCTGATTCTGATCGATCGTTGTCCCTGAATTATTCTTTGCATACTCCGCGGCAAACTCTCCTGCCCTTTTTCCAAACACTAATAAATCAGAAAGTGAATTTCCTCCCAGTCGATTAGCACCATGCAATCCGGCCGCACATTCGCCAGCTGCAAACAAACCGGGAACCGTTGTCATCTGTGAATCAGCATCTACTTTTATTCCTCCCATCATATAATGCGTAGTAGGGCCAACCTCCATAGGTTCTTTAGTAATGTCAACACCTGCGAGTTCTTTAAACTGATGATACATGCTTGGCAACTTCTTCTTAATGTGATCAGGTGCATTGGGAATTTTTTCTTTGATCCAAGCGATGTCGAGAAATACTCCTCCATGAGGTGAACCTCTTCCCGCTTTGATCTCGCGCATGATGCATCGAGCCACATGATCGCGAGTAAGAAGTTCTGGTGGACGTTTTGCATTTTTGTCTCCTTGTATGTACCGCCAGCCTTCCTCTTCATCAGTCGATGTTTGGCTACGATAGTTTTCAGGGATGTCATCAAACATGAATCGCTTACCTGAATTATTTCGAAGTACGCCACCTTCACCACGAACGCCTTCGGTAATTAAAAGTCCGCGCACGCTGGGCGGCCATACCATTCCGGTTGGATGAAACTGAACAAACTCCATATCAATCAATTCAGCTCCAGCATGAAATGCAATCGAGATTCCTCCGCCAGTGCAATCCCAACTGTTGCTTGAGATTTTATAAATACGCCCCATCCCTCCTGTAGTGATGACGACTGCTTTTGCTTTAAATACTTTGAATGATCCTGTAGCGCGGTCATAACCAAATGCTCCGGCAATGCGATCACCATCTTTTAACAAACTGACAATAGTGTGTTCTTGATAAATATCAATGCCTTGATGAATGCCATGATCTTGCAATGTTCGAATCATTTCAAGACCGGTTCTGTCGCCAACATGGGCGAGTCGTGGATATTTATGCCCTCCAAAATTTCGCTGAAGTATCCTTCCATCGGGAGTTCGATCGAAGACAGCACCCCATGCTTCCAATTCTTTTACACGATCAGGAGCTTCTTTTGTAAACAACTCAGCCATACGCCAGTTATTGAGGTACTGACCACCGCGCATGGTGTCGGCAAAGTGAACTTTCCAGCTGTCGCGATCATCCACGTTGGCAAGTGCTGCAGCAACTCCACCTTCAGCCATTACCGTATGCGCTTTACCAAGTAAGGATCTACAAACCATTCCCACTTTAACTCCTTTCGATGAAGCCTCAACAGCAGCTCGTAACCCCGCTCCCCCAGAGCCAATCACTAATACATCGTGTTGAATTGTTTCGTAGGCTGTCATCTAAAAAAATCTAAAGTCAGTCCAAATACCCATGGCACACATTCTAATATAGATGTCGGAGAAGGCAACCCAAAACAAACTGAACCACGCCCAATTAGAATGACCACGATTCAAGCAACTTGAGCAGTCGTACAATTTCTTTCTTACTGGGGAACTTGAAATCTGATCCTTGATCCCTCCTATCATATGTCGAAAAGAATGACAACCAAAAGTATATCCGCCAAGCAATGTGGCGTTGATTGCCAACACAAAACTTCCGACACCTAATCCGAAAACTTTTTCACCAGATGCGTCAACAAACCACAATCCTTTCCATGCATCATAAGCAAGAAAGAAAACAAAGATCACTGCGAGATACATGAAGTACCGATGAACGTTTTGCATAATCAAAGGAAAAGAATTTTCTCCCCAATAGGTTTTGCGAGGCTCGGATACAGCACATGCCGGTGGATCTGCCCAAAATGATTTGTAATAAGCACCACGATAATAGTAACAAGTAAAACGCATTCCTCCTGGAGCCCAAAGAATTAACAGTGCTGGGGAGAAAGGAAGAATCAACGGCCACCATGTTGGCTTAGGCCCCAACAAACTGTGAACTGAATCACCAAAAATTTCGGGAGAATAGAATGGTGATAAATACGGACCAAAAGAATAATACGCACCTTGAAATGCCGACCACGTTGCATATCCAATGAATGACGAGAGGCAAATGAATACCACGAGTGGACGAAGCCACCACGCATCCCTACGCATTGTTTGAACAATTGCCATAGTTCGGTATTGTACTCTACAACATAGACAAAAACAATTGTAAAGTCAACCATAAGTAGGATGGCTGAAATACGTTATTAAGAATAGTCCGAATATTCTAAACTTAATCTGTAACTATTCCATCATCAATTGAGTATAACTTCAAACCCAAATCCTTAAGCCATGCTACGAAACTACTTCTCCATCGCGTTGCGGAACATTCGCAAAGGTCCGCTATATGCCTTCATTAATATTTCGAGCCTGGCAATTGGTCTGGCATCATGTCTAATTATTTATCTGTTCATCAAAGACGAGAGAAGCTTCGACGCATTCCACTCCAAAAGCAATGTCATCTACCGACTTGATGAGGTACAGAAATTTCCAGGTACCAACCCACAGAAAGTTGCGCTGTCAATGGGAGGCATGGGCCCATTCATACAGGCCGAATTTCCAGAAGTAAAAACTTTTGCACGGTTCTGGAACCGCGGCCAAGAGTTGATTATTAAAAATGACACTCGCCTACTTATCCCTAATGTTGCGTTTGTTGACAGTACCTATCTCGATATTTTCGACTTTGAAGTAGTGAAAGGTGATCGCACTACCGCGCTTGACCTTCCATACTCCATGATGATCAGTGAAAAAACAGTTCTTAAATTTTTTAAGAATACTGAGGAAGCGATGAACAATACCTTAATCAGGAACGACAAGGAGTATAAGATTACGGGGATATTGAAAGATGTTCCAGAAAACTCGCACATGCAATTTGACATACTCTTATCGATGGCAACAGCGACGATTCAAGACAAGGATTTCAATAAACAATGGGGTGGCAATTTTCTCAATACCTATTTCGTACTTCAGCCTTTGGCGAATGTCAAAGCAATGGAGGAAAAATTTCCTGCGTTTCTTAAACGCCATGACAATGATCCAAAAATCACTGACTATTATAAGTTGTTCCTTCAGCCCCTTGATCAGGTCCATCTTGCTTCTATGGATATAGAACATGACTACAACAACTATAGAAAATTCAACGGCAAATATTTGGATGTTTTCTTCATTATTGGGATTTTCATTCTGCTGATTGCTGGTGTTAACTTCATGAATCTTACCACAGCACGATCATCGCACCGATGGAAGGAAATTGGTGTGCGCAAAACAGTAGGAGCTAAAAAGTTTCAACTCTTTACCCAATTTATATTTGAATCAATATTGCTCGCTACGTTTGCCCTAATCCTGGCAGCTCTTCTGGATTTTCTATTCGTTCCCTTACTCAACAATCTTATTGGTCGGCAACTCTCAGTGTTGTCTGTTCTAGATCACCCTGTTGAATTGATTGCTTTTCTTCTTGTAACCCTATTTCTCGGATTACTAACTGGCATTTATCCATCTCTATACATGACCTCTTTCAATCTAGCCCGCATTATGAAAGGCGGAAGTAAAGTAGAAGGTAAATCCATTTTTAGAAGCGGGTTGGTTGTTATTCAGTTTGGGCTAGCCCTGGCAATGATCGTGAGCACTCTCATTGTGTTGCAACAACTCTACTATATGAAAAACCGCGACATCGGTTTCAAGAAAGATCAGATGATGCTGATTGGCATGAATAAAGAAGCTAATCAGAAGTTTGAAACGATGAAGCAAGAACTATTGAGAAGCAAATTGATTCAAGGTGTTACCGCAAGTGGTCAGCGTTTAGGCAACAACTTCCATCAATGGGGATTTAAAGTGAAAGGAGATACCGGAGTTTTTGACATCACTCCTTCCAACGTGAATGTAGACTATGATTACCTGACGGTGTATGGCATCCAATTAAAAGAAGGAAGGGGTTTTTCAAAGGAGTTTGCAACCGACAATGGGATGGCCTTTATCATTAACGAATCCTTTGCCAAAGAACTTGGATTGAAACAAACCATTGGCACACCAGCCGGCCACAGTTGGTATAAGAATGACTCGCTCGGGAAGATCATTGGCGTGGTAAAAGACTTTAATTTCAATTCACTGCATTATAAGGTCAACACCCTTGAAATGGTAGTACATCCGGATTGGGGTTATGATGAGATGTCGGTAAAGATCGATGGTGCTCACATGGAAGAAGCGATTGCCTTTGTAAAAGAAACGTGGGACAAACAAATCACAACTTACCCATTCGATTATTCATTTTTGGACAGTCATTTTGAATTGCTCTACCGTTCGGATCAACAAATGAGCTCTGTCGTTACGATCATGGCTTCATTAGCAATATTGATTTCATGTATGGGGCTGTTCGGCCTTGCTGCTATTACTACCGAAAAGAAAACAAAAGAAATCGGTATCAGAAAGGTATTAGGTGCCACAGAAACTCAGATCACTGTTTTGCTGTCAAAGAATTTCACTTGGCTCATCATCATCTCGTTTGTGGCAGTAAGTCCAATTACTTATTGGCTGCTGTCCGGTTGGCTGCAAAGTTTTGCTTATCGGATTGACATCAATCCTGCCGTGTTTTTATTGGGAGGTATTCTATCGTTACTCATCGCATTGATTACCATAAGCTATCATACACTTCGCTCAGCAAGGGCTAACCCAGTAAAAGCGTTACGATACGAGTAATTTTTTATGGAATAACTTCAAAAAGCAGGAGCTGCATTTTCTCTAAAGGAATAAAGTTATTGTCTGAAACAAACAGCAAAGTTTTATGACCATTGGGAAGGTCAGGACCAAACGTCACGCCTTCTATATTGTCGATAAATATTCCGAGGTCATCCATGTTTAGGAGTAGCTTTTTTGAAACAGGCTGCTCTGGTGACTTTTCCTTCATCGATTTAATATTCTCAACAGGTGTAGCTTGACTAAGATCGGCAATGAAAACCTTTATTGTGCAAGTAAGATTGCCTGTTGAAAATGATCGTTCGACCGTTAACAGTTTTTTATTTCCAAGAGAAAGAATTTCAGATATACCATTGATCTTGAATGCAGTTGGTGGATTTGCTGGACGCGCCACTGGCTCAAGCCCATAAGCGTACTGCGCTAAACTCCTTTTTGTTGATACATCATAACTAAAAATCCGCGTCCATGATTTTGTTGGAGCTACATCGGCCAAAGGCCCATCTTCATACAGTGGTTCCTCCAAGGTTACGTACATGGTTTTGAAATCAGGATCAAATGTTATTCCCTCAAGTCCTCCATTTTGATGTGGGCCATTTTCGGTTGCTTGCATTGTAAGGATGGAAGGAATAGAAAAAGTATCAACAAACTTTCCATCAAGATCCGAGATATTAATGGATGGGTCGATAAGAACGGGAGGATCTGATTTCAAAATTCGCTCTCCTTCGCTCGTCCATATAATTTGATTTGTTCTTGGATAAAACCTCATAGACTCAGGATCGGTAGTATGCGGCAGGTCTTGCTTCGCAGATGGAAAGGTTTCACCGTTTTGTTGAAGTAAGAATTTCACATCTTGAAACTGAACCGTATCAATTCCCTTTTCTGAGGTTTTGATTCTAGCGGTATAAAATCTTGCCGGGTTGATCGCAGAACGATCATCACTGATGAAATAATAGATATCATTTTTCTTATCGTAATCAATTCCCGATAGGCCGCCAACAGTCGTTTCCTTGAACTTTAGGTTGAAGGGGATATCATATTCATTGATGAATTTTAGCGAGGAAATTCGAATATCTCCTGTCGACTGACTTATAGCCCATGAAGGAGACAGTAATAAAAAACTGAGAGCAAATTTGTAAACGCTTCTTTCCTCTCTCACAATCGTCGTTAAAATCATATTTTAGGAACACTATATCCATTATTATACTTTGCATTGATAAGAGTATTTGCTTTTTCATCAGTAAATTTCTCTTGGACTGCATTCCACGTCACCCTACCACCAGTTTTGTAAGAGATATTTCCCATTTGACAAACCTTTGCAACATGAGCACCATCCTGAATGGAGCAAGTGAGCTTTTTAAAATCTCTCGACTTAATGGCTTCCGCAAAATTGATCATATGATTTTCTAATCCAGAACCCTTGTTGGGTTGATGAGGAATCCCTTCCATTCTCTTTTCATCCGGAATTACTTCCCACCCACCGCGATCTAAAACCAATGTTCCATTATTTCCTATATAGGCGATACCATGATCACGTCCATACTGGCCGTTACTAATTCCTTGCGCGTGCTCCCAAATTAAATTGTAATCATCAAATTCAAAAAGTGTAGTTAACGTATCCGGTGTTTCTTCAGGTCCGTCAGGATAGGCATACTTGCCACCGAGCGCGGCAGCTGACTTTGGAAATTTAGCATTCATACCGAGTAGCGCATAATCAATTAAGTGAACGCCCCAATCCGTCATCAATCCTCCGGCATAATCCCAATACCATCTAAAATTAAAATGAAATCGATTAGGATTGAATTGCCGCATCGGTGCCGGCCCTAGCCACATGTTGTAATCAACACCCACTGGCGTTGGCCCGTCAGGCTGAGCAGTCATCGGTTTCATCCAACCTTGATATGCCCATGCTTTTACTGTTCTGATTTTTCCAAGCTTACCTGTCTTGAGAAAATTCAGTGCGTCAACAAAATGAGGAACGCTGCGTTGCCACTGCCCTACCTGAACTGCCTTACTATATCTCACTTGGGCGGCCGACATAACATTGCACTCTTGAATCGAATTGCCAACCGGCTTTTCAACATACACATCTTTTCCGGCGCTGCAAGCTTCTACCATTTGAAGGCAATGCCAATGATCGGGCGTCCCTATTACAACTGCGTCAATATCTTTGTTCTCCAAAAGCTTTCTATAATTAGCATACGTTTTTACTTGAATGCCATTCTTGGCAAGCTCGTCCTTTCGTTTATTCAACACATTTTCATCAACGTCACATAACGCAACAACATTCGCGCCTGGTACTTTTAGCAATTGCTTTAAATCCTCCCAGCCCATTCCGTTGATACCTATGGCAGCAACATTAAGTCGATCAGATGGTGCAACAATTTTTGCATTGCCCAAAGACTGCCAAGGAATGATTGAAGAAATTCCTAACGCCGCAGTAGCCTTTGCAGACGTGTTCATAAACGATCTCCGAGTGTGTTTCATTTTACAAATGTTTAATGGTGGTGTACTAACATCAAATCTTAAAATAATTTAGGGATTTGCTTATACCGTAAATATAAAAAGGAGCCCTTAATTATGGCTCCTCATTAAATCGAAACTAAATGGATTGTTTTATTCCCTATAACTATGATAAGTAGGGCATTCCAAATTTTTATGCACCGCAGTTATCTTGGCTCTGTAGTTTAACATCAATTCTTGCGTGCCGCTGGAGAATGGACCAAGGTTGGATGTAGTAAAATCAAACGAATAGCTGAAGAATAACTTTTCTGAAAGCTTTAAACCCAAAAATGAAATTACAGCATCACTGCTGCGGTAAGAAACACCCGCGCTAAATACATCATAAAAAATAAATCCCATGTTCACGTCCAAAGACAAAGGTGCTCCTTCTTGTGCTCGCAATAGGATCGATGGATTTATCCTTACATTTCCTTTAGGATCCAGGTTCGCGATAAATCCTGAGCGAAGAAAATAATTTCGGAACTGGTACAAATCCGACTGGACTTTTGTTGGCAGTCCTGTCACAGGGTCAGTTTGAATCATTGATGAACTAAACTTGCTGTTAATCAGGTAAGGGTTTGAGAATCCAATGAAAAAATTTTTCCTGTTGTAATAGATACCCGCTCCGATATTTGGCTTGAAGATATTGTAGGGGATAAAATCCGGGTCGCCTTGCTGAATATTAAGAGCGCTGAAATCGGCATTTAGAAAGTACAGAGACGCTTGAATTCCAAAAGACAAGGTAGACTTGGGGAACTTCAGCTTATAAGAATAAACCAAAGTCAAATCCTTATTTGCATAGCTTCCAATTTTATCCTGGTTGAGCATTATACCAACCCCTACCCTTCCTCTAACTAAAGAAGTGTGGGCTGTTAGTGAAAAAGTTTTTGGAGATCCAGGAAAATTAATCCACTGATTACGATAAGTACTGGTCGCACTAAACTGCACATGCGCTCCCGCGAAAGCGGGATTGATCATCAGCTCATTGAAGTAATACTGGGAAAAAATCGGATATAATTGAGCCTTGCTGGTGAATGAACCCAGGACAAGAAGCGAAAAAATATAGAAACGTATCCTAAGCATAATCTGCTAATCTACTAATTCCAAATATCCGACAACACGTTTTGATCCATCACCTTTCGAAATAATGTAATAATAAGTTCCTCCCGGCAAATTAGTACCCATGATACTTATTCCACGATTTGACTTTCCATCGAAGAGCACATCCATATTATTGTATCCATCTGCTTCATAAACTTTAGTGCCGGCCCGGTTGAAAATCTCCACGTGATTTTGCGGGAATTGTTCAATACAATCGATCAGGAAGAAGTCATTTTTACCATCAGCCAATTTAGAAACTCCATTGAGTGGATTTATGTTCGCTGGGAGATTTACATTTTCAGTGGCTTCACATCCAAGCTCAGTCCGTAAGGTTACTTGATATGGACCAGCCATTGCATTTTCTAAATTAGTACCGTCAGAAACAAAAGTCCCGTCTCGATACCAACTTACATTATCAATAACCACGTCGTTGGTAACCAATATGGAAATGAATCCATTCGCAGCAGTACAAGTTGCATCTTGTATCAAGAATTCGAATTCTGGAAATTTCTGATCGTTTATTATCGGACCAGTAGCCGGACTAGAAACGCACCCTGTAATTATACTTGTGGCTATTACTGTGTAGTTACCAACATCAAGACCTGTGTAAATCTCGCCAGTAAAATCAATAGGCGGCGGTGCTTTTGAACCATTTCTCCAGTCGAAAATATAATCTTTTGTTATACCATTAACTGTTACTGATAGCTCTCCATTATAAATACCAGAAACACAACTCGTTTGGTTTGCAATTACCGTTATCGTTGGAGCGGGGATTATAGCAAAATTCGTAGGCACACTAATAGTGGCAGGTGTAGAGCAACCAGTAGCAGTTTCTGTAGCCACAACTGTATAGTCAGTTGAAGTGAGATCTCCGACCTCGGCACCTGTGTAGAAGGAGGCGCCTGTTGCAGACTTGCCAACGTACCAATCAAAAGTATAGTGAATGAAATCACCGCCAACATCCGCTGACGCCACACCATCAGGTCTTGCAGGATCACATACCGTCAAATCTTTTAAAACTCTGGTTGTTACTACAGGGAAGGTCTGCATGTTGTC
>Ga0307509_10011640_pt1 | contig 10629 bp, 9 predicted proteins | sample 10_EM_MG_FD_202245 | JGI IMG/M metagenome (GOLD analysis project Ga0307509, IMG submission 202245) | Populus trichocarpa ectomycorrhiza microbial communities from riparian zone in the Pacific Northwest, United States - 10_EM | ecosystem: Host-associated > Plants > Roots > Unclassified | place...
GAGTCTTTTGCTTGTACTTTACTATTATATTTTGGCTATCAATTGTACTATTCTCTACTTGTATCATACTTCTATAATTATGACTGTACTTTACGACTCTTAATTTCTTTAATTTCCTTTTTGTTTGAGTAATTCTGATTACATTTGTGTTTATTTTATCATATTCAGAGTCACGATACAATGAGTTGTGGTTGACTTTTTGTATGAGTGATATTAAATATTTTCCTTTTTTATGTCTTATATTTGATTAAAAATACACCTGAGACACCTCTTTCTTGGTTCGCTTGACTCATACCTTATTTCAACCCTCTAGCACACGGTTCAATTATTCAAGTTGTTACGGTAGTTATATCTGATACCGTAGCACAAGAATGTTTAATTTGCTCTTCTTAAGGCCGAGTTTAGAGGGTTCTCCTTCCCTTTTTCTTTCTTTTTTATTTTTGTCTTTTCCTTCGAAAAATCCACAAGGTGAGGACTTGAGGCGAATTTTAAGTGTCATGCAAAGTGACCCACTTCCTCACCTACAGGTAATTCACTTCCCGGCCCGGTGGGCTGCAGTTTTCGCAGGTTCTTGATCCCTCACGAGATGGGAGCCCTAGACTACTCGAGTAGAGCAAGTCATTAACTTTACAGGAATAGCTACGGCCAACTTTCACCCCCTAATCCAATATGATATGATAGCATCAGCAAGTCCATGGCTGCTATGTGAGAGTGGCAGCAGTGCACAAAATGGCCCATCCGGATTGTGCTATTAGAAGCCCAGTCGGGGGTTCCTCTTGGAGAAAGGAAGCGAAATCAACTACGGTAGCCCAGATACTACGGCCGCAGATGATCCACGGGATCCCACGTCTAGAATCACTCGAGTAGAATACCAGTAATATCCCAGATGGTAAATTCTAGGTAAACATGACCTATTTCTAATTTATATTTCTCAAGGTAGCCACTTTTCCTCTTAAGGACCGATTCCCCAGTGAATTCGCCTTTCTAGAGATAGCAACTACGAGTACAATAGAGGCAATACCAGCGAGTTGAGTTTATACACGCGAGCAAATAAAATTTGAACCATATACCGCACGAGTGCCCATACCGGTATATCACACTACTTACATCTAGACGGTCCTCCACAAGCTCCCTTCCCTCAATTTTCCTACCCCGCTTTTTACCTTCCTATTTGGGAAGACATAAGCGAGGGTAGAACACCACACATCAGTCTTACGATCCTGACCCACCCCTGAACTTGGAGCTTCATAAGGGTGCTGGAAAGGCCTTATCGTGGGATAAATACACCATACCGGCTGGTACCCTACTACCACCTCAATATCTGCCCTCCGGTGGCCCCTCGCCATAGCCATAGGGACAAAAACCTCACTACTTTGGCCAAATCCCATGGCTGCTGCCACAACAGTGTGTCATGGGTTTGGCCCTCCTCCATACTTCAACTCGGTCGGATTTTCTTAGCACTGTGTGGCTAGTATTACACTGCCTCTGGTTAGACCACTGCCCTGCCGATCGTTTACTACACCTTTACCTGATGCCTTGCTCTTGGGCTGGCATACAGTTGTTCACAAGAAAAGGATTCCTCAATCCTACCAAAAGCGAGGAAGGGTTTGTCTGACGGCCCTACACCCGAGATGATGAAGGTTCGGACGCGAGTAGTATTACAATTCTTTCTTTTGTCTTTCTTATGTCATGTGATGTTCAGGAAGGTTTTCTTGTTGTCTTCTACCTCTGCTGGCTAGGTTGTCGGGCAAGTGTCCTGCCTAATATTGAGGTTGTTATTCTTGTCTTGTGCCTTTTTGGTTGGGGATTTGCGGTTGGTTCCACACCAGAGGGACCTGGGATGACTTGTTTTTCCCTTGGCTGAAGGGGTGGGCTTTCTTTGCCATGGGGTCTTCTCCGAATGCAGCGGTTTGTGCCTGGGGGAAGTGTTTACTTTGGTTTACATGTACCTAAAAACAATACCACGGATTTAACAAAAAAAAAAAAATCTAGACGGTCCTCCAAGTCACCTAGAACATGGGCAAATTTATGGTATTCGGTTTAGCACGAAAAAGGTTTGTGGGCGGTCAATAGTGTCACCTCAATTTGCTGGAAATTTTGTATTTCAGCTCAGTTGTTCGGGTGAGTGAGGCTTTATAGGCTAGGAGGAGGGTGTTTGTGGCACTGCTCCGTGCTCGTACAGTACAAATAGTTTACTCTACAGTACGAGCACGGCTCAGTTTCCACAAAGACAAATCCAGCAAATAATCTCATTTCCAGTGATAACTTTTACCATAATCTCCGACTTAACGAAGACAACCAGGTTTAGTCAGCGTCAGAATCTGCTCCCGTGAGTGGCCGTTGATTCAATAAATCTATGATACCTCACAGTACGGTAGTCGGCTTCCTATCGTTAGGTTTATCTAGGTTAAATCTATAGAATTAGATGGTTTCAGCGACTGTAGATTGGCAAAGAATTGCCTCAAAGAGCTCTTGGGAGCTGCCGTAGCTATCATAGCGTTCGTGACGAGCGAGCTTCCAGTTACTCGAGGACAGGCTGCTCCTTGCAGCGTTGGCCTTGCTACAGTTAATTTATCATAAATTTACCAGCATTGATCCGGCACAATCAGATAAGGAATATCTTGGCGCATCATCGGGCTTGTGCACGCCAAGGCCCAAAACCCTTCTTGAAGAGGCGCTCACTTCTCATATCATTCCAGAGATCGCCGAAACCTCATCTCAGCGCCACTTCGCCTAACACACGAAGACAAAAAAAGTCCCCTCTCGTCCTCCTCTCGCTCTCTACTTCAAGTTCAACTTAAGGGCCTTCTAGTCCTAGCAATCCGCATCTCTTCCTTCGGTTTACCCCTTTTCGGGCGAATAAACTTCCTCCCGTTCACCCATCCTTCGACCTTAAACTCTCCTTCAGCAGTTGTTTCAGTCTTGTAGAAATTTGTCCAACTCAATTTCCCTTCCCTAATACGGCTTCAGAATTATATCAGCCTCTCATTTACAAATGGGCGACCGAGATCGTGACCGTAGGGTCGACGATACCCGCCGTTTTACCGGACGCGGCGATTCGAATTACCCCAACCATGAATTCACCTATCAACATCAGCGTCAGATGCCAACCGAGACAGACAGCTACAGACCAAGCAATCGCCCACAAGATGACAACCGGAGCCCTCCTCGGCACCCGAAAGGATCCAAAGGATCCAAAATTGGGAAGCGCCAAAGAGCAAAGCAACCACCGAAACCACCACCACCAAAGTGGGCTCCCGTCCCTGCTCATGAGAGGCCAATCTTGTCATTCAATGTCCGCGAAAAAACCCCTGATTTGCTGCCGGGAATGGTTACAGGAGGCGAATTTTTATCCACCCTTGACGGATCAGGTGATGATGTTGGTGAAAACATGTGCGATGCAGCTGGCTCCGACGATGAAGTTGAGATGGATATGTCAGACGATGAAAACTCAGCATTGGCGGTTACAAAGGTCATTTCAGCTGCGGAAGGAGCAGTAGGCGGAGAAAAGAAGCCAGATGTAATTTCTCTGATTCGTTCTCTTAAAACCAAAGCCTCTGTGGGAAAGCCTAAAAAACCTGTTGAAGATAATGATGATTTTATCTCACTTTCTTTTGGCGACGAGCCCATCCATTTGGACCAAAGTGATGAGGATTCCAATCATAAGAGGAGGAAGGTGAATGACAAGGATAACCGCGATGAACCAAGCTTTTCTCACAGACATAATCATTTTGGGCCACCCAAAGACACAGGACCGCCAGGTTTACCACCCCGCCCCTTGACTTATCGCAAACCTCCACCTCCACCCCAGTTGCGCGATCTAGACCTACAACCCCGTAACCCTTCAGCCCAACAATCCAAGGGTGGAGGTCCTTCTGGCCTTCCTAACGCTACTCACTCCAAACAAACATCTTTCAACGCATCAGGAAAACTCGTGACGCAGGATAAGGGACACGACCGTCAATTAGACATACCAAAAAACAGAAAGAGAAGCTATTCTGACATGAGTCGTGGTAAAGCTGCTATCGATGGTAATATCGTTTACGAGTATATGGCCACTCCAGGGGCTGATCCGTCCCCTTGGACCAAGATGGGGAGCGATCACTCGAGATCCCTGGGCATGTCTAGTTGGTGAGTATCACTAGATATATCCATGAAATTATGTCTTTCATTGACCGAGCCCGATAGAAAATGAAGAATCTAACTCTTTTTACGCTACCTACAGGCTTCACAACGAGATCCTTGACTTCATTGCTTACATCCAACCCCGTGCCTACGAACATGCCGTCAGAAGAGAGCTAGTTCATCGCGTACGAGTTGTAGTAACTAAACTTTGGCCTGATACCGATCTCCGTGTCTTCGGATCGTTTGCGGCGGAGCTCTACCTGCCGACTAGTGATATCGACCTAGTTGTGATATCTACTTCCTTCGCGAAGCTAGGCATGCCTCGCTATTCGGAAAAGAATGCGCTCTACAAGCTTAGGCAAGCACTTATTCATTCTAATATCACAAAGCCGGGAAGTCTAGCAGTGATTGCCAACGCAAAGGTGCCAATCATCAAGTTTGTGGACCGCGAAACGGATATCCATATCGATATCTCGTTTGAGAATTCTTCAGGCTTGGTGGCCAATGAGACATTTATTAAATGGAAAGCTCAGCACCCGGCGATGCCAATATTGCTTACGGTCATCAAACAGTTTCTTGCGATGCGTGGTCTCAACGAAGTATATCTTGGAGGATTGGGAAGCTTTTCGGTCACCTGCCTCATCGTAAGCATGCTTCAAATGCACCCTGGTGCGGTCAGTGGGGGGATGGACCCCCGCAAACATCTGGGGATCATGCTACTTGAATTTTTGGAGTTGTATGGTAAAAATTTCAACACCGAGACCATAGGCATATGCGTGGACTCTAGGAAACCCTCTTACTTCCGCAAGAACGATGTATTTCCTATAATACAGAGGGGAGCAACACCACCGCAGACCGATCTCTTATGCATTCAGGACCCGAACAACACCGAGAACGACATCTCGCGCAGCAGTTTCCACATTAAAATGATACTGACTCTCTGGGCAGAGGCCCTCGACGATCTCGTTGCTCAGATGAAGAAATTTGAGACATTGCAATTCGTCGATAGACAAGGCAGAAGTTTACTAGGCGTCATCCTCGGAGGTAACTACCAGAAAATCGAAGACCAGCGTTGGTTGATGAAGAAGGTCTACATGGATCGAATTGGACCGCTTGAGGACATTCTGATGGAAGAGAGGCAGTGGGGTGAAACTGCGCCTTTAGCCAAACAAACACGTAGCCCAGCTCAGCAAGTCAAACAAGCACGTAGCTCAGTCCAGCAAGCTACCGGCCCGACCCCCGCCAAGAAGACCTCTCGTAGCAGTAATTGGGGTGGGGCATCGCACCCCCAGGAGAGCAAACAGCTATTTTACGGAAAAGGAGAACAGGACGAGCCAATCGTCATTGATGATTGAGTTATATACCACCGACCCCCGGCTCTAAGCAACAACCGTGCATATCCCATGACTGGTACTATTATTTTCCATTGCTTTTCACCATTTTTTCGATTTTCCCCGTACCGCTCCCTTCACCTTTATCTATTCTCACCAAACCCGAACTAACTGGGTTTAAGCTTGTTATTTTCCTCTGTTGGATACATACTTTTCTAGTTTTATCTCTGCCGGCTTAGAGGAGTTTGGATGGGTGGCATATTCTATTTTCTCCATAAAATTTCCCCCCTATAGTGAAGAAACGACAGTTGTGGTATCATACACGGGACAATCGATTGCCCTATTTCGCACTCTACTTGACATGTTTAAACCAACCAGCAACATGTCATCATGACACATACCGCTTGAGTTTATTTCTATTCTCATTTCTAGTCTTAGTCTTTTTCCCTTCCAGCTAATTACTGATACTTGGAAGTTTGAACTGGGAATCGCACCTGTTACTAAATTCGTCGCAAGCCCCAGCGGTAGTATCGTAGCGTATGATACGTAAGTATAGTGATATCATAGTTTCTAAATGAAAGGTATCGCCATTGCAAAGTGCTGTGATATTGCCGTACGCGAATCTCCTATCGATGATACCAGTATCCCGCCAACAAATAGCCCCGAAAAGGCAGACACCAGCATTGGATTATAAGTCCGTTATTAGATAGATAGATAGATACTAGAAATGTTACATTCTGTGAAACACCGCCAGATCTCGTGTGCTGAACTGGTCAAATCGAGTCCCCGGGGCCATCCATACTTTAGGCCATCCCAGCCCGATCCGCGCAAGATTGATCGATTCCCAGTATGATATCTTACCGATTAAGCGCCTGTACTGAAGAAAAAGACTGCGTGAAATCACATCCTTATAGTCGTATGACTGCTTCTTACCCCCCAATCACACTATAAAAGACCAGAAAGTCTTTCGAGGGACTGTTATTTTTTCTCCTAGTCCAAAGAGGGATTCGGGCATTGAAGGGTAAGTGGGCTCAAGTACGCAGTATTGTCTAGCGGAGAGGATTGTTATGGAATTATACATTAAAAGGACTTTCTGGGATAGAGCACCGAAATCGCGCCATCTTGATCATTTCCAGTACTGTCCGGTACATCTAAGAGAAGGACATCACGATTGACCGAAGCACCGGCAGTTCGAGAAGAGTAGTGATTGTCCTAGCACGATGTCATTCGAAAGGCTATGGGGCTGTAGAGTATGATATTTAGACGGTGATGAAGGCGGAATTTCTTGGGTGCAAATGTGAAGCGTCGATGGATTGTGTTGCTACCTGTAGGGTGGTGAGTGAGTGTTTGTGAATAAGGTAGGGAGCGGTTTCCTGTTTTTCTTTCAGGTCGGAAAGAGATCGGGAGGCATAGTGGAAAGTGTATCCTGCGGTGCAAGCGCCAGTACAGTACCTGCGGGTCAGGGTTACCCTCTTTATCTGGTCTCTCCTTATACTATTTTGCAAGTTTAAGCTGCCTCTTTTGTGTATGATATGAAGTTGCTTTATCGCCGATGCGATTTTTGACTTACCGGTATTATATAAGACTACGGTATTATAAATCTTCTTCCCCTCGTTCGCCTTAACGGCCGGCGGGGCTGTGTGCTGCACACCTAAATTTACTTTTACTTGCTCGATCAGATCCGAGGAGAAACTCTCCCTTTCCCAGAGTCCAACCTAAATCTTGTGCCACGTGACCAGTAACATCCGAGTGTGCCAAGACATGCGTGTTGTCTGAGCCTCAAAAGCTTTCGAGAAACAAGCTCCATCACCAAACAAGCAACACATCGGTACCACCACCAAGTGTCGAAACAATGTCATATCCGCCCCCACCGGGGACATCCTCCTCTCTCCCTCCTCGCCCCCCACCGCCCTCAATGCCACAGAGTGCAAACCCTCCAGCCTACTCGGGCTTCCGGCCCAGACAAGTAGCCGCACCACCGCCGTCATTCACCCAACAGCCCCAATACAATCAACCCTATCCCCAACAATACTCCACCCCTTACCAACCTCCTGCGCAGCAATACCAAGCACCCGCGCCATCAGGAGCACCACACATCGTTAACCCATTTCCACTACCGCAGCAATCATTCAACCGCCGTGCGGATCCAAGATACGCAGATCTAGACCCTGAGCTACAAGCCCAGATAGCCCAGCAGCAAAGCATTTACGACCCCTCTACCCGCACTTCTGGCAACACCACCACTGCTCCCGTCGCATCAAAGGTGGAGGGCGGCGAGTATCCGGCGGCGCCACTCAACAAGCCAAAGAACGTTCCCACCGTCGTTCGCCAGGGCGGAGGCCAAACCTGGACCGACTCATCATTACTGGAGTGGGACCCCTCGCACTTTCGATTATTCGTTGGTAATCTCGCCGGCGAAGTCACGGATGATTCACTGCTCAAGGCGTTCTCGAAGTATCCCAGCGTGCAGAAAGCCAGAGTTATTAGAGACAAGCGCACGACGAAGAGCAAGGGATATGGGTTTGTGGCTTTCAGCGATGGAGATGAGTACTTTCGCGCAGCGAGGGAGATGAATGGGAAATATATTGGCAGTCATCCAGTGCTGTTGAAGAGGAGCAATACGGAGATCAAGCCGGTTGTCGTAGGTGGGAAGAAAGGGACTAAGGATGGAAGGGTGGAGAAAAAGAAGAAAAAGAAGAAGGGTGGCGAACAGAAGAATGTTTTGGGATAAACTTTTCATTGGGTAGGGCTTGGAAGCGGTGTTCATTATTGATGTTGAATAGATGAACGGCGGGTTGTCGTTGGGCGGGCTTATCTTGCAGGGAGAACGCATAATGGTTAGATGGCATAGGCTTTTTTACTCTTGTGAATCAATGTATTTCTAGATATATCAATTTGGGCAATTAAATCACGGCTTCTTACAGATATTGGTAGTGCTTCTAGTCAAGAATTATCGATAATAAGCAATCCTAGCGTAGCTTGTTGAAACGACTGAGGGTGATTGAGAAAGAAACTAGGGGGGTATGCCCAACTATTTATGCAGGAAAGAACCAGCCATCAGCTCCCTAGGTTCACGCGGCCTCACTCGCCGCATCACCCGCCACATCACCGGCAACGTATGCATAGCCTGTGCTTCCGATGGCGAGTGACAATCCGTGTATTTACTGCTTCACAGTTAGGCTATACTACTGGTATGGTCTATCAGTTAAGAACAACACCCCAATTGCGAACTAGGGATGCTGCAAGTAAAGCACCTCCATTCATCAACTGGTGATCACCCCTTCAGGCCCAGAACCATCTTCTTCTCTGCATCCCTACAGTACTGTACTGTACCCACCTAGGTTTTTCAGTTCTGTCACACTTTGTCTCCTATTCGTAATACCGGACTTCACCACCATGGCTTAAGTGCGAGTTTGGCAACAAAAGGAGCGAGCTCCCCCCCCCCGGTTTTCCATACAAAGTACCCAAGTTTAGTCAACAACTGCAATGGTGCACAATAGATTTTTTCCTCCAAAAAGTAGTCAAGTGAAAGAGAATCACAGAATTCAATACACAAATTTTCCAGCTTTCTTTTCCCTTGCTAGCTAGTGGCAGTATCATAAATTTTCGCTCAGTGAAGCTAGCCAGTATGGCTGCAATGCCAAAATCACATACTAATTGACTATCTTGGCACTACTCCCGGGGCTCCTCTCTTAGAACTTTAGCACTCGGAATCCCTAGAATGTTGTCTGTATCACAGCTTGGTGCTCAATTATGTGAATCTTCATCTCAGATTGTACTACCGGTATCTAGAAAAACCCTAGTAGATTTTTCTTATATTATGGTGGTAAGCGGGCACTTTTTGAGGATGGGCATTTCCTATGGAAAAGCTGGTAGGGGATTGTTACCAAGTTCGTACCTTGCTCGGAGGCAATATTAGATCATACTCACTTTCTTGCTGCTTATGTATATCGGCCAGAAATAGGAGTAGGGAGTAGTAATCCGTCGGTATACCGATAGATGACGACTATAAGGGATGCGGAAATGAGTGCGGTACGGGAATCCAGGTGTAGACATACTATGTGCAATCAACTACAGGAGACTCTAACTCGGGACTTAGTCGCGACTCCTCAAATAGCCATACCGGCATGTGTCATAGCGATGTTGTTCTATCACTCGTACACTTTCTTCCCTGAACAATGTTCCGAGTACGCCCATGTAGATTAGGGGCCGAGTTGAGGTCAGGGCCTCGGAGCCAACAGCGCAACCAATGGGCATCCACGCTACTCGAGTACAGAGCCCGAGGGGTGTGGTTCGTGACGCTATCTCCTGGGCTGGCAAGACATTGAAAATTTCGACCCACCCCTGCCAATTTCTTAAACATCATCTGAGACATGATTAGTCAGTAGTTTGTAGACTTCGGAGAGCGATGAAGAATTAGTATCTTAATTAAATCAACGAACAATGCCGCCCCGCAAAGCCCTCCGTACTCTTTCAGGAAATGTTAAATCTGGTGCTCAGATTCTGCCAGCCAAGGTTACTCAAGTGGCACGTCGAAAAGTTAGATCAACCCCACAGAAAAGAGTAAAGCCTAAAGTGAAGGATGTTGAATGAAATACCGGTCTGATTGAGAATGCTCTGAGTTCGGACACCTTCAAGCCAGAAATAGCCGAGACCTTCATTTCCCTACAGGCTGCTTTTTCTCCACATGCAGCCCAATCCTGCTTCTCACGGCCGGAGGTTATACCATTTGAGGTGTTTAGAGAGTTTTGGGATGATGAGGTGTTTGAGCTCTTGGTAAAGAACACCAATGAGTATGCAGCCAAGACACGTGGGCCAGATCTACCAAAAGAGGGATTCCAAGTGCGGGATTGGAGCCCAGTTACGGTCTCAGAAATGAGATGATTTGTTGCCCAGTTGATTTGCATGGGCGTACATGGATGTAAGAGCTTGGTAGAGTTTTGGCGGAAGTGTAACGACCCTACGATAGGTAGCTACAATCACTATCACCTTAGCCCAAATGGTATACCAAGAGGTAACCAGAGGTGGTATGGTCTCGTATACTTTTGTAACAATCCTACCCTGGTGTAGTTAATGATGCAACAGGTAACGAATTACTTACGTGGTTATTATTAGACTATCCCTATAGTCTTGATCGTTCTTCAATGTCTGAGAGAGTGTTCTTCTTTCCGAG
>Ga0307509_10011642_pt1 | contig 10627 bp, 8 predicted proteins | sample 10_EM_MG_FD_202245 | JGI IMG/M metagenome (GOLD analysis project Ga0307509, IMG submission 202245) | Populus trichocarpa ectomycorrhiza microbial communities from riparian zone in the Pacific Northwest, United States - 10_EM | ecosystem: Host-associated > Plants > Roots > Unclassified | place...
CGCTCTAGATGTACGAGGAGAGGAAGTGCTATCTTCTGACGCTGGAACCCAGGCTTCGTCGCGACCTGACATTCTGACCTTTGGGTTGGGAGAGCCTTCTAGTGAGGATGAAAATTACGCAGGAGTTCCCCCATTGTCTCCGCTACAGGTTGAAACGTCCGCTGACATTGCCGCAAATGACATTTCTCAAAACACATTGGGACTTTCAGTCACAGACAGCACTATTCAGCGGCCGGCTCTAATCACGGAAGAAATAACAGCATCGGGTTCTGATTCCAATATTGGCCATGGCGATGCCGAAGCTACTCTGATGGAAAATAATGTACAAGGTGGCGAGTCGTCATTGGGCGGAAAACAAACTCTTTCCCTCCTCCTCCCTTGTCTCGCAACTACGTCTTTTTCGGACGAAATTTCGCCATCTATTGACCTCATTTTCGGCCCTCCCTCTGCCACGGCTAACTCGCCATCTTCCTTGCCAGAAAGTTCTCGGCAGCGATATTCTAGGGGGAATCGCACGTTGTGGCAACCATCGGACCTTATTTCTGATGACGCCGTCCAACTCGAACGGGAAAAGCAAAAGCAAAGGGGGACCGCTGAAGACTACATCGACGTTGGAACCCAAACGGATCCAGACACTGAGGCGGATCGGTCATCATCATCATCATTCCTCCTCTCTCCGTTGTCAGCTTTTTTCAATCCATTTAGACGAGGGGGCTGATTCCAGCCAGGCTGGAGTTGGTGATTACAGAACAGCTGAGCTTTGTTCTCAGGGACGTCGGCGACGCACGATGAGTGACTCCAGACACATGTATTTCTTTGTAATGTAGCTGTATTTCTATACTTTATCTACCATAAGATATCCCAAGTACATTGGCTTCTTCTTGCACACCGATTTGGGAAGCAATTGATAAGCTCGTCAAAAGATAAAAAGCTGGATAACACATCGGGGTTTCCTACGGCCTTGCTGTGAAATGGTAAGGTTCTGGACGAACCTAACAGGGCAGCAGCCCGACTTGTCCACCTCTTTCTAGGATCTGGATTGTTTGACCAACTTCCACAAACCAACTAGGGCCTTTCGAGTAGTTGCCAAATCTAGGTGGAAGAAAGTATTTCACTGCCTTTAGACGTGAAATGTACGGCAATCCTTGTACATGTAGGTGCAAATGGTCAACAGAGTAGAAGGGCGGGATATGAAAGCCCATCCTGGATTTGGTGTAATAGTATATTTAATGATCTCGTGTAAGTTGAAATTGAAGGGAATCACAATGGTCATACCTGCGTTGTTCGATGGGTATATTGAATTTATCGAGAATCTTGTGGCCTATCATTTCCATTGATCTAACTTGAGAAATCTTGTCAGAAAGATGGTCCATGACGAGGGAGAATAACTACCAAGTTCAACATCGTTGGAACGTAGTTTACGAACATTTTCTGTTATCCTTCAATCAAAGTCTGCCAGAGTGATGAAAAGGGTGAAGCAGACCTATGTGATTCCTTGGAATAACAAGATAGTGCAGAGCACTAGCGGGACTTTTGTCTTCAAAGGCCAAGAAAGAATCGTTCTGCCAATTGAGAAAAAAGAACTTGGGTTAAATGAAATCACTAGTAGAGTTGATGAAATCCTGACCTCATAGGCAATATTAAAACCATTTCCTTCAGATGCGGTGCAGAACAAGCAAGATGTCAATGTGGTCTGGGAGCTGGGAGCCACCTCCACGTCTGGTCCGAATTGTGTCCTGATACAAGAAAGAGGATCACGAAAGATTTTGAACATGAACTTGAACCGCCGTGGTAGGCCACACCGAATTAAGTACGGTTATTTCGCCTAATTTACGCCAATTTACAACGCGATGCGTCAGACTCAAATACGACACGTGAGGTGCCGCATGCCGAGTATCCAATTTGAATTCAATTTGTCTAAGTCCAATTTGAATGCTATGCAACCGCCCTTTCTTTCCCTCGTGCCCTCTCCGACGCTGCCTACAGGCCTTTTATCTATACCGCCGACTCCTGCTACCTCTGCAGCTCAAAAGTCTTATTGCCTTACTATTGCGACAAATTTATCAGGATGGAAACCCTTCGAGAAATCGAGGTTCTATCGTTTGATATAATTCGTGAGTTTATCGCCTTCAAATTTCTCACTGCTAAGTACGAGGATCGAATAGGTATTCAGACTATCACATTCCCAATTCCTATTGACTGCTTGAACCTCCGGAATTTTTTTGTCTCTGTGTCTGATGGCAGGACCACGCAGTCTACAAGTCGAGTCAAGCTGCAAGCCCGGTCTCTCCAATGGAACGAAACACTAGCTGGCTTGTGAGGCTCTTTGTCGTATGGTTCTGACATTAACATCTGACGTTTTGCTTCGCATTAGTTCTGTGGGCTCGTCCTCACAACTCACTCTAAGAGTTTTGGAAGAAAACGAGGATTGTGGACAGGATGGGATTCTCGCTACATTCCTTCTAACGTATCAAATGCTTTGTTTGACTAAAAATGGTTTGTTTTTATTTAGTTCATAGTCCCTGCAAGGAACTGACTCCACTGCCATAGAATTTCTGGTGTCCAGCAGTTCACCCGTATCGCAGACTATTTCAATTACTTTATCTCCTCGCCGTGTTCCCGCACCCTCACAAAACCTACTTCAAGGTTTACCTCAAGCACACTATATCGACAGGCCTCTTCCTGGGCGATCGCCAACCGCAACCAGTGTCGCCACTGCCTCCAGCGACATATCTGCCTTCCTTTACAAGTTGGAGAGTGTTAGGAAGCGGGTTGACTTTGTCGTGCGTGCTGTAGGTACTATTTCCGAGGTACGTTCTCCATCAATTGGGATCTAGTTCTGGGCGAGCTGACAACCTTTTACAGATTCATCCCTATGCAAGGTTGGCTTGGAGTACGATCTCGCTCATCCCTGATGTAGGACGCATCTTACCACAGTCCCCTGGTCCAGGGTTCTTACTAACTACAATTCCTAGACAATGTCGGAACAGATCCAGCTCAATGGCGCCTTGCTTGGCGTAATCGTCTTGCTCGGCGCAATGGAACAAGCTCTTCATCTTGCACCATCCGACAAACCACTCCGCGCCACAAAGTTGAAGTCCCGCTGCGAACGATCAGAGAAATGCAAGCAGACCGTCACGCAGATGATGGCCCTTATCGCCGAATGTGGGTATTTTATACAGTCCTATTCAAAGGATGTCGACTTCCGTACGTACCCCCCTTTGTCGTATTGTGTACTGCTGTGCTCATTCAAATTGTTAGGGAATGGCCTCGAAGAGAGTATTGCCCGTAATGAAACGAATGTCATTGCAAAATTACGACAACAGCTCAAGGAAGTCCATGATGCCTTTGTTGGTGAAACCGTTGTGAACGTTGATACCAACATACTACACATTCTTGACCAGGTGGAGTCTCTAGGCCAGCATCTTGACGACCTCCGTATGTGTGTGTTGTTTATGCACCTCATGCAAACTAATCCCACCCGTCCAGATCTTGATACTAAATTCCCGTTCGTGCAGGGCGCCAGATTCAACCCGGAGAAAGGCTGCCTCCCAGGAACGAGACTGAAATTCCTGGATGCCATCATTGACTGGGCGAACAATGTTGACCCTTTGTCCCCCAAGGCCCTGGTCCTTTTTGGTCAAGCTGGCACAGGGAAATCCTCGATCGCCCACGAGATCGCAAATATATTCTATCGCGCGGAGCGTTTGACGGCCTCGTATTGCTTTGTTCGGGGAAAACCGTCTAGCCGAGAGCCCCATCGATTCTTTACAACGCTTGCTCGGAATCTTTCTGCCAGATATCCGGCATACAAATCTTCGTTGTATTCGGTCATCAAGCAGAATCCAGACCTGCTTTCTGCAGAAGATTATACAACACTTTTCATGTCACTGGTTGTGAAGCCTCTGAAGGATCTTCGGTTTCTCAGTCCTGTCTTTATCGTTATCGACGCTTTGGACGAAAGTGAAGATGCTAGTAGCAGAAGTCCACGTACCAGCGGCAATAGGATTCCCTTCCACACTTTCCTTGGAAAATACCTCTGTGAATTTCCAGCTGGTTTTCGCATCCTTATCACATCTCGTCCAGAGGCGGAGCTTGAGGAGGCATTTCCGGAATCGTCGTTTGTCCGCCGCATGAATATGAATGATGCCAAACTGGCGGATGGGGTATACAATGACATTCTCATCTACACACGTGCAAGGCTTCACACCTCTTTTGTTGACGAGAATGACCTTCGGAACTTGGCCAAGAAGGCCGAGGGTCTCTTTCAGTGGGCATATGTTGCCTGTGACTACATTGCAAAACCACCTCCGGGTCTCAATGCCAGCGACTGTCTCGAGGAGGTGTTAGATTCCTCACAAGCTAGTGATGCAGCAGAACAGTTAAACGAACTGTATAGAAGAGTTCTGGAGGCTCATTTCAATATGGGGCATAGCCGAATCCGGGATAACTTCCAATCCGTTATGGGCCAAGTACTTGGTACTTTCGAGCCGTTATCCATCACTTCCCTGAATATTTTGCGTCAACACCCTGGCGGTCGTGCCAACAACACAGATGTCTCCAACGTAATCAAATACATGGGCTCCTTGCTCAGCAACGTCAATCCTTCTGACTCAACTCTTCTGATTGCACCCCTCCATACATCTTTCCGCGACTTTCTCACTGATCCAGAACGAAGTCACAAGTTCTACGTCAACCTGGATAACATCCACCGGCAATTAGCATATGCAACACTCGGAAAGATGCAGGAGATGCTTCGGTTCAACATTTGCGAGCTTGAGACCTCGTACTGCCTCAATAGCGAAGTCCCAGATCTCGAAGATCGCATCGAGAAATACATTCCCCCTGCTTTATCATACTCCTGTCGCTTTTGGGCAGATCATCTGGCGCAAGTACCCATGTTTGACACCGATGTGTTCCAGGGTTTGCAGTTGTTTATGGAGGAGAACTTTTTGTTTTGGCTGGAGGTGTTGAGTGTGAGAGGAGAAGTACCAGTTGCTACGAAGGCATTGCTGATGTTGAGAACATGGCTTGATCAAATGCGAGACGAAGTGAGTATTCCCAATACAGTCATTCCCTGCTTACAGGTCTAATGACGAAAACAAGACCCCAAACGAAGGGATAGATATCTTGGATGCACGGGTCAAGGATGCCATTGCTTTTGTCCAATACTTTGGGTACCCCATAGCGCAGAGCATACCTCACATATATCTCTCTGCACTTCCATTTGCCCCATCATCTTCACTCATAGCCGAACTCTACTCACTCCGATTCCCACGGATCCTCAGTTTCGAGTATGGTCGATTGACACAATGGCCTGCTTTGGTCATGACAATCTCTGTGCCTCCCAAAGACTCAGAGAAGGTGGTCTGTGTTACATGGAATGATGAGTACATTGCAGCAGGTCTGCTCAATGGCAATGTTTTCGTCTGGAGCTCGTTGACAGGGACAAGACTCAGTGAGCCATTTAATGCTGCAAGGCACTCTGCCTTTGTAACATCTATCGTGTTTTCACATGATGGACTGTGCCTTGTGTCGGGCTTGTCAGATGGGAGTATCTGGAGATGGATCTTGAGAACCGGACAAGAAGCAGCAGTAGAGGGACAGATGAGGGCTTTGGAGGGGCATACAGGCGCTGTCTCAGCCCTATCATTCTCTGAAGATGGCAGGCAGCTAATATCAGGCTCGGCGGATCACACGGTTCTGATCTGGGACTTTGAGAACGGAGAGATCATAGCGGGGCCTTTTCGTGGGCACAAGAATCCTGTATGGGCTGTGTCATTCTTGCCAGATCAAGAGCATGTTGTGTCGCGGTCAGGGCTTCGTACTGTGCGCGTCTGGAATGTGAAGACAGGGCAGAGTGTAATGAAGCCGTTCAAAGACACGGAGATACCCACTGGTACAATCGACTCCGCTGATTATTATTACGATGACTATAACTTCTTTCATGAATCACGTCGTGTCAAAAATAGCTTTGCTGCATGCTCATGGACAGAGGCTATGGAGGGTGAGGCAGAATACGAAGACAAATACTGCTGGACCCAAGCAGTTGCCTTTTCGCGAGACAGCAAGTTTGTTGCAACCAGCAGTTGTAATCAGACTCACGTCTGGTATGCCAATGGCCGATTGGCAGGAAAGCTTGCGGGCGGTCCATTCAACAACATTAACAGGGACGTGCTGTGTTTGGCATTCTCGGCGGATGGGCAGCGGATCGCGTCTGGATCAAGCAATGGGATTGTTGATGTGTGGGATGTGCGGATAGTCAACGAGGATGCGAGTGGGTCTGCTGAGCAGGAAGTTCCTGTATCAGTTGCATTCACTCCTGATGGCAGTCAGATCATAGTTGGATGGGACAATGGCGCAGTTCATGTGTTGGACGCACCAACTGGACAGGAAGTAGTGACAATCAAGGAAGGCAATGAAGAACGTATATGGCCCAAAGTCATGATCTCCTTGAATGGAGACTTGATTGCTTCGACAAACGAGAAGGAGATGCGTATCTGGACTAGAATGGGCGAGGAAGTCGCTGTAGTAACTCAGATAAGCAGCGATGACGAAGTCTGGTCTATTGCCTTTTCGCCTAATTCAAACGAACTTATCGCCTTTGGTACGTTTGGTGGGACTGTCTACCTTTTGAACACCTCAACTCAGACCTCCATCGCTGGACCAACTTTTTGTACCAAGGGCGTGACATCTCTTGCACTTTTCTCAACTACCAACGACGCAACAACAGTGACACGTACACACATTGCAGTAGGCTCCGATGATGGCGAGATCTTCATATGGGACACATATTTTGGGATTGTTAGAGGACCATTCCTTCACCATCGAAATCGAAAACGGATCACAGCACTTATATTCTCTGTCAAAGGGCACTATATCACTTCCGTGGCAGCTGATGACACTCTGTGTGTATGGGATTCCACTTCTGGAAACATAGTACGGGGACCTGTGGGGCCCAGTGATGATCAGAAGGTGTATTTGGATGCTGGTCCAGGGTGGTCTACCCCGCTGACACAGGATGGGCGAAGGGTGGCTTTCGTAGGAAAGCAGCATACAATCGTAGTATTCAAAGTGGTTTACGAGGGCGATAGTGACATAACCCTGCAGAGTCCATTGGTACTGGCGTGCCATACAGATTTGGTGACAAGTGTGACTTTCTCGAGGGATGGACAATTCTTTGCTACGACTTCGCATGATCGCACCGTTAGGATATGGGATCTACAGGCTGCAGCGGAACACAAGCACGACTCTGGCTCTAGCAGTAGTGACATGGAGATTGCCAACTTCGATGAAGCTCGTATCGATAACGACGGGTGGGCCATCTGTATGAACAGTCGTGGCGGGTCACCTTTGCGACTGATGTGGATACCTGAAATGCACAGGCAGACCCTTCATCGTCCAAGCAATGTGTGCGTGGTAGGTTGCCAGAAACAAACACGCTTGGATCTGAAGAATTACGTTCATGGGAAGGATTGGGTCAAGTGCAAGGCTTCATGTTGACTCTGGTTTTGCAGCTCCAATTACTATACTTTAGACTATCTCATTCATGTAACACCATTGCCCAACGCCATGTTAAAACCCGTAGTTAGGATATTTTTATATCAGTTCTTTTACTTTAGTTAGCCTCTTCCAAGGTCCCTATTAATTCAATCCTCGGACTACAACTCTCTGGAGCAAAAATACCATGCTTCATCTGTCCATTTGTTCTAGTGTCACTACCAGCAGTCAAGACGATCCATGGAAGACTCAGCCTGAGGGTGCTGCAGCATTTGATAAGTTAGACAAGGTATCAGAATTGCGGGCTCTAGCTCGACGGTGGCCGGCATGGTTAGGATTTAATAACACAGTGCAATTCCTAGAATACCATTGACTAGATTTACCGATAATGAATACAAAAATGCCCATGCGTAGGCCCTCAATCAACTTGGTCCCTTTGGCGTAAGGTCCGCAGAGGCGATGACTTTTCCTGTCTTGTGCGAAGTCATCCCCTCCGATGTGACAGTAGAATTCTTTGTATGACAATGCGATGGGCCTGTGGAATGAATTTCTAAATGAATGTGGAGTCATACTTCAAGTTGAAGTTATCAAGCGGTTATCCAGCTCCTAAAAGCAGCCGCCCGTATCACTCGTTTGATTAGGTGGACCAATCCGTGATGATCAAAATGTAAACAAACAAACCTAAGGACTCAAACTCCGATAGAGCTGCCGGAATTGTTGCTCGGTCATCTCGGAGATCACTGATTAACCCTAGCATTGGGTTCCAAGTTGGGGAATGTGACGAAGAAGGTGACAGGCGCGACTGTATATTTGTATTAGCGCGGTTAATCAGTGATCTCCGAGATGACCGAGCAACAATTCCGGCAGCCGCTCTAATCTATGTAAGGACAAAGGAAACTCCGCCGGCGAAGTTTAGGGCCGGCATGGACACACGTGACGGGTCGCTTACCATAAGGAACCAATTCCGCCAGAATTGAGTGACAATGACTTCATTTGAAGGACAAAACTTCTAACTCACGGCGTTGAGTTCAGAACATATAATCTTATCTTTGACGGTATTTGCTCCATATTGAAGGAATCGCATTCTTCTCATCTGAATTCAGGAGAAAGAAAACGCCTTCCATCTGTCTACAAGCGAAGTTGCGAATCATGGCCCAAGCGGCGTCAAGCTGCCCACATGTGCCTTCTATACTAAACGACACATCGTCTGGAGAGACCTCTATTAAGAAGTATACGTCAGTGGTGACATGGTACACACACCGTTCCCAAACAGCTAGACCCGCTAAGCGGAGGAAGGTGTGCATAGCTCTTTGGCTGGCGTAATGATGAAACGTGGGTCATAATCCTTGAACTATCAGATTGCTGCTCCTTCGTGTGGTACTTGCGATATAGCCCTGTCAAGGCCGATAGCATGTCTACATTGTCCATACAACGGTTGTTGGAAGGATGGACACATCTCTCAACATCTGAGAGCCAATGGTCACCGATTCTGTAAGTCGTTTTCACTTCATGTCTGACTTGGAATTGGGATTGACATCTCATGTAATAGGCGTAGATGCTAAAACCGGCTACATTTTTTGTTCTGAATGTAATGACTTCATTTATGATTCCAAATTCCAAGAACGGCACCTTGTCACGATCTTGTCGACGGAAGAAAAGCTCACAAAATTCAAGGGTGCATCCACTTCACGTCAGTTTACTTTATGTGCTTACCATGTCCATAGTCTCTCACAAGTCACGAGAAGCCTATAGACGCTGGACTCCAAGCGAGAAGGAAAACAGCGCTCTTGACGGAGCAGAATCAATCCCTTGTCAAGGTAGGTCATGTTCAAAAAGTCAGTTCTTTCTGATTTTAATCCTTCTTTAGGCCGTCGGGGTTTGCTGAATCTAGGACAAACGTGTTTCCTGAACGCAGTGTTGCAATGCCTAGTGCACAACCCCCTCCTGCGCAATTACTTTTTAAGCGACAAACACAACTTTAGATCATGTAAAGCCGAGAATTGCTGCTGCTGCGAAATGGACAAACTGTTCACGGAGGTAATGTGTCGTCCCCAAAGTGATTGCTACAATTCCCTGAAAAAAATGTCGGTAGATATATTCCGACGATTCGACACCATATGGTCCTGTCTCATTGTTGGCGACGACTTGGAAAGCATCATCCGAACTCTCAGGGTACGCCCAGCAAGACGCACATGAATTCTTCATGAGCACTCTCAACCAAATCCACTTGACCTCACGGGGCTTTACCAATGTCTCGTGCAATTGCATCATCCATTCGACCTTCGCTGGGCAGCTGCAGAGCGATGTAAAGTGCGAGCGGTGTGGTAACGTTACGAGCACGGTCGATCCAATGTTGGATATCAGCCTGGAATTGAAGGGAAAAAGTTCCGAGTTAAACTCAGAAAATTCGTTGGCGGCTTGCCTTCGACGGTCAGTTCTCCTCTATCGTTGTGGTACGCCGCTAATCTACGTCCAACAGTTTCACTCAACCAGAGAAGCTAGGCCAAAAGGAATACAGCTGCGGTAAATGCGGCAAAGCTACTCATGTACGTCATGGAGGTTGCGCCGTTTTCACCCTTGGCTGACTTTCATGCCATCGTCATAGGAGGCAAGCAAAAGATTAAGCGTCAGAAAACTGCCTCCAGTTTTGAGTTTTCAATTCAAAGTAACGCAGATTTCTTTGCATTACATTGATTGTTCCGCCTGACATTTCCATAGCGATTTGAACACAAGACGAACGACAAGTCTTCTGCCAAGAAAATTGACACTCCTGTCCGCTTTCCTGCTTTTCTTAATATGGCCCCCTACACTACGCTCGCGATGCAAGGTGGGCACGGTCCGTCTTCATCTACCCCGTAAGTCAACCAATTTCCTTGGTGGGGTATCCACGGCTTTTGCTGAGCTTCGCGTCACGATACAGAAATCTCGGCCCAGAGGCCCTATATGAATACGACCTTTTCGGTGTTATTTGTCATGAAGGACAGATAGATAATGGACACTACATTAGTTATGCGAGATTCGAGCACGAGGTGGGTGGCTTTTCACCGATTGGTAAAGCAGCGCTAATTGTCTTCCTGGCGCACTACAGTGGTATCGCTTCGACGATGATAAGTATGGCGTTTATTCT
>Ga0307509_10011644_pt1 | contig 10626 bp, 7 predicted proteins | sample 10_EM_MG_FD_202245 | JGI IMG/M metagenome (GOLD analysis project Ga0307509, IMG submission 202245) | Populus trichocarpa ectomycorrhiza microbial communities from riparian zone in the Pacific Northwest, United States - 10_EM | ecosystem: Host-associated > Plants > Roots > Unclassified | place...
CATGTGCTGCATCACAGGAAGCGATACAAGGGAGATTGTTAATTACTAACATCAAGAAATCAAAGTTATAATACAAGCAAAACCATTTTAAGGTAAAAACTATAATTTATATTATTTTTTAATATATCTTTTTAATTGAAAGTTTTTTGAATTTAAAAGTTATAATACAAGCACGTCCTTGTTCATGTTCACTTAATAATTAAGATTCTGATACCATATCAAAAAAAAATCTCAATTTAAAAATTTAAATTATTAAATAAAATTTTAAAATATAATCTATATTATTTTCACGGTGCATTACAGTTTAAAAAGTCAAAACTCTAAGCTGATGTCAGGTTATACTATTCCTCAAGACGAGAAGTGCAGCAGCCGCAGTGCTAGCCATGGATAACCAATCTGTTTTGATCATGAGCACCTAGATTTACATGTTGCTTTCCACCATATTAATTTATCTCGTAAATGGATGTCAACGAAGCGCAGAGGAGATCGAAAGTACAATTAAACCATGAAGAGTAAATCCACAGTCTGACGATAGACTTACATATGCCTTACGTGATGACCAAATAGTGATCTAATTCTTTAATTAGAGCTAATCATTCATTAATCCTATTAATTATTGTGGCATTGAATGAGCTCATAAATTGCGTGGGGCTGCCATCAGCTCGCCTTTGTTTCATATACGATTGACCTTCAGATAAGTTAGAGCTAGCCTTGAGGTGGTCTGTAATTGACTTTTAATTTTATGTTCAGTCTGGGTTCAACTCTTTGAATCCAGCACCTAAGATTCTACAGAGCTGGTAAACCTCTTAACAACCCTTCTTTTTTCTTTCTTTTTATAAATGAAGCAGTGAATAAATTCTGAAACCAGAAAAAATCTGATGTGAATTTTCTGCCAAGCTGCAATCATGACTCATAAATATAAAACCTACCCTTCTTCTGGGATTCTTGAGCTCCAATAGCCATGCAAGCTTTTGCCAGCTGGTGCCACGGCCTCGAGGCCGGCAGTGGCAGCAAAGAAGACCTGAAAGCTCACATCACCTGTTTACAATAGTATAATCATTGCCCTCCCCGGTCAATCTTGTATCACCAAGAATCCATCACCAACACAGTTGAGAAGCGGATATCCGAGGAGTAAAGCTGTACAGATTCCATGCAAAAGAGTTTGCTTCTTCGAAAGTAACAGTTTACGCAGAAAGAAATTAATAATGGGGACCTCAATTGACAATATTTTTTTAAGGATTTCTAGTAAAAAAATCAGAAAACTGTTCCCTTATTGAATTGGATTACATCATTCGTTAGGTAGGATGCTGTGCCTTCTTCTAATCAACACTGTGCACAACATATGCAAACCAGCATTATTTCCCTATTCAGATTAAAAAAAAACAATATCAGCAGCTTTTTTAAATCACTCAGCTTATTCGTGAACTTCATGGCGCTTGCGTTAAAGGGCTGCCTTCTTATATATATAATCGATTCAAATCTCTGGGAGCGACAAATGTAAGTGTTAGATTGAAGAGCTAATAAAATTAATCGCAACATGGTTCCAGGACTCCATTTTTGTCTTTATCTTCTGCTTGCTTTCTGGAACCTTTTACCTCACTCTTTTCTGTGCTGGTACACCACCAGAGAGTTGAAGAAAAAAAGCAACGACACACAGTATTTTATTGTGGTTTACCGAAAGAACATGCAATAGAAGTTCTTCGTAGATGAAAAAATCAATAAAATAAAATAATTTTTTTCATCGATTATTTCTAACATGTCAAATCATCAATCAAAATATCAATAAAAATTCCGATAGTAATTTTAAAAGAAATTATAACCTGATGGTAGGCTAACTCAAACGCAATCTCCGCATCATGTTTCTCCCTCTAAAACCCGAAACCTTTGCCTCTTTCTTTCTCTCACTAAAACCCAAGAATCACCTCCACAAATCCAGCCACCACCTACTGGCACATGTGGCATAAAATATCTTCCGGGGCTTAAACAAATTCACTAATTTATGTTTTAAATTAATCTAATAAAAAATATTTATAGTATTTATAATTTGCTTGTATATTTAATTATTTTACTTGTTTTTAACAATAATTTTATTGTATTAATATAGGATTTTTATTTTATAATTTGATTGGGATTTGGGTAAAAAATTGATTTAAATGACCACTTGATAAAATTAGGTGTGATTTTGTAACTTAAATATGTTAGAATTAAAAAAATAATGAGTAATTTAATGGGTATCAATTATTCTTTGTTAATTTTATGGTTACGTTAAAAACTTGGGAAAATTTATTCCCTCCCTCTTTCCTCTCTAGTTTTTTGTTTATTTAATCAAATCATGTTCTTATTCTTTTGACTGCAATGTATTTAGTCTTAAATATTTTATTAAATTTATTTTTTAAATTTCATCTCTTGACATTTGATTTTTATATCAAACTTGGTCCTTATTTTTTTTGGTTATTTTTATTTTTTTCTTATCCTTTTCTTAATTGAAATTGTTTTCCAATTTCATCCCTCATGATTTGATTTTATTTTCTTTTCATATCCTCATTCTTTTCAAATCTATATTTTTTTTTATCCTTTTTTTCATTTGTTTTTTTAATTTTATCTCTAATTACTTTTGTTGGTTTGGAATTTGACATTATTATTTTTTTGGGTTTACCTTTTACGTTGTAATTTGGCCTTATGATTTGTGTCACAAGTAGTTTTTTTGTTTCTTTTTTTTTCTTAAAAAATTAATTTCATCTCTCATCATTGGGTTCTTTTGAAATTGGTATTCGTTATTTTTTTTATCTTTTTTTTAATAGAGTTATCTCAATATCATGTCTTGGATCATAAATTCAACAAGTTCGTCAAGGTTGACTCGAGCCTTTTTTTTCATTGCTTTTAAATTGTTTTTTCAATTATGCCTTTCAATATTAGGTTGGTTTGATAATTGAATTTTATAATTTTATTTGGTCTACTTTCCACGAGATTATCCCGGTCCCATAACTAGTTTATAGATTTGGTTTGATCTTTGCTTGAGACGGATGATGCAAAATCATCATGTTGGTTCCTTGGAAGGATGTATTTTTAAGAATTCATATATGTGCTAGTTCGGACATACTTAAGTCAGTTTCTTTTAAAAATTGCTTTCTTTTCAATTTCTTCATTCGTTATTTTATTCGCTGGGAATTAAGATTTATATTTTCTCTATTTTTCTTTCTCCGCAATTACCTCATTCTCGTTAATTTTTTACTTTATTAACAAATAAAATTATTAAGATGTTTTAGGAATATTGTAAAGATATATTCTCATAATATTAGTAAGCGTTCATTTTTTGCATTGAATTGTTGTTGTTGTTTTTTCTTTTTATTTGCTGTCAATATCTTATTTTCTAATCATATTATTAAATTATTTAAGCTTATTAAACTCATTGAAATCAATAACCAAAATCTCAGATTTTTTATTTTATTTTTGAGAACATTTATATCATCTTGATTTGTTTTTCATGAAAAAAATGGATCAACCGCGTTACAGTTCCAACCAAATACCTAGTTACTCCTCAACCAAAATTCACTTTAGATAACAAGTTAAATAATTTATTCTTCACTCCTTTTCTTTTCCTAGATTCACAGCAACCATGATTTGTTCTGTCCTCAGAGAATTTGCCTCTAATCTAAAGAGCTCGTATAAAGCAAGATGGGTCACCATGCATGTCCTATTCAACCCTATCATCGGCACAAAGAAACAACATTAAACAGTCAGAATCCTTAATTTTCAAGATTTAATCTTTCATGTCTTAATTAGCAGTTCACGAAATTAACCATTCTACAGTTTTATTTACTCGATTTTGTTATAAGATAAAACCCTAAAAAATATTATAGATATTCTCAAAGACCAAAACATGATAATTATAGGAATACCCCTAAAATACTTAATTTTATCCGTCCAAGTCTCAATTGTAAAAATGGTTATTATATATAAACCTTGATTTAAAAGAAAAAAAAAACTAGAAAATCATATTAATAATGAATAGGAAAATAAATAAAAAATGTCCTAAATTTAAAGTGAAGAAATAAGAATAATTAAAAAATATATTTATTTTTTCCACAAGCTCTCTCTAATTGAACATATAGTAAATAATATTTTTTAAGCAAAACCTACTTCATCATGAAAACATCCGGTGTAATATTTTTCAAGTAGAATCTTTTCAATTAAAAAATCAATGATTTTTTTATGTACGGACTGCTCCATCATAAGTCTTTAATACATTTGTACATGCCACCCCATCGTAGATCTTACCATTAGAATTTTCAATAACAACACATAACAGCTAAACCAGAATCATCGGGTTATAATATTATCTAATGCAATCAAGAACAAAGAATTACAAGGTTTATTACAAGTCAAGACTTTTAAAGGCCGCGCGCATATTCCGTTACAAATCAATACTCTCAAAGACCAAAAACACAGTAATTATGGAAAGGCTACATAAATATTTGATTCTTTTTATGCTAAAAAGCTATCACAAAGAGAAAAAAAAAATAGAAAACCCTATTATTATTAAATAGGAAAATAAAAAATAAAAAAAATCTTAAACTTAAACTAAAACTAAAAAAGAAGAAATAAAAATAATTAAAAAAATATGTATTTTCTCAAAAAACTCATAGAACAAAATACAAGTTGTTGGTACCTGGTGGGTAAAAAGATTATACAATACAGTTTACTTTCTGTACATTTTCTCTGCCAAGTCTTCAATATATACGTTGCCCAAAATACAAGTTGGTGGTGAGTGGGATTGGCCTCATCAGTGAAAATCTCAAGTCTTTGTAAAAGGGCAGCCAAGAGAAAGTGTTGGGCTAAATCCTGTGCATCTCATAAAACCTCTCCAATGATTTCTATAATTCTGCTTCCAGGGCTACTAATGGGTTGCCTGCGCACAACAGGTCTGGCCTCCTCTCTCTCACACACAAACACGTCCACGGACGCGTGCGTGCTCACCAGCACGATCAAGGACGTGTACTTCTACATTTGCCAAAAATTCATGCCTAAACTCAAATAATCCATATCAGTATTCCAGATTAACTTATTTCTTAATGTATTGCAGATGCTCAAACGGGAGCTTGTTGATTATGGAGGTGACATTTAATTACCACCCGCGCAAGAAGTTATAGCTCTTTCCAACCAGTACAATATACAAAGAATAAGAATCTATGATCCAGACCCAGCAACTCTTCAAGCTGGTGGAGGCTCCATCATCGAGCTCGTCCTTGGTGTTCCAGACATTGACATTCCAAACCTCGCTTCCAGTCAAGACAATGCAGATGCATGGGTGGAAAACAATGTGATAAGATACACTAATGTCAGGTTCAGATATATTGCTGTTGGAAATGAAGAGAAACCGGCTGATCCATTTGCTTCAGCATTTTTCTCTGCCATTCAAAACCTTCATAATTCAATTTCTGCTGCTGGTCTAAGGAATCGAACCAAAGTCACTACTGCTACCATTGCTGGTGCACTTGGAGATTCGTATCCTCCATCACATGACCTTTTCGACCCAGCATGCCAATCACTTATAGCCCCTGTTATTAGCTTTTTGGTCACAAACCATTCGTTATTGCTCGTAAACATTTGCCCGTACTTCAGTTATTCCGGAAACACGCAGATTCCTCTTAATTATGCTCACTTTCCTTACTTGATCCATCTGTTATAGTGCAGTATCCACCGTTTCAATACCCTAATATTTTTGTTGCTATGTCAGATGCTTTTTACTCTGCACTTGAGAGGGCTGGTGGAGGTTCATTGGAGATTGTTTTATCAGAGAGCGGTTGGCCCTCAGCTGGAGGAGGACCAGAAACCAACATTGATAATGCAAGAATTTACAGCACAAACCTGGTTCAACTAATGAAGAATGGCACTACAAAGAGGCCCGGAAAGCCGATTGAAATTTACATCTTAGCAACGTTTGACGAGAATCAAAAACAACCGGAATCAGAGAAATTCCGGGGGCTCTTTCTTCCAAGCAAACAGCCGAAGTACCCAATTCAACTTAACTAGAAACAGCATGATATGTGTATTCGGGGAATATGCCAGGCCATTTATTTTGTGCAAGAGAAGTCCTCTTTCTAATAAACTTATGTTTCTATAGCATCATATGATCTTCGAATAAATCAAGAATAAATAATAGTTTGCTTAAGTCTAGTGAATATCATTTATTATATAGCTTCGATGATTTTAATCCAAAATCTTTGCTGTACTCTTGAAGTTATTGTGGGGTTAACCATTATATGAAACTGCAGAAGCACGACAACGCAAATATCACCAGAAAAGTTTATAATATATATAAAATTCTACAGGCATGTCTATTTGGCTTGGTCCTAATTGGAGTTATTTAGACAGTTTCACCAGTTCTGTAATTTTTGTTTTTTCTCAAAGATAACCCTTGTAGGTTTGTAAAGTAGACCAATCAACTTCAAGTGAGGCTAACCTATTCAAATTTGTCATAACTTGTAAGCCATAGTATTTAGGTGCTGTAATTGAAAATCCTGCATCACAGAGGCTATGATGCACCAGTAATGAACCCTGAACAGCATTTTGCAGGATACGAAGCAAATTGTACCACAAATATTTTCAATGACAAAACATGAACAAATAACCGTGGAAATATTTAAGACAAATTGTTCATAGCTACTGATATATCATCCATGGTCATGAAGCTGTGTTCTTGCAGGCTGAAAGATAATTCGTGTCCAACTCTAGTGTACGTAGAGAAACAGAGCACAAACAAGTTTTGGCTGGTTTGGCGAATGATCAGACATGTACTGAAAGAGTTTCATTACAAGCTTCTTCTTCTTTCTTTTTTAACACACGTAAAACTTTACATTGAGGATTCACCGACTATTTCTCATGACAACTTGGTGTCAAATGAGCACCAACACACACTTGATCTCCACCCAAAAAGGAAAAATAAAAAGGTGGAAAACCAGATAAGAAAAGGAATAAAGTAATCAGTTATGGACTCCAAAGATTAAAATGAAGTCTACCAGCACAGAGTTGAGATGCTGCAAGTTTTTCTTCTAATTCCAAACGATTCACCGTTATATGTAGACCAAAGATAGAGTCCATTCTTGCATGGCAAGTTCTACTCAAAGCAAGAATCTTGAAATCCTTCTCGTTGCTTTGGTGTGCTCATCGACCTTGCCTTTAACTTTGCAGATTGCGTTGCAGCCATGTAAGTAGGAAAAACTGGAGAGTTTGGCAAGGAATTACCATCTCCAGCCAAACTTGGTCGCATGCTGCCAAATGATCTTCTGGGGAAGGACACAGGTGTATTCAACCCTTCTATAAAATCTTGTTTTCGGGTACTTCTGGTCTTAACTTGTGCTGGGCTGAATATATCACCAGTAAACAAATTAGAGATGGCAGCTGATTTCAAATTCTCCATCCTTTCTCTATTATAGGCCTCTTTGTTCGGCCACTGTTTTATCTGGTGACTCTGTCTACCGCTTTCCTTGGCGAGTTGCGATTCTTCGAACAGACCATTTCCTCTCTCCTGAAAGAAAAATTATGTTGCAGAATCTGAACATAACAAGAAAAGGACTAATGCTTAATTTGGTTGTCAATAGATTGAATAACTCTATTTCTTTCTTTCTTTTTTTCATTTCCCTATTGTAAGCAGTAACTAAAGAGAGTGCAACTGGAAAGGGAATTTAAGATTAAGTTACCCGGTTGGAAAATGAGTATTTCATCATTCGCTCTCTTTTGATGTTAGCCTCTTGCTTTTTTAACAACAGAGCTTCCACATCTTCCTTCGAACGCAAGCTAAAATTCCAACTCTTTTGGCTGTTAAATACAAGCTGCCCAATGAAAAAATGTTGAAATGAATCAAATTGAGCAGCAGAATTCAGCATCCTACACAAATTCGAATGTGCAGGCTCGTTCATGTCAATCAGGTATTAGATTTTACCATATGATCTGTTTGAGTTTCTCTTTTATCGTTCCTCCCCTGAACAGACAAAATCAAGGATATTGTTAATCACATGAAGCTCAGTCAAAGATCATGTTTTTCATTCTCCAAAGAGAGAAAATATCCTAGACATAACAGAAAATAAAATGGCTTCTTAAAAATCATTTTCTTGTCTGTAGATTCTCATTCTTTCTTTAATTTTCTTTTGAATACGCTCTAACAAGCATGAGCCACAGGAAACATAAGAACTTTATTCAAATAATCCTTCATACCTTATGTTCTTTCTCAACCACCTCCTTTGACTTGAGGAGCTGCAAGATCATCTCTCGTACCTTAGTTTCCTTCTCTTGCACCTCTTTCCTTGACTTGACAACATGTTTATTTTCACCGCTTTTACAAAATCCATCTGCAGTAATGCCTTTTGCCTGGACTTCTGACATCATTTTTGCATTTGATGGAAAATGTTTCAATTTGATGAGTGCTTGGCGTCTAACAACTTGTCCACGAACAATGGCTTGAAGCTTCACCAATCCCTTCAGTGCTCGTAAGGCTTTTCTTGCCTGTTTCAATCCCATTGAAAACCCAAATCAGGCAGTGAGGCATGTTTTTTTAGCAGAGCCAATAGTTTGACAAATTTCTGGTTTTATAATCAGGTTACACAACTTGCTTAATCCACACTCTGCCAAAACTTTTTGAGCTTAAATTTGATTCATAAGAAAAAAAATATAGCATCTTTCTTTACAGAAGTTCAGACCAAAATAGTAGCAAAGTTCTCAGAATACGCTGCTGAAAGTGCTGTTTAATGTTTATTAATGTAATGAGTGAACTACGAGAGGTATAATATGAATTTTTCCTTGTTACACTTAGAAGTTTTCAAATGATGAAATCATTCTCTGCGCAACATTGTAATATACTTGCGGAAGATTATTTCCTCATGGGACAACTTTAGAGTTTAAACCGCGACTGGAATTTTCTCATCTACTCGATCAAAATCTCATCCATCTTGCATGCACAAATCATAAAATTGATCTCACGTGAAGTACAAATTAAAGGGGATTAAATTCGACGGTTAGAGAAATAGCAGTCTATCTTGAATGCAGTGTCAACAACAACTTATACGAACTCAAGAAGTTTTAACAAGATATAGCATAACCCACAAAAACCAAGATGAAAAACTAATTAAAGAGTTATGTCGCAAAATAAAACTCGGATTTCAGAGAGCTCACAAGATATGCACGGAAAGCGCTTTGTATTTTAATGGCAGCCAAAGTTTCCACTCCTTTGGCGAGATGATGGGAAGGATGTGAGGCACCTGTGAGCCGGACAACCTCAGCTGCAGCATGAGCAGCGGCAACAGCAACATCAGCTGCAGCTGCTGTTGCAAGGGCAACAGTCAAAGCATACTTTTTTTGTGTTTCTGATGCTTCACTGACTGTTCTCACTTCTCTTCTCTGTGGTGCTGGAAGTGCAAGGCATTGTTTGACCTTGAGCCCTCCAAGAACCCATTTCCACCTCTTTGATTTCTGAATCGGTTAAAATTAAGCAGAAAATTTAACCAGAAAGAAATGCAAGATCTCAGTTAAAGAAACAAAAAGATTCCTTGAAACATCAACCTTTTCTGCTTTTGGTTTTTGCTCAGAGACAAATAGCCTCCTCACCCAACCAAACCAGCTCTTCTTCCTTGCCATTGAAGATATATGAAATCAATCACTTTGACAAAACTCAATGAACACCATCATATTTTCTTCAAGTACACCTAAAATTTCCACACAAAAAAAACCATAAACCCTTGACCAAATTTATAAAGAACTGTCAGTAGTGACATCCCTAGCAGGAAAAGTTAGGGAAGATAGGGGAAAAAAGAAAAGAGAACATAAATTATTTCAAGGAAATGCCCTAAGAAACAAAGCCAATACATCCATTTCCAGCCTCACCTTTCCGGACACATTAACATCAAATTCAGTAACTTCCCTTCTTTTTATTTTTACTTTTCTCAGTTGATAATTACAATTGAAGACTAAAAAACAATATCTTGAACAAATTCTGGAAGCTGTTACATCCAACTATGAAAGGCAAAAGCATCGAGAACTGGTAGAAACAAAAAGAAAAGAAAAAACATACACTGGTGCCAAAAATCTTACCTCTTAGAGCATTATCAAAAATATAAGAAAACCATTGGAAAAACAAGATTGAATCTCGAAACCTTATGGAAAGTTCAAGATTTCCTTACTTCGTGATGTTAAAAAAAACAAATGGAAGCAAAGTTCCAATGGCGTTTTTCTTCTTTGTTGAAGTTGCTGTTTTCAAGGGTTTATCGTAATCATTAGCTAAGTAAGAAAAGTGACGCATAATTACGAGATTCTGAATTTATTTTCAGAAATTACTATTTCAAATCTTATAAATTTAAAAATTATTAAAAATTTATATGGTTATTAATTTAAATTTTATAAAATTAATTGAAATAAATACATACTAACTGAAAACTCACATTAATTTAAAAATAAAAAAATGATGCAGAGGAAGCACAAAGAAAAGACAAAACTCTATTATAATCCTTTTTTAAAAGGTTTACGGTACAATTGTAAGAAAGTTCAGGATTTTCATTAAATTTTAAAAATTTTATTTTAAGATTAATTTTTAAATATTTTAAGATTATTTTGATGTAATGTATTAAAAAAAAAATT
>Ga0307509_10011645_pt1 | contig 10626 bp, 16 predicted proteins | sample 10_EM_MG_FD_202245 | JGI IMG/M metagenome (GOLD analysis project Ga0307509, IMG submission 202245) | Populus trichocarpa ectomycorrhiza microbial communities from riparian zone in the Pacific Northwest, United States - 10_EM | ecosystem: Host-associated > Plants > Roots > Unclassified | place...
GCTTTCATTTATTTACACGGCTCTGGATAGGCACTCAACGCAGTGATTTGCATGCCACCACGCCTAAGACACCCCTTCAATACTCGATCCTTCTTCTTCACAGACAGTGAGGCGAGGGACATTGGGGGAGGAATTGAGCTTTGGCGCGGATATTTTCAATCTCTGCGGCCTGCTATCGGTCGCATGCTCATCAATGTCGATATATCGACGGGCGCCATGTACATGCCAGGGCCACTGATCGGTCTTGCCCTGGCCCACCTCAATCTCAACAGACCTGATATGCTCGCGCCGTGTAGAGGGCTTTCTGATAAGGAGCGGGTCCGCCTCCAGCGGTTCATCACGGGCCTCAAGATCACGACATCACATGGTCAGCGTGAGCCAGGTCGACAGGGCCCGAGACCCCGTGTGGTCAAGAAGCTGAGCAAAGAAGGAGCTAATGATCTGAGATTTGAACTCGACAATGGCCAACAGATGACCGTCGCAGACTACTTCAGAGGGGTCCTAGGTGGGCCTTTGCGGTACCCGGAAGTCATATGTGCCGAGGTTTGTATACGATTGCATGTGCGCCCTCTCTCTACGATTGACGCAGCACCTCACAGCTGTCGACTGGTGCTCTAGTTCCACTGGAACTCTGTCAGGTTCCTCCTGGACAGATCATGCGAAAACAGGTACCTCCTGACAAGGCCAACTCCGTGCTCGAATTCGCGACAATGCATCCACTCGACCGTCTGGCGTGCAGCTGCAATGGCCTGAGCGTGCGTCTATGGTGTGCGCATTCTGTGGGCCTACTGACCATTCACTAAAAGGTCCTCGATTACGGACAATCAGAATATGTCCGCCAATTTGGCATGACAGTCGCAGATCAGCCGTTGAGAATTCAGGCTCGAGTGATCAATGCGCCAACTCTGGAGTATCACCAATCCTCAAAGCAACCTAGTGCTGTGAGCACTCTCCTCCTTTCTGCAGAGAGAAGACGATTCAAAGAATTTTTATACCAGAGACCACATGATGGTGCATGGAATCTGTATGTCTCCTTGCCGTGGTTTGTTTTTGGTCTAACATCACCCTCTTGAAGGATCGACAAGCGGATGGTACAAGCATCTCAAGTACCGAACTGGATGGTGATCATCTATGAGAGACAACAGCGTTTCAACGAACAGATTGCGAATCAGATGGTCAATGATTTAGTCAGAGCATGTGATGTCGTTGGTGTGTCCACTTAGATCGTGCGCTTTGGCCATGACCCAACTCGGGCTCCATAGGAATAAACATCAATCCTCAGCCAGGTCTCATAAAATGGGAGTCGGGACAAGACAATATCGGTCAGGTTTGTCATCGCTTTGCTGACTTCTCTTTGGGAGATGCCTGACAGTCTTCGCAGCAACTCCGTGCGGCTGGTGTCGAATGTCAACGTCGAACAAAGAGTCTACCCGCTCTCATTGTCGTGGTCCTTCCGGAAGGGGGAAACGATATCTATACCGCCATCAAACAGTAAATCCATATTACTTATCTTCCCTATGACCAGAATCTAATTTGGATATTTGACGTACTAGTTTTGGCGATGTCGCGGTAAGCACTGATTATCATTGCACAGGAAATATATTGATTTTTTTTGTAGACGGGCGTTGTCACACAGTGCATGAAGTCGGCGAAGTGCTTCCGTGCAAAACCGCAATATTATGCTAACATAACGCTCAAGTGGGTATATTGTGACGCTCCATAGCTCGTCTGATAGAACTTCCGTGCAGGCTGAACGTCAAACTCGGTGGAATTAATGCCATCCCCGAAGCCCGTGATGTTCCGTTTCTCACCGATTCCGCAAATCCGACCATTGTCATGGGTAGACACCGTCTCATGGCGCGGTTCCAGTGTTTAGATTTACTCCTGTTTCATTAGGTGCCGATGTCATGCATCCTGCCCCTGGATCAAATAATCGTCCTTCTTACACTTCTCTCGTTGGAAGCATCGACACTAGCGGTGTCCGATACGTTTCTACGGTGGAAGTGCAAACATCTCGAAAGGAAATCATAGAGGCAATGGAATCTATGAGCACAGTGCGCCTTCAAGCACGCCTAGACGAGCACATGACTGACTGAATGACAGTACGTCCTAAAACAATACAGAGGCGCAACAGGAAAGTATCCAAAGCGCATCCTGCTCTATCGCAGTCAGTGTTTCGGCTCTTGTATTTGTACAAACAAATGATTCTCTTCAGGTGGGGTCTCTGAAGGACAATTCGCTACGGTTCTCGAGGAAGAACTTCCGTTCATTCGGAGTATGCTTCTTCTCCATTATGACCTGTGTCTCCTAATGTCAACATAGATGCTTGTGTCAAACTGGGTTTCAAACCGACTATCACCCTCATCGTCATTGACAGGCGCCACCATGTCCGCTTCTTCCCCCGCATTGAAGACGAGGGCGACCGAAGCGGAAATTGCGTCGCCGGCACTGTTATCGACAGCGACGTGGTCAACCCTGTTGAATTTGACTTTTATCTGTTAAGTCACGGAGGAATTCTCGGCACCAGTCGCCCGGCCCACTACAACGTCCTCATCGACGAGAACCAATTCACGTAAGTTATTCTGAATGTCTCACTGGCCAGAAAACTCACGATGCTGACGCTGTGCCCAGCGCTGATGGTCTGCAATCACTCTCGTATGCTCTTTGTCACGTTTATGCGCGAGCCACTCGCTCGGTCTCGATCCCGGCACCTGTTTATTGTGATGCTCGTCCATTGTATTGTCTTCGTATATTTCCACTGATTGGCTTTTACCCCAGATGCCAAGATTGTGTGCTCCCGCGCCAAGCACCATTACGATCCGCATCAGGGTCTGGACTTCTCCGCGTCAGAGACTGCGACTAACACAACAGAGGCAGTGACGACGTTGGAGAGATTCCGCCAGGCTTTCAGACCGACTCACGACCGCATGAAACAGTTGATGTACTTTTGCTGAGTGGCAGCCTGGTCTGGCCTCTGTTCAGGGTGCAACAACCCATGAAGGTAACGTCTTTCGTTATATGGTAGTGATTTCATGTGTACGGCAGTACGAATGTCTGCTTCCTACGAATTTGTTCAACAATGATAAGAGGGAATATTATCTGATTGGCTCAAAGACCTCCAAACCGGACCATTGCCAAAACGCAATTCCGATCCTATGGTGTGTGCAGTAGACTTGAGACCTGGGGGATAGACGGCACCATTGCCCGTGTGCTTGGCTCCGGTTGAACCTTTCACTCTAATTGGCGGAGGCCAGGAGACGGAAGATAGCGGGCGGTTGGAGATGGAGACATCCCACGGCCACAGGCTTATCCCCCCTTGGGCGTCGAGCCATTCATTTGAAGAACTCTAAGCTCAGCGGGTTGTGATGGCAAACATGATCGAATGTAACCTCTTACTATGATTTCCTGGGCTTCTCCATAGATGCGGATGTACGGTGTAAGCGCGATTGCTCCAAGTCGCTAGCTGGGATGGGAAAAGTTGACCAGACCTTCAAGACCCTCTCAGGCTGAGAATACTGGCTGGGGACTTTCCGCACCGAAAAGTTGACTCAGTACTCGATGGCCTAGACACTTTTAGCGTTAGCGTCGTATCTCTGGTGGGTGTAACGTCTACGCTGGCACTAACAACCGAGAGCTACAAGTCCCGTCTTGGATACTCGCGCCAGAAACTGAAACTGAAAATTTCCTAATGGCCAGAAGGTCATTGAGATATGGGAGTTGCTCCGAGTCTGAGTTTAGACCAGCTCGCCGACGAACCGTCAGAACCGAGAATCAGTTCGTAATGCACAGAGCGTCTGTCAGGAATCGCCTCGTCGCTGGAGCGAATGAACCTGTCATTGGCATCTCATACTATTATCCGGGTACTTTCTTGAAGATATGGTCCACCGAAGCTCTGTGAAGTCATTCCCAGTCCTTCAGGTAGTAGTTGTGGTACTGATCTTGTCCTCGCTATTCGTGAAATAGTTTCAAAAAAAAAATAGGACCAGTGTCGGGTGATCCCAGTCGTCGGCATATTCGCACTCCCCAACGCAAGTAAGCGTCTTAACGACTCGTCGTGGGATAACTCAGAAACCTGATAAGGCACTGGAGCCATGATTTATTCGCGTCCGGTGAACTCGATGGCTCATGGTGATCGTATAATAGCGCAGGTACTGATAGTACACCGCCGATATGCTGGCTAAGGAATAGCTCTAAATAAATTGATGTCTTGATTTGGTATCCACCACCCGTTCAGTCCTCCGGCTTCGATACTTGTTCCTAACAACCACCCCTAAACATAGCAATAAGTCGCGACTGAAATACCCAAATACTAGTAGAAAAGGAATTATCGGCCAAGGTCCGCTCATACCATGGGAGGGTATCATGATGGGGAGACACCCAAAAGATACGAACCACGCATACACTGGTTGTGGCATCCAAATCCTATACAGAAAGTTTGCACAGTCCAGTATCTGAGGAACACACCTATTAGACTATGAAGACCACACCATGCATTTAAAATTTGGACTCGACAACCAGGTGGACAATTTCAGACAACTTGAAGGATTGACCGGATATTTCCAAAACCTCTTTGACAAGCTTGAATGGAAGCGCGTCCATGGTCGAGGCAAGTCTGGGGGTTAGACCTATCTTCGGAAGTTCAGAACGAGTCCCTGGCTGACTTCGACCAAATTTGAACATGGAAATGGAAACACTGTGTGAGCTGCGCTGCTGGCTGACTATCAATCTTCCAACCGCCGTAGTAAAGCCCGATCTAATGGATATACGCAAGCCGCAGCGTCATTTGGGATGTCCTGGCCATATAATTGTTCAATGAACCATGCCATTTGATTAACAGAAGAGTGTCATGGCATACCAATTCCAAAGTTGAACCATCAACCTCAACTCATACGGGTTACCCAACCCACGACGTGGTTCTCCCTTGAAACAACAAACAAATACACACTAGTCATAAACCATCACCTTGGCAAAGGTATGGAACTGACCACCTCGAGTGTGTGAGCGGACGATACAGACCTTCTCGCTCCGTTGTTGGGTGTGGCTGTCGAGAAGGATGTGAAAATTATGCGATCTACACTATTTGGTGTATTACGTTTTATTATACGACCGACGCGAGAGAGCAGCGATATGAGCCATGTCCTGGGTATCTACTGTCTAATCGTGGTAGGAATGGGCCATTCATATTGCTGGCGATGTGAAACTCCTTGTAGGTGAGTTTGTGAACTACTGCAGTTACCGTGTACGCAGCTCAGATCATCTGTAAGTTGGATTACCAGGAACCTAGTCCGGACGTAATACAGTCACCGATTCGGTCGTGTGATTCCGGCACGACATTGCTGCGACACGCGATGTGGTGTAAAACTACTGTAATATGACACGCGCCTACCGCACTCGCAGGCAAGCGTCGACAGCGCAAGGCATACTCCTCATCAATTGCCAGAGCAACACGGCCCAGTCGAGTCCCAATTAGAGTCCTTTTCTATCCCTCTTTCTCTCCATCACCGTTTTCTTCCAGCGTTTTTCATGCCCCCCAAAGGTGCTCCCGAAATTCCCGGCCGTGGTCGTGGTGTTCTCTCAACCCGAGGCGCGCCTCCACCGCTGGCAACCAGTACCTCTGTTGTCCGTCAAACTCTCGCTCCTGCTTCGCAAGTTCGGGCCATCTGCGCCAAACGTCCAGGATATGGGACTTCTGGTAGAGTGGTTGAGATATTCACGAATCACTTCGCGACAGAGCTCAATCACGACACTATATATCATTACAATGGTACGCACTTCTTTTCCTTCTCAGAAAAAACGTGTTGAAAAGGCCCTCCGGTGTCTTCGTCTACGTGTAGTTGGTGAGCATTATTGTTTCACCTGCATACAATTGATTACATCCAATCGTAGTCATTTTACCTGAAAGGCCCCTTCCCATGGCGCGAAATTTTGAGGTCCTCAACCGTTTACAAACTGAGGTGGAACCCGAGCTTTTTGAAAGTCCTGGAGCTTACGATGGGCGCAAGAATCTGTTCATGGCTTTTGAGTTGCCCTTTGAGACAGGTTCTCGTGAAGTTGGCCTCTCAAGTTCCTGATTACCGTCTCACTCAAATCACTTTCTTCTTTCCAGTTCTCGGTTCCTATGGGTACCCCTCCGCTACCAGATGAGGTTCAACCGGATGGTCGTGAGCCTTTGGAGTACTGTGTCCGTTTGACCTATGTCGCCTCGATAAATCTCGAGTAGGGTGTTTATTGGCCCGTCTCGAACCAAGTCATTCTCAGTTGCTTCTAGAGCCCTTCAGGGCTTCTTACATGGCGAGCGGAGTCCTGATAAGATGGTGTTGACCACGATCACAGTATGGGATGTTTCTTTTCCCTTTACGGACACGCTTTCATTCACTCACACGGCTCTGGATAGGCACTCAACGTAGTGATTCGCATGGCACCAAACCTAGGAAGCCCCTTCAACCTTCGATTCTTCTTCACAGACAGCGGGGCAGAGGACATCGGGGGAGGGATTGGGCTTTGGCGCAAATATCTTCCATCCTTGCGCCCTGCTATCGGTCGCATGCTCATCGCTTTCGACATATCGACGGGCTACATGTACATGGCTGGACCACTGATCGGCCTTGCTTTGGCCCACCTCAATCTTCCGCCCAACAGACCGGATGCGCTCGCGCCGCGTAGAGGGCTTCCCGAAAGGGAGCGGGTCCGACTCCAGCGCTTCATCACGGGCCTCAAGATCACGACATCATTTGGTCAGCGTGAGCCAGGCCGACAGGGCCCGAGGTCGCGTGTGGTCAAGAAGCTGAGCAAAGAGGGAGCTAGTGATTTGACATTTGAACTCGACAATGGCCAACAGACGACGGTCGCGGATTACTTCCAAGGGGTCCTAGGCAAGACTCTGCGGCACCCGGAAGTCATATGTGTCGAGGTTTGTATATACGATTGCATGTGCGCCCTCTTTACGATTGACGCAGCACCTCGCAGCTCTCGACCGGTGCTCTAATTCCACTGGAGCTCTGTCAGGTTCCTCCAGGACAGATCATGCGAAATCAGGCACCTCCTGGCGACATGATCTCCGTGCTCGCGGCAAAGAGTCCGCTCGACCGTCTGGCGAGCATTTGCAACGGTCTAAGCGTACGTCCACGGTGTTTGTATTCAGTGGCTCTGCTAATCATCCACCCGAAGGTCCTCGATTACGAATATCTCCGCCAATTCGGCATGACAGTCGCTGACGAGCCGCTGAGAATCCAGGCTCGAGTGATCAATGCGCCAACCCTCAAATATCACCAATCCTCCCAGCAAAGTAGTGTTGTGCGCATTCTCTTCCTTGGAGAGAAGACGACTCTAAACATTTTTATACCAGAAACCAGGGAATGGTGCATGGAATCTGTCTGTCCTCTGTCCCATTGTCGTAGTTTGTTCGGGGGCCCTTGACCTGACATCGTCGTCCTGAAGGATTAATAAGCGGATGTTACAACCATCTCAGATCCCGACCTGGATGGTGATCATCTATGAGCAACAACAATTGTTCAACGAACAGGCGGCGACTCAGGTGGCTAATGATTTGGTCAGAGCATGTGATGTCGTTGGTTTGCACACCTAGATCGTGCGCTGCGACCATGACCCAACTCGGACATCATAGGAATAAACATCAACCCTCAGCCAGCTCTCATAAGATGGCGGTCGGGAGAAGGCAATATTGGTCAGGTTTGTCATCGCTTTGCTGACTTCTCTCTGGAAGCCGCCTGACAGTCCCGCAGCAACTTCGTTTGGCTAGTTCGGAATGTCAACGTCGTACGACGAGCATGCCCGTCCTTATTGTTGTGATCCTACCAGAAGACGCAAATGATATCTATGCCGCCGTCAAACAGTAAATGCATATCGCTGATTTTATCCGTGACCCGGATCTAACATGCATATTTGACGAGCTAGTTTTGGTGATGTTGCGGTAATCGTTGATTTATCGTGGCATTCCAAACATATCAATTGTTAATCCTTAGATGGGCGTAGTCACGCAATGCATGAAGGCATCGAAGTCCTTCCGTGCAAAGGCGCAGTATTATGCTAATATAACACTGAAGTGGGTACATTGCTACTCCCTATAGCTCGTCTGATCCGAGCTTCTATGCAGGCTGAACGTGAAGCTCGGTGGGATAAATGCCATCCCCGAAGCCGACGGCGTCTCATTTCTCACGGACTCCGCAAATCCGACGATTGTCATGGGTAGGCATTGTCTTATGGCCTGATTGCAAAGCAACAATTATATTTTTGTCCCTTTTGATCAGGTGCCGGTGTCAGTCATCCCGCCCCTGGTTCGAGACGCCCGTCCTTTACCTCTCTTGTTGGGAGCATTGACAGTAGCGGCGTTCGATATGTTTCAACGATGGAGGTGCAAACATCTCGTAAGGAAACTATAGAGTCAATAGGGTCCATGTGCACAGTGCGGTTTGAAGTTTTCTTCGACGAATAAATGACTGAATGGATAATAGTATGTCCTGAAACAATACAGAGGCGCAACAGGAAAGTATCCCAAGCGCATCCTGCTCTATCGCAGTCAGTGTTTCAACTCCTCCACTATTTGCATTTGCACAAACAAATGATTCTCTTCAGGTGGGGTCTCCGAAGGACAATTCGCTACGGTTCTCGAGGAAGAACTCCCGCTCATTCGAAGTATGCTCCTTCTCCATTATGACACGTGTCTCCTAACGTCAACATAGATGCTTGCGTCAAACTGGGTTTCAAGCCGGCTATCACCCTCATCATCGTTGGCAGGCGGCACCATGTTCACTTCTTCCCCCGCATTGAAGACGAGGGGGACCGAAGCGGAAATTGCGTCGCCGGCACTGTTGTAGACAGCGACGTGGTCAACCCTGTCGAGTTTGACTTTTATTTGTTTAGTCAGGGAGGTAGTACCGGTCGTCCAACCCATTACAACGTCCTCATTGATGAGAACAAATTCACGTATGTCTGGGTGGCTTGGAATCTAGGGGATTATCGGTTGCTGACGCCGTCCCCAGTGTTGACAGTTTACAATCCCTCACGTTTACCCTCTGTCACGTCTACGCGCGAACCACTCACACCGTCTCCGTACCTGCCCCGGTCTATTGTGATACCTATTTATTGTACCCATATATCATTACTGATTGGCTTTACCACAGACGCCCATCTCGTGCGCGGCCGTGCGAAGCACCACTACGACCCACAATGGGGTCTGGATCTTTTTGCGTCCGAGACTGCAACTGACCCGGCAGAAGCATTGACGACATTGGAGATATTCCGCCAGGCTTTCAGACCGACGCATGAACGCATGAAAAAGCTAATGTACTTCTGCTGAGTTACGGCCGTGTTATGAATCGTTCCCCGTCCACTGGCCTCTTCTGGTCTCTGCCCAGAGTAAAAGCCCATGAAAGTAGCGCTTCTCGTTGTATAATGGTGATTTCATGTGTACAAGTTATCAGTATCGGAAGCGGAAGAATGATCGTGATGAGAAAGCGCGTTATGATCCAAGGAGGTCCCTTAACCTAGATCATGGGTACTGTATGTCGCACCTTCTGATCCTAACGGTGCATTCGGTAGACCTAAGAGATGCATGGCATTACCCGCGTACTTGGCGATGGTTGGACTTTCACTCAAATTGGGGGAGGTCAGGAGACAGAAGACGGCGGGTGGTTGGAGACATCCGATTTCCCTACTTCAGTGCATGTCGAGCTCCTCCGTTTGAAGAAAATCCCTGATCCCGTGAGTTTAGCGAGCTGTAATTGCATCAACGTGATGGAATGTACTCATTTATGATAGTTCCTTGGGCTCCATGAGTGGAATATACAGTGTATGTGCGACTGCTCCCATCGCTACTCCGCGTCAGGACTCCCGGTCTGATTGTCTTTAGGGATTGGAGAAGCGGACTGGGCCTTCAAGGCCTCCTTCGAGGCTAGTGACAGGGAACTTTCCGCGCCGAACGTTGACCTAGTATTTGATGGCCTAGACACTTTTAGTGTCATATCTCTGGTGAGAAAAACGTTCACCCGCACTCACGCTGGCAGTCCGGAACCACAACGCACGGTGCTCGTGCGAGAGAACTGAAACCTTCCCTTCACAGAATGGCCAGAAGATTATTGAGTGCTGATTCTTCGCTCTACCTGTAGTCCACCTCACCAATGGATTATCAGAACAGAGAATCAGTTCGTAACGTACAGAGTATCTGTCAAGGATCGCCTCATTGTGGGGACAAATGAACTTGTCATCTCATTTCCCAGTACTTTCCTGAAGGTATGGCCCACAAAGCTTCGTGAGATAATCCCTTCAGGTGCTGAAACTATCCTCAGGGGAAGGACTTAGAAAATCAAAACGGTCGATACGACTGTTGGAACGGGGATCCCAGTCGTCTGCACGTTCGTAAGGCCCAATACAAGTATGCACCTTAATCAGTTGTCATCGTCACAATACTGATTAGGTACCAAAGCTACGGCTGGGACTGGGGTTCGCTTGTGTTCTGTCCCACCCCGAGTGCTCAGTCTGACTAGCAAACAGGCCCCACCCTCTTGACTGTGGGACCATGGCGTCCTGTCTCCCTCCACACATACCATACGCGTATTTCTGACCTTCACATCTCCGCCCAAGTGGATGAAAGCCTTGACGCCGACCTGA
>Ga0307509_10011646_pt1 | contig 10625 bp, 6 predicted proteins | sample 10_EM_MG_FD_202245 | JGI IMG/M metagenome (GOLD analysis project Ga0307509, IMG submission 202245) | Populus trichocarpa ectomycorrhiza microbial communities from riparian zone in the Pacific Northwest, United States - 10_EM | ecosystem: Host-associated > Plants > Roots > Unclassified | place...
AGCCGAGGATCACGCGTCCGGATTATGCCGCGTAAGAAATTGCGTCTTCGACGAGAACCACTGGGCTACGCGGCATAACCCGGTACGCGGCATAATGTTCATTATGCCGCGCGCGGCATAACGAGCAGACACAGGCTATATTAGATATTTCGTGGCGTCCACCGTCGCACTGATACCTGATATGATGAAGATCAATATTACGCGCCGAGCGACAACCGGGCACGATGCAGCGATGATGATCGCGCGCAAACACCTGGCGCCGGATCCGCGGCGTGACGGTCGCGGTGACCCGCGCCGGCTGCGCATCCTCGATGCGACCCGAGCAGCTCGGCATCGCAACGCGCGCGCTCGACGACCTCGGGCCCGACCTCGATCTCGCGCCCGGCGCCGTTTTGCCAGCTGCGCTTGCATGACTCGCACACCGTGATCGCGATCTGATGCGCCGGCCGATCCGACGAGCCGCCGCCGTCCAGCGCGCGCCGGCACAAGAGCTCGACGAGCGCGCTGTCGTCGAACCGTCCGCCCAGCTCGTCGGCCAGGACGCTCTGGACCTGGCGAAACAGCGCGAACACCTGGGGCGAGAGCTCCAACCGCACCACGCGGTTCACCAGGTCCGGGTCCGTCGGATCGCACGGTCGGTCGCCACGCTTCTTGCCCGATACCAGGGCCTCGATCTGCCGCAGGTTATTGCCGCGGGCCGCATCGAGCCACTCGGCCTCGGTCGTCGCGGTCGCGATGCGGGTCAGCTCGCGTACGGCCGAGTACGGCAATGCACCGTCGCCGAGGCTGGCCTCGATCTGTGGAAGCTCCGCCAGCTCGCGCGCGACCCGCAGGCGCTCGCCGCCGACCTGCGGGCTGTACCCGAGCTCGCGCTCGAGGTATTCGCACATGTGGATGTAGCCCAGCCGCCTCCACAGCTTGATAGTTACGGCCTCGCGCAGGCACCGGGCTTCCTCGGCATCGAGGATCGCTCGTCGCTTCGCAATGCCACGCAGCTGTTGATGCAATGCTCTCCAGTCGTCGATCGGATTCGTCACCATTGCTCACCTCGGGTCGTACGCGCGGCGCCTCCCTCGCGCGTATGCAGTGATGATACACCGAGATTTTCGAGGCTCTGTCGTGCGCCGTGTGCGCCGATCGCTGCTCAAACCTCGAGCGCAGGCACCCCGGTCGATTGGCGCGCTCAGGACGGAGTACATGCAATCCTCGAGGAGGTTTTTCGCGGAGCTCCGGCGCCGCGTCCGTGGCGCCGTGCAGCGCTGTCAAGCGGACTCTTCAAGATAATTAGTCCGATTGCCGATGGGGGTGACGCCAACCCGCGCGCCCGGTGTCGATCGCGGCCATCGCCTGGCACCGGTAGGTCCGGCCGTTCGGCATGATGGCTTACGGACTTGCGCGCCTTGGACACCGGCGCCGCCGCGTCGCTCGCGATCCTCGTCGGTGACCGCTCGTTACGATCCGGCCACTGGATGAGCCGCCTGGGACGCCGCCGTTGCGGCGGGCAGATCGGCATCGGGGGGCAGCCGCCGGGCTTTCCAGATCGAGAACACGGCCGGATAGACAAGCAGCTCGAGCACGAACGACGTGATCAGGCCACCCACCATCGGCGCCGCGATCCGCTTCATGACGTCAGCGCCCGTGCCGGTGCTCCACAGCACGGGGATGAGGCCGATCATCATGGTCAACACCGTCATCAGCTTCGGCCTGATGCGGTGCGCGGCCCCCTCCACGATCGCGTCGCGGAGGTCGGCCTGGGTCCGCAGCCGTCCCTCGTCGGTCCAGCGCCGGTACGCGAGCGTCAGATACAGGAGCATCACGACGCCGGTCTCGGCATCGAGGCCGGCGAGCGCGATCATGCCCACGGACACCGCGACGCTGACGTGATAGCCCAGCGCGTAGACCAGCCAGATCGCGCCGACCAGCGAGAACGGCACCGCCAGCAGCACGATGCCGGTCTCGACGAGTGACCGCGTGTTCACGTACAGGAGGAAGACCACGATCATCAGCGTGATCGGGACGACGACCGCGAGCCTGGCGTTCGCGCGCTCGGCGTATTGAAACTGCCCGACCCAGGCGATGCGGACACCCTGGAGATCGACGTCGCGTGCGATCACCGCCTTGGCGTCCGCCACGTAGTCGGACATCGGCCGGGTCGTGTCGAGGAACACGAAGCCGACCAGCTTGCCGTCCTCCGATCGGATCATCGGAGGCCCGGTCACCGTCTTGACCTCGGCGACCTGCGACAGCGGGACCTGCGTGCCCAGCGGGGTGGCGACGAGCACCTTGTCGAGCAGCGATGGATCGTCGCGAAACTCCCGCGCATACCGCACGTTGATCGGATAGCGCTCGCGACCTTCGACAGTCTCGGATACGGTCATGCCGCCGATCGCCGTCTGGATGACGTCGTTGATGTCCCCCACGGTCAGCCCCAGCCGTGCGGCTTCGGCGCGCTTGATCACGAGATCGAGGTAGAAGCCACCGGTCGAGCGATCGGCGAACGCGCTGCGCGTGCCAGGCACGGTCGCGACCGCGTGCTCGATCGCGACGGCCGCGCGTTCGATCTGCTCGATGTTGTCGCCGAACACCTCGATCCCGAGCGGGCTGCGCACGCCGGTCGACAGCATCTCGGTGCGGGTCTGGATCGGCATCCAGAAGATGTTCGGCATCCCCGGGTAATGGAGCTTGTCGTCCATCTCCTGGATCAGGCGCTCCCAGGTCATGCCGGCGCGCCAGTGGTCGCGCGGCTTCAGCACCACCGTGGTCTCCACCATGCCGAACGGCGCCGGATCGGTCGGCGACTCGGCGCGCCCGTTCTTGCCGAAGACCGACGCCACCTCCGGGAACGCCTTGAGCTCCTTGTCCATCACCTGGAGGATGTGCGACGCCTCGGCGATCGACATGCCGGGAGGTGCGGTCGGCATGTACAGGATCACACCCTCGTTGAGCGGTGGCATGAATTCGCTGCTGAGCCGGAACCACACCGGGACGGTGAGCGCGATCGACAGCACCGCACCGCCGATCACCAGCGCGCGGTACCGGATCGCCCAGCGCACCACCGGTGCGTACGCGCGGATCAGGAGCCGGTTGACCGGATGGCGGTGCTCCGGAATGATCTTGCCGCGGATCAAGATCGCCGCGAGCGCCGGCGTCAGGGTGACCGCGAGGACGGCGGCGAACCCCATCGAGTACGTCTTGGTGAACGCGAGCGGCTTGAACAGCCTGCCCTCGGTGCCCTCGAGCGTGAACACCGGAATGAACGACACCGTGATCACGAGCAGCGAGAAGAAGATCGAGGGCCCGACCTCCTGCATCGCGGCGATGATCGCGTCGACCCGAGGCGTGGCGCGTCCGCCGCGGTCCCACTCGTCGAGCTTCTTGTGGACATTCTCGATGATGATGATCGAGGCGTCGACCATCGCGCCGATCGCGACCGCGATCCCGCCGAGCGACATGATGTTCGCCGTCAGGTGCTGGAACGCCATCGGGATGAACGCCAGCACCACGCCCAGGGGCAACGTCAGGATCGGGATCACCGCGCTGCGGACGTGAAGCAGGAACACGAAGATGATGATCGCGACGACGACCATCTCCTCGATCAGCGTGTGGCGCAGGGTCGCGATCGACGCGCGGATCAGCTCCGAGCGGTCGTAGGTCACCTCGATCTCGACGCCGGCGGGCAAGGCTCGCTGGAGCTCGGCGAGCCGGGCCTTGACCCGGTCGATCACGTCGAGCGCGTTCTCGCCATATCGCATGATGACGATGCCGCCGGTCACCTCGCCTTGTCCGTTGAGGTCCGCCACACCGCGACGGATATCGGGGCCGATGTCGACCTGGCCGACATCCTTCACACGGATCGGCACACCAGCAGCGGTCGTCTTGAGCGGCACTTCCTCGAGATCCTCCTTGTGGCGGACATAGCCACGGCCGCGGACCACGTGCTCGTGCCCGGCGATCTCCATCACCTGACCGCCGACGTCGGCATTCGAGCGCTGGACTGCCATCATGACGTCGCGGATCGGGATCTTGAGGGCGAGCAGCTTCTGCGGATCGACGTTGACCTGGTACTGCTTGACCGAGCCACCGACCGAGGCGACCTCGGCGACGCCCTTCACGCTGGACAGCGCGTACCGCAGGGTCCAGTCCTGCAGCGAGCGCAGCTGCTGCGCGTCGTGCGTGCCGCTCCGATCGACGAGCGCGTACTCGAACACCCAGCCGACCCCGGTCGCGTCGGGGCCCAGGGTCGGCGTGACCCCGGCGGGGAGCCGCGACTGCGCCTGATTGAGGTACTCGAGCACGCGGCTGCGCGCCCAGTAGATATCGGTGCCGTCTTCGAAGATCACGTAGACGAACGACATCCCGAACATCGACTGACCGCGCACGTACTTGACGCCCGGTGCGGCGACCAGCGATGACGAGATCGGGTAGGTGATCTGATCCTCGATCAGATCGGGGCTGCGCCCCATCCACTCGCTGAAGATGATCACCTGGGCATCGGACAGATCGGGAATCGCATCGAGCGGTGCCTTGCGTAGCGACACCCAGCCCCACACGCCGAGGCCGGCGATCAACAGGATCGTGATCAGCGGGTTGCGCGCGCTGGCCGCGATCACGTGGCCGATGACCCCGATCCTTGGGCGGAGCTCACCGCTTGACATCGGTGTCCCCCCAGAAGCCGCTCGCCGAGCGCACGCGGCTCTCCGCCGCGACGAGGAAGTTGCCGGAGCTGACGACCACGTCGCCGTCCTGGACGCCGCTGACGATCTCGACGCGGTCGCCGGTCCTGGCGCCGATCGTCACCTCCTGCGGACGGAGCGCGCCGCTGCCGAGGTCGAGAAACACGAGCCGCCGCGGCCCGGTGTAGACCACTGCCGAGGTCGGAACCAGGAGCCGCGGCCCCAGCGGGATCTTGAAGGTCACGGTCGCGAACATGTCGGGCTTGAGCTCGAGCCCCTGGTTGGGAAGCGCGATCCGGACGCGCCCGGTGCGGGTCGCCGGATCGAGGTACGGGTAAACGAACGCGACCTTGCCGGTGCGCGGTTTGCCCGGGACATAGCTCAACGCGATCATCGACTCCATGCCTTTGGTGATTCGCGGCAGGTCGGCTTCGTAGACATCGGCCTCGACCCAGATCTGCTCGAGGTCGGCGATCCGGAACAGCCGCGCGCCCGCCATCACCGCCGCGCCATCGACGACGGTCTTCTCGATCACCACCCCCGAGGCCGGCGCCTTGAACGGGACGCGCTCGAGCGGCTCGTTGGTGGCGGCGATCGCGCGCAGTTGATCGTCGCCGAACCCCCATAGCCGCAGCTTGGTCTCGGCCGCGTGGAGCAACGCATTGCCGTGCCCGGAATCGCCGGTGCCGCTCATGACATCACCGCTCCGGCGCGCGATCAGGTACTCCTGCTCGGCCGCGTACAGCTCCGGGCTGTACAGGGTAAACAGCGTGTCGCCTTTGTGCACCGTCTGGCCAGTCGCGTTGATCTTCAGGTCGCTGATGTAGCCGCCGATCTTGAGCGTGATCTCGTGAAGCCGGGTCTCGTCGATCGCGACCCTCCCGTTCGCCGTGATCTCGAGGTCGATCGGCGCGCGCACGACCTTCGTGGTCCGGATGCCGAGCATCGAGCGCCGGTTGTCCTCGATGTGGATGACGCCTCCCTGTTGCGCCTCCGTCGTCACCGGCGTCAGCTCCATCGAGCAGATTGGACATTTCCCCGGCACGTCCGCGTGCACGTGGGGGTGCATCGAGCACGTGTAGTAGGCAACGTCGCTTCCACTGCCAGCTCTCGCTGCGACGTGCGCCGTCGCGGAGGTCGACCCGCCCGCCGAGGACCCGGTGAACCATTCGAACAGTCGGCGGTGAAAGCTGATCGCGATGATGATCAGCAAGCCCACGACCACCGCCGTCACGATGCGCGTGCGCCGGAGCGCCCCGGACGTCCGGCGCGACGCCACATCCGTGGTGACCGCCGAAGGCTCCGCCGGGCTGCCCCGTGGAGCCGGAGCAGAGGCGGTTCGGCCAGCTTCGAGATCCGCGTCGGTCATCGTGGTCCCCCCGGCACACCCGCGGGCACACCTCCGGGGATACGGCCGGAGGCGCGATCGAGCGCCGCGGCCTTGCGATCGAGATCAGCGCGGGCCTGCTCGACGTTGAGCTCGGCGCCACGAAATGCGTGCTCGGCCATCACCACCGTGGTGAACGGATTCTGACCGGCCGTGTAGCCGGCGAGCGCAGCATCCACGCGGGCGCGCGTCGCGGGCAGCAGCTGGTGCTCGTAGAGCTCGAGGGCGCGGCTCGCTTCCTCGACCTCGCGGCGTGCCCGATCGCGATCTTCGTCGAGCATGTCGCTCACCGAAGCCAGCTCGGCCGTGGCCTTGGCGGCCTCGGCGCGGGCCCTCTCGACCGCCGCACGGCGCTTGCCGCGCTGGAGCGGAATCTCGACGCCGATCCCGACCGTGAGCCGCTGCTGCCATGCGTCCCAGAACCCGTCGTACGTGGCGATCAGCTCGAGATCTGGATAGAACGCGCGCTCCGCATACGCCAGATCGGCCTCGCGAGCCTGGACCCGTGCGGTCGCCGCTCGCTGCCTGGGGTGAGGCTCCGCGCTGGCGACGACGCCTGGATCGGCGTCCAGCTTCGCGGGGGCCGGCGGCAACTCGGCATCGGCGCGCCGACGCAACAGACGGTTGAGCTTCGCTTGGGCCGCGCGTTGTTGGGTCTCGAGCAGCAAGCACTCGCGATCGAGGGCAATGACTTCGGCACGTGCCTCCAGCGGGTCCTGTTGCGATCCGTGCCCGACCGTATATTGCGCCACCGCGCTGCGCTCGAGCCGCTCGAGCAGCTCGTGGTGATGCGTGTTGACCTCGAGTGCGCGCGCCACGACGTAGAGCTCGTCGAACGCATCGACGGCCGCCTGCGCCAGATCGAGCCGGAGGGCCTCGAAGTCGGCCTCCGCGGCCTCGGCGTCCGCGAGCGCCGCGCCGCCGGCAAGCTGCCGCTTCCCCGGCCATGGCAGCTTCTGCCGGAGCTCGATCGTCTGGCTGAACGGCACGCTCGAGCCGATCGTGGCCGGCGCGACGATGTAGCTCGCCATCGGATCGTCGAGTGAAGCGGCACCGGTGTACCCGGCAGCGGCGGCGCGCCAGGTCTGCCGTGCGGCGTCCAGATCCGGATTGCGCGCGAGCACGGCGGCGACGAGCGCCTTGCGATCGAGCGTGGCACCTCCGAGCACCACGTCCTTGGCACTGGTGCGCTCCCGATCGGCGCGCGAAACCTGGCGGATCATCGCGTCGTGTGCGCGTGCACCGGGGGTCGCGGCGCACCCCACGCACGTCGTCGCGATCACGCACGACGGAACCAATCGTAACGAGAATCTCATGTGGTTGCTCCTCCCCATGCGGGGACGGGACGCCACGCGACGACGCGTAGCTCATCGGCTGCTCCTGACGACGGGTCGAGCGCGCGCGATCAGAGCAACAGAGCGCAGTGACGAGCGAACAAGCAGCGGGGCGGGTCGCCCTGGGCGCGCGGGCGAGCCGTGACCGCGCGGGCGATCGCGGGGGTCGAGACCGCGACGATCGTCATGGCGACGGGCGCGATGACGGCGTGGCGCTCGAGCGGCGTGGGATTCGCCCACGCCGACTGCGCTCCGGTGGCGCCCTGGAGGACCGTGCAGCAGCATGCCGCACGCACCGCCGGCGTGCGCTCAGCGGCGGCGTCGCGGTGCTTCGCCGCGGGGCAACAGCACGCCGAGCGGATCGCGCGGTCGTACGCGCACTGGTAGTGCGCGGCCGTCACGATCGACGGCGCGAGCACCAGGGCGAGCAGAAATGCCAGGACGACGCGACGCACCGTCTTGATGATACGTCGCCGCCCCCACCAGCGGCAACCGCGGAACGAGCGCGCCGCCTGCGCTCCGGGGTGGCGCCGTCACGCCGTCCGATCGGGGGCGTCCCGCGCATCATGGTAATCATGGAACACCGCGCCCACGGACTGCCATGGCCACCGACTGTCGACACGTCCTGCTCCCCACCGCCACCCGTGCGCTGCGTCTCGTCGCGCAGGGCGGGCGCGCGTTCGGGCTCGACGGTCTCGCGAAGCGCATCACGTGACGTCACCCGACGCCAAGCCGGGTGACCCGCCGCCGCCGACCTCGCTGGCGGAGCTGGCATGGTTGTTCGGCAAGCTGGGGGTCACGGCGTTCGGAGGTCCCGCCGCCCACATCGCGATGATGGAGGACGAGGTGGTCCGGCGTCGTCGATGGATGACGCACGACGAGTTCCTGGACCTGCTCGGCACGACCAACCTGATCCCGGGGCCCAACTCGACCGAGATGGCCCTCCATATCGGCCATGCCCGGGCTCGGTGGTCCGGGCTCGTCGTCGCCGGGCTGAGCTTCATCCTGCCGGCCGTGCTGATCTCGATGGCGATTGCCTGGGCGTACGTTCGGTTCGGCGCGCTCCCCGAGGTGGCGGGCGTGCTCTACGGCGTGAAGCCGGTGATCATCGCGGTGGTGCTCCAGGCGCTGTGGGGCCTTGGCCGCTCCGCGCTGAAGACGTCGCAGCTCGGCGTGATCGCGGTCGCGGCGCTGGCCGCCAGTCTCGCGGGCGTGAACGAGTTGCTCGTGCTCGTCACCGCGGGGCTCGCCGTGGCGGCGTGGCGCTCGATGACCGATCGGCGCACCGCTCGCGCCGCCGGCTGGTTTCCCTGGCCACTGCTGGGCGCAGGGACGACCAGCGCCGCGGTATCGACGGCGTTCGGGCTCGGCCCGCTATTTCTGTTGTTCTTGAAGGTCGGCGCCGTGCTGTTCGGCAGCGGCTACGTGCTGCTCGCGTTCTTGCGCAGCGATCTGGTCGATCGGCTCCACTGGCTCACCGAGTCGCAGCTGCTGGATGCGGTCGCGGTTGGCCAGGTCACCCCCGGACCGGTGTTCACCACGGCGACGTTCGTGGGCTACGTGCTCGGCGGCCCGACCGCCGCGACGGTTGCCACGATCGGGATCTTTCTGCCCGCGTTCGTGTTCGTGGCGATCAGTGGCCCGCTGGTGCCGCGGATCCGTCGCTCGCAGACCGCCGGCGCCGTCCTCGACGGCGTCAACGTCGCGTCGCTCGCCCTGATGGCGGCCGTGACGATCCAGCTGGGCCGCGCCGCGATCATCGATGTGCCGACGGCGCTGCTGTCCGCCCTCGGCGCCGCCGCCCTGATCAGGTACAAGCTGAATTCGGCGTGGCTCGTGCTCGGCGGCGCGCTGGTCGGAGCCGCGCTGTCGTATCGGCCGTGGTGACCGCCACGCCTGTCACGAGCCCTCGGCGCCCTCGGTCCCTTCCAGGATGCTGGGCGCGACGCGGCGCGCGCGATGCGCGAGCGAATAGACCGCCGGGAACAACACCAGCGTCAAGAACGTCGCGCTGAGCAGCCCCCCGATCACCACGGTCGCCAGCGGACGCTGGACCTCGCTCCCCGGTGCCGTCGAGACCGCCATGGGCACGAAGCCCAGCGCGGCCACCAGCGCGGTCATCAGCACGGGGCGAAGCCGCAGCCGGGCGGCCTCGGCGATCGCGTCGTGCGCGGAGCGGCCGGCGGCCTGGAGCTGGCGGGCGAACGACACCAGCACGAGCCCGTTGAGCACCGCCACCCCGAACAGCGCGATGAACCCGACCCCCGCCGAGATGCTGAACGGCATCCCCCGCAGCGCCAGCGCGAACACGCCCCCGACGATCGCGAACGGGATGTTGAGCAAGATCAGCAGCGCAGGCTTCGCGCGGTCGAACGCGCGCCAGAGCAGGAACAAGATCGCGAGCAGCGCGAGCGGCACCACGAGCTGCAGCCGCTGCTTCGCGCCGAGGAAGCTCTCGAAGGTCCCACCCCATTCGACGCGGTAGCCCGCCGGCAAGGCGACGTCGCGCTCGACCGCCGCCCGCGCATCGGTCACGACCGAGACCAGATCGCGGCCGCGCACGTTGACCTCCACGGTGATTCGCCGCGACAGCTTGTTGCGGTTGACCACGAGCGGGCCGGTCACCGCCTCGACCGCGGCGACGTCGCCGAGCGGCACGACCGCGCCGCGCGCCGAGCGCAGCGGCAACTTGCGAACGCGATCGAGGTCGCCGTCGACCCGATCGAGCTTGACGACGATCTCGAACCGCCGGTCGCCCTCGCGCACCACCCCGGCACGGTGTCCGACGGCCATCGCCGCGGTCAGCGTGTTGACGTCCTGGATGGTGAGCCCGTGCTGCGCGAGCGCGCCTCGATCCGGCGTGATCCGCAGATACGACAGCCCGTGGCCCTGCTCCGCGCGAACGTCCACCGCGCCGGGAACGCGACGCACCACCGCCGCGACGCGTTGCGCGACGCGCTGGAGCTCGGCCAGATCGGCGCCGTAGATCTCGATCGCGATGTCCGACTTCACGCCCGCGACCAGCTCGTTGGTGCGCATCTCGATCGGCTGCGACAGCCCGATCGACAGCTCCGGAACGTTGTCCTCGAGCGCCGCGCCGATCGCCTTCGCGACGTCGTCCTTGATCCAGCCGGCCCGCCATTGGTCGCGCGGCCTCAGCTGGATGTAGACGTCGGTCTGCTCGATCCCCATCGGATCGTTGGCGAGATCCGGCGCCCCGGTCTTCGACAC
>Ga0307509_10011647_pt1 | contig 10625 bp, 13 predicted proteins | sample 10_EM_MG_FD_202245 | JGI IMG/M metagenome (GOLD analysis project Ga0307509, IMG submission 202245) | Populus trichocarpa ectomycorrhiza microbial communities from riparian zone in the Pacific Northwest, United States - 10_EM | ecosystem: Host-associated > Plants > Roots > Unclassified | place...
TTTTCTTCTTTCACAAGAGTTTATATCAGGATCTTTCACCATCTTGTCACTTTTGTCATTTATAATCATGGACCAAACATGGGACAAACATGGGAGTTTCGACACTAAAAATCATTCTCCTCCTTCAAAAATGCTTAAACAAAAATTTAAAAGCCACAGGCTTGTTTTAATGACCTGTCTCCATAATGAATCGGTTTCCAAATTTCCATTTATTTGTTTTCTAAAGAGCTAATACATTTTTACACCATTTGTCACGTTTTGTCACCCTAGTCATGTGATACGAACCGTAACTGGATGCTGCCTACCTTACCCACCTTCCACCCATGCCATCCCATCACTCTTCGCCGTCCGCTACAATTGCTGCTACTTTCTTTCCCACCATCCGTCCCAGCTTCTTCTGAGCGCGTTCGAAAAATAACGGCGCCCCCGCTCCTGCCCCCGTTGTACCCGCTCCACACGTCGGCACGTTCACTGCGACCCCTGCGCTTGTGCCCTTCCATGAAGATTCATTCCTGTGGCAATCCCCGCGCACCACCTGACCCCGCCGATATCGTCGAGCTCAACTTTGCTGACACCAGCGCAATCAGCGTTGTCGATGCGTTCGGACTCGGCCGAATGAACGGCAGGACCGAGCGAAATAGTCGTAGAGGGGTAGGGCGATAGAGCGCGACGAGATCGAACCTCCGTAGAATGTGCCCAGAATATGCATCACTCCCGATCTCGTCCCGGGGTTTTCACACGTGCCGGCAACTACTTGGAGAGACGGCATCTTGCCGTTAAAATTTCCCGTGGGTCGGCAGAAGCTCCCCTTTTCCGCACTCGCAATCCGGCGCTATCATCTGTCAAGTCCAGTTAATCCAACCACTCTGCATCCGTGGTGGTGAAAATCCCCCGAGCCATCAGCCTCCCCTGGAGGACCGGCAAGGTACCTCCGCCCAGCAACAGCAAATCCAAGTCCAAGGCCAAGTCTGTTCCCAGTCACGGTGAACCCAATGGCGAAGCGTCAACGTGTCAGCGCTCACCACGACGCAAGTACAGACCGATGGGGCAGCGTTTCTCGTCAAGTCTGAGGCGAGCGTTGCACTCTTCGATGCCGCCCGAGTCCATGCCGACCCTCATGACAATGGCTCGCAGGTGACGACGGACACTAATACATTGCGTGAGAGGTGCCCATTCTGATCCACGTGCGTCCTTTTTCCTTTTTTATATTTATGGCGTTTCATCGATTCCTCGCGATTTGATTCGATAGACTGATGGCCCCTTCGTGGATCGGCTTCAGAGGGAGTATCGTCCGCGGGAGCAGCGTATCTAGTCACCGATCGTTGAATATCCCTGAAATGTATGCGGACCCGCCTCCAATGTGCAGGTCCCATTGCTAACGTCCGATGGGACAGGTTAATCTCATTCGTCAACGAGTATATTCTATGGTGATACTCTGGGATCAGTGATGCGCGCCCAGCGTAACGAGGCTCGGACGCCAAGGTCAAGTCAACAAATCCGTCTGTATCGGGTATGTAATCTGGCGGTGGGCATATCGCAAAAGTATACTATGTACCATATGGACTCCTGCCTTAACGGAGACATAGACGCACTATTTGGGAACACTCATCCATCATGTCCTGCACCTAATTCTAGGTCTCCGTTCGTAGGACGATCAAACTTGCCAGTCCTAATGCATAGGTTGTGGCTGCAATGGTGTGAATGATTGCGGTGTCGACGGGGTTCAAGCGAGACTGAGGGTGCTATGGACAAATGGCAGAGCAGTGCGAACTACGGAAGGTTAGAACTAAGGAAGGGGCTGAAGGAGGGAGCGTATGAGCGCTGTCCAGCGACAACTACCTAAGCGACGCCGCGCGAGCGGGTAAGAATGAGAAAGCATGTGGAAGGAGAGAGAATGAATGAGAAGCGATTGGGTAGGGTCTGAAAGGAAGGAGGGACGTAGACGTTGGTTTCGTGTTTCTGTGACGGGCCACTGACGGCAACGTTGTCGATGCTAGCGAAGGCAACGGTGGTGATTTTAGAGAGAGGAAGAAAAGAGGGAAAGGGATGGGAGAGGAGATGGCATCTTGAGAGTCGAATTTGGGTTAAGTGGTGTCTGGAGCCAAACAAGTATGAAGGAGAATGGGTAACAGTTAGTGGGTGAGACCAAACATTTTCGGAAGGGAAAGCTATCCATTATCGACCCCTCGATCCATTTCCTTATTTTCCTACATTATCGACCCCTCGTCCCAATCGCAGATAGACACAGGGTGGCCGGAAAGCTGTCGCGCGTCGGCAAAATCAGAAATCGCTTCCTTCACAGGGCCAAAAGGCTCGAGCCCTGATATGAAAACAACTTCGAGTGCTGGTAGCACTTCCGTGAGCCGTTCCTCTGGAAGCCCTCTCAGGGCTTGTGCGACGCGGAGAGTAATAGGATCGGATAGACGTAAATCCTTCACGGTGTTAAAAAGGCATAAAAGTTCCAGCCAATGGGGATCCGGGTCGTCTATGACGTCTTGCCATGTGTGATACTTTGACACATAGATATGGAGGGATTCAAAAGGGGAGAGGGTAGGCAAGCATGATGCACAGAACCGTGCAAGATATGAAAGCCGTAAATCCTGCTGGTGGCATGTGAGGTTAAGATTCAGAGTTTTAGGGTCGACTATCCCTGCTAGTGATTGCTGTGAAAGCGCGACGGAGGTGGATGTAGGCTTGAAATTAACTACGGCTTGATCGGCTAATGAGAGCTTGCCTGCACGACGGACGAACTTTGCCAGCTCTGAAACTTCTAGGACTTCCTGATTGAATAATGTAATCTGCACACCCTCGAGTAAAGGGGCGTCAATTTGGGCCACGAGGTCCTCCACATACTCGGAAGAACTCTCGAAGCGAAGATCGGTGAGAGCAGGGAGGAGAGCGCGCGTGTCCGGAGGTGGAACTCGAATTTCCCTGTCTGGGAGATCTCGAGGTGATCGGAATAAAAGGGAAAGTAGCTGAAGGCGGGTCAGCGCGGAGAGTCCATTGGCCATTGCTTGAGGAGAAATGTACCCAGAAGGTGGAATATCCTCGTAAAGAAGGCAGAGAAGGTTGGTGGCAGACAAAAGTAGTTCTGGCAATGCCGGAAGTGGAATGCCAATCAAGATTAGGTATTGTAGACATGGAGCTGATCCGCCCAAGAAAGAACGAGAAATTGCATTCTTGATCGGAACACGCAGCTCGACCCACAAATGTGTCAGCCCAGGAAGTGGGTGTTGCATCAGTGACACAAATGTTTCCCATGCTGAATCTGAAGTCTTCTCGAGGCGGATCCCAGACACTCGGTGATTGAGCCTGAGTGCGGCAGCAACATCGTCTCCATCCCCCCTCGTTTGGCAGTTGGCGTTGTATATAAATATAGGTAACTCTGGCCAGGTATTCAGCATCTTCTTCACCGATCTGTGGGGAAATCTGCAGAGGAGTTGGAGTTTCAGGTGACGTGGAGATGTAAACGCCAGATTTCTCCATCTTCGGCATACGTGTACCAGCGTACGCCACTCCTCGGGTGTCTCGTTATAGCAATACAGTTCCTCGACAAATAATTTGAATATGTTCAGGAGAACATCGTCAGGGAGGGTTCCGATTGTGGTCTGTTGGTAAAGTAGGCCTTTACCACTCAGTCTCAGTAATCACTTTGTACAGGGTGCAATGGTTTGACCACTCACTGTTGTCTACGGCTGACCGCTCACCAGCACGGTGTATACCTCCCTCTTCTAAATTTAAGCCCTTGATAATTGACACCAGGGAGGTGAGGCAGGATGTGTGGTCGGTGGCGTCGTCACTTTGTTGTGAGAAAATGAGGGCCAACAGGATGTAAGACATGTCAAAACAAGATCGGTCATTCACTGTGTCCTTTCACGGAAGCACATCGGAGGGACTTGAGACATACCTCTCAGAGTCCATGATTCCGATGGTAACTCAGCTCACGGCGTTGACGACTTGAGTAAGTAGAGAAGTAGTGTTGCATTGTATTACGTAAGTCGTTACTTACGACAGACACTCACGTGTCCCGTGACCCTCTATGCCGAGTTGGCCTCCACGGAGAAGTTGCTAAGTTACCCTCGAGGCACGTGCACGCGAAACTCTGACAGCCTTTAACGTTCCATAAGCAACTGATTTGGCCGTGATGAAAGGACCGACCGAGGGCCTTATCGCCTCTGTCTCCACATCCACCCCGTCCGTCCAATTCTATTCCCTACACCACAGTAGATCGCCACCTTTGCCTCCGCCATCGCTTCCCGCAGTCAACACTCCCACTCCTTCCCCCCTCCACCTGCGGCCCCCTCTACGCGCTTATATCACCTCAGCGCATCCACTCAGCAATATCCTTTCCCCTACCCCCCAGTCCTCTGAACCCTTGGTCACGCTGTAATACGACTTGATCACTCTCCACACGCCCCGACTCCACATGTCCGGGAGATTTCCACGCGGGACTCTAGACGGTGATCTCTGTGCTGGTTGGTATGCCAGTGCCACCCAGTCACACGAACCGTATTAATTGCATCCTCGAATCGCCCCAGACGATATGCATGAGACCGATCAAAGATCAGCTACAGACACATCAATTGTGCCAGGAAGCCTCACGCACTACGTGGATCTGCATCGCCTGAGACGGTGCTTCCTAGTGTCCCTTCTCCGCGGCCGTCCCATCGCTAGCACCTGTACTCTGCGCTGACTGCTCCCGTCTCCGTCCCGCCGTGTGTACCAGCGCCTCGGCGGTCGGAAGAATCTGAATAGCTTACGCCGCGTAGGTCCGCCCACGGTCTCCGTCTGAGTCCATCATCGACCAGTTCAACCACGTTTGTCTATACTCGAAGGAAAAGTGGTAAAAGGATGGTTTCGAGGGTGCATTTTTTATCTTTGAGTGGTGCGTACAATGGACCTATTTCCCGGGTTTACTTACAGTTCCGATCTCTCAGAACTGCGTCTCCCCCTTACAGCCTCTTCGTTCTCAATCGCGCAGGGATGCACGACTACATTCCTCCCATCCACCCCGAAGACGAAATATTGGCGTCGGAAGGAGAACACCTCATGTATCGCTCCTATCCCGAATTCACCGCCGAGCGCCTTGACATGGCCAAATCGGCCACCAAATCGCTCATCGAGAGCTGGACGGACGCCCACCGCCGTCCGCCATTCGCCAACGATTTGCTCACCAACGGTGCTACCTGCTCATTCAAAAGCCGGACAGGGGTCCGCACGAGGCCGTCATGTTCTAGCCCTTGGGCTCCGACTACGAACAGCACGGACCGTTGTTGGATACCATGCAGCGGTGAGTACTCCGCTGGCTGTTTTTTAACCACCGAGCTGAACAAAATCTCTCCCCTTCCCGACCGATGACGTCCTTCATTCGTAAAGCGAGCCTTATCCGTTTACTATAGATTGACCTCCGCTGAGCATATAGCATCCCACTTTGACTGACGGGATCGCAGCAGGCGAGCGCAACATCGCCTGTAGATGCCTCTTCTGCAACTCCCCCGCGACAAAGCAGCGCAAACCAAGCCCCGACTACGGCCCCCAACGAAACGGTGTCAGAATCACACAAGGTTTCTCCAAACTCACCCCATTTACCTCTCCGGCCCCCCCAGCCACCAAAAAAACAAAGTGGCCCTGATCCTTTCCGCGTCTTCCTTTGCATGTGCCTCATTCACCCCTACTAGCTTCGTAAACCTGCCGCCTTCTACCACGAACGCGGGTCTTGCTCTCCTTGGTCCTCTCTTTGCTTCCGTCGCACCTCCACCACATGAGCTCGGAGCCATTTCCCCCACCTCCGTCTGCACCCCCGTCCACGTGTCTCGCGCTCGCCCAGTCACTGATTGGCACATCAGCATAGTAATATATTGCCCTCTGAGCCCGAGTCTGTAAGCGATCAACGAGCGCTCAGTCTGAGAACAATGAAGACTGGGTGCTATGGACGAAAAGTATGCAGTATATGTACTCAAGGAGCGATCAGCAACGAAGATAACAAACGCGAGAATGGCGAAATGCAGCAATCACAAGCTAAAGTGAACGTGTGGATCGCTAAGACATGTCGGTATGAGAAGTGTCAATGTCAAAAGAAAAAGACAGAATGCGTCCCATCGTGGACTGCAATGCGCCAAGTGCGCGATTGAATCTCCTATGTCGACAGAGTCCTCACCCCCATCTCTCACTATCATGCCGCGGGGCAACTGACCCACTCTCCGCAGCTCACAACGCCATAGCTCCCGCTGATTCTCGCACAACACGTGATCTCGGCGCGACTCGGTATGCCACCCGGTCGCACGAGCAGCGACGATCTGCATGAGGCACACTTGCCGACCGGAGAGCAGTCGTAGCCGCATGTAGATCGGGACAGGAAACACGGGTTCGGCGGCGTTACGCCAGTCCTCCGCTACGTGGATTTGCGTCAACCGAAAAGATGCTTCTAACCCGTCCTCCCCCTTACCATATCATCCCTCCGCGCCGTCCGTTCTGCCAACTGTGGCTCCACGCGTCCCGTCATTGTGTTCCGAGCCCGCTCCAACTGTAGCATCGAGCGCCCCCGCCCTGCTCACGCTCCCACCGGGCCCGCTTCCCGTATCAGCACCTGCTCTGCATTGAATACCAATACATGTCGGTGCATGTGTGAGGACATCGCGCCACAATACATCGACACTGAAATCTCGGTAAAACACAACGCACACGGGGGAGTGGGAGGGGAGAGGAGGGTAGAGGCAGGACGCTAAAGCAATTTGAGAACAAGTGTGACTAGATATGAGACGCCCGCGTACGATACTCCGACCAAAGACGATCCACGAACGAGGTATCAGTCAATTGAATCGAATCGCGGTAAGGGAAATGAAGAAAAGACCACAGATAGAGAGGGAAAACAGCACGTGCGTCGATCAGAGTGAGTATCTCCCTCACAAAGTCATTACGGTCCGTCGTCTACAATGAGCCGTTACCGTGAGGATCGGCATGTGCAGCCTCGGCGATCGCAGCGGTCGCCGCCGACTTGTCGAGCGTTGCTGCGCCATCGGTCTCCACCTGCATCGTGGCGGGTTGTTGGCGCTTTGTCATTGGGTCCGTTGGAAATCGACTTGGCCTTAGACTTGGATTCATTGTCGCTGGATGAGGGAGGTGCATGGACGATGATGGCTCAGGGTTTTTCACCGGCGTGGATGCAGAAATCGTTAGGTCGACTGGGCCTGATAGATGATCAAGCGCCAGATTGCTAGTGCAGGAAAGGCGAAGCTGCTGATGAGCCACGGGCACCTCCGAGGGCGTGATGTGCCTGTGGTTGTGATGGTCTCCCCCAGATCTCTGGCACACACGACAACCCCGGGTCGAAAGTGGGAGTGATGCTCTTCCGGGCACATCCCACGAACGTTCGATTTCATCGCGCTCCCTCGTTCTATGCCTCTTTGAATGTTTCGCAACGCTCCTGTTGTTCAGTCGGCGGTGTTAGGACGCGTCGACATCGCTGAATACGCTGGTGTCGACAAAGTCAAGTAGGACGATATCGTTGTAATCGTCGAGTGGTGCGCTATGACCAGGGACGAATCCTCATGGAAGGACCAGGGCATGTGTGCGCGTACCTCAACCTTCGAACTGTGTTGTGGGAATGAATGAGCGACTGCGCTTGAAACTCTCAACACCAGTCGCTAATATCCCCGAAACTTATACGGCCCCGCCTGCAAAGATCATGTCGTCCCTGTGTTCAGGCATGATCGGGTTCCATATCGCGGAGGACTACTCGGAGAAGGGTTAACATATGTTCACACATTTCATACACGTCCAGGTACTGGTCATACACTTTTCTAACGTCCGGCAGGACAGGTTAACACCATCGGTCACAGGGTAATACAGTAATAGCTGGTATCAGTGTCAGTGACGCGTGCCCGCCATGACGGGGCTCGGAAGCCAGTGGGCATCCAATTTATCATCGTCCTCGACATCGTATCACAAGGTATACTATATCATCTGTAGCACTGAGTAGCGGTGAGGTACTACTGTGATAGACGAGCCATTTATAATAAGGGCATTGTCAAGATCGCGGCTGAGCGCTGAGCGCTGAACATCGATCATCGATCATCTGCTCACCTAGTTCCAAGATTCAGGTCATGGGAACATGAAGGTTACTAGTCGTAAATACACGGCTCAAAACGAATGCGAGATATCACGGAACATGAATGATATCGATGTCAATGACGGTAGAAAAAAGGTACAGTTTGATCGGTATCTCGGGGGTTAAACATGGGTAGAAGAGAATGAGTGGCAGATAGTGGATGAAATCGAACGTTTGTGGAAGGGGAGGCGGGAAGCGCCTATGAATTATCGGACCCTCCGCCCATTTGCTTGTTCTCCTACATGAACCTATCCTCCCAACCATGTATTGACACTGGGTGGCCGGAAAGCTGCCGCGCATCCGCAAATTTAGAAATGGCTTCGTTCACAGGTCCAAAAGGTTCAAGCTCTGATATGAAAACATTTTCCAGCGCTGGTAGCACTTCCGAGACCCGTTCCGCTGGAAGCCCTCTCAGAGCTTGCGCGACACGGGGAGCGACATATTTGGATAGGAATAATTTCTTCATGGTGTTGAAAAGGCATAAAAGTTCCAGCCATTGGTGATCTGGGTCATCTGTGAAGTCTTCCCACCTGTGATAAAACGGAACGCGAATGTGGAGGGATTCAAAAGGGGAGAGGGTGGGCAAGCACGATGTACAGATCTGCACAAGACATGAAAGCCGTAGATCCGATTCGGGGCACGAGGGACAGAGCCTGAGAGTTTTAGGATCAACTTTCCCTTGTAATTCCTGTGAAAGCAAGACGGAAATGCGGTCAGACTCAAAGGTAACTTCTGCTCGATCGACTAATGAGATCTTGTCTGTACGACAGACGAACTTCGACAGCTCTGAAACTTCTAGGACTCCATGATCGAATAATGTAATCTTCGTGCTCTCCAGTAAAGGGGCGTCAATTTGGGCCACAAGTTCCTCCATGTACGCGGGGACACCCTGTAAACGAAGATAGGTAAGAGCTGGGAGGAGAGTACACGCGTGCGGAGGTGGAATTGGAATCGGCGTGTCCGGGAGATCCCGTGGCGATGGGAACGTAAGGGAGAGTGATTCAAGGCGGGTCAGCGCGGAGAGGCCAGTGACCATTTCTCGAGGGGAAATGTACCCAGAAGATGGGATATCGTCGTAAAGAAGGCGGACAAGGTTGGTAGCAGATAAAAGTAGTTTTGGTAATGTCGGAAATGGAATGCCAACCAAGACGAGATGTCGCAGACGTGGGGAAGATCCGCTCAAGAAAGAACGAGAAATTGCGTCATTGAGATGCGGCTCGAGCCACAAATCCGTCGACGCGGCGGGAAATGGTTGTTGCATCAGTGGCGCAAATGTTTCCCACGCCGAATCCGAAGTCTTCTCAAAATGGATCCCAGACACTCGATGATTGAGTCCCAGTGCGGCAACGAGATTGTCTTCAGCCTCGCCCGTTGGGTAGTTGTAGTCGCGTATGTATATAGGTAATTCTGGCCAGATATCTAGCATCTCCTTCACCGATCTTTTGGGAGGTACGCAGAGGAGTTGCAGATTCAGGTGACGTGGAGAGATAAACACTAGATATCTCCATCTTCGGCATACATGTACCAGCGTATGCCACTTCTCGGACACAGAGTATTCGACAAACATTGCATCGACGAAGAATTTGAATACAATTAAGAGAACTTCATCAGGGAGGGATCCGATTGTCACCTGTTGGTGGAGTGGGCCTACACCGCCCATACTTTGTGATTGATCTGTAAAGAGACCAGCAGTTGACCACTCACTTCTCGCTTCGACACATTGCTCATGTGGGCAATGTTCAAGCCCCTCTCCCGAATTTGAGCCCACGGTAATCGCTATAAAGGACTCGGAGGTACAGCGGTGCAAATAGTTGGTGAAATAGCCACTTGGTTGAGAGAAAAAGTAGTTGACGGGATTTGGAGTATATAGAAATAGATGGTTATTAGTCGCTGTGCCCTTCAAGGTAGCACATTGGAGGGACTCCAAACGTACTCGTCAGAGTCCATGATTGCGACTGTGTATCAACACAGACTTAATTGATGTAATAAAGTAGACGGAGAAATTGCCAAGTACAGGGTTCGGCCCCTGCCGAACACTCTACGGCGCACGTGAACTGTGACACACAGCGTGACAGCGTTCAACATGAAGCCCATTCGCTCGGAAGCCAACACGACGGTAGGCCGCCAACAAGGAAGTTATGATGGACATAGACAGATAGGCAGGCTTTCTCTAGGTGCAGCCTATGCTCTCTCTATTCCTCCTTGTAACCCCATGGAAGTAACTAGTACGTAATGGATCCCCTTTGACGTCGCCCGAAGCCCTCTCGTGTCCCCAAACCCTCACTTATCTCGGGCCTCTCTACCCTCGCTCCCTGTCTCCCTTCCTGCGACTTCCATTGCGCAGCCTCACATGCACCACGACATAGCTATATATCTGAGGCAGACTCCTTTAAACCCTCCGGATCGTCTCCCATAGGTCGCGCTAGTGCGCATTGTATGGTGCACATTGCATTCGCTTTTCGTAGACGAGAACCTTGCAACTCTTACAGTTTCTAACGTAGGGTGTGATCTCCGTGTT
>Ga0307509_10011648_pt1 | contig 10625 bp, 19 predicted proteins | sample 10_EM_MG_FD_202245 | JGI IMG/M metagenome (GOLD analysis project Ga0307509, IMG submission 202245) | Populus trichocarpa ectomycorrhiza microbial communities from riparian zone in the Pacific Northwest, United States - 10_EM | ecosystem: Host-associated > Plants > Roots > Unclassified | place...
TCTTTCGCCATGTTCGTGATACCGTGTGGTACCTGGAATCCCAACCACAACAAGTTCCGAACTTCCTTGAACAACGTGATGATCTGGGGGTCAAAGTTCACCGCAAGCTGGTACCCTCCGCCGCGCAACCTGACGATCTCGAACAGTCGACCGTTAACACCCATTCCTCGTCGGTTAATATCCTGAAGCCAAGCGTCGAAAACAGGTCGAGTGTCCAACTTCCTGACGAAGGCGGTCGATTCGGCTTGAAGTTTCTGGCCTTCAGCGTACAGCTCCCAACCTTTTCCAAGGACGTCTTCCACGCGTTTCATATAAGTGAGTAGCTGATTCTCGATCTGTCGGGCCCAGATAATCGCTCCTGCAATCGGAGGAAGGTCTCGCATTTGGGCCATGTGATAAGCTTCAGAAGATCGGTACTGCGTCTTGAACTGTTATCCGGGGAATGAAAGTCAGCGCGTTTACGGATAAACGAACAACAAACGGGACCTTATCGTGCAGCCGCTTGATATCCTCCTTGACAGTATCGATGAGCTGGGTCTGGTATTCTTGGATGGCTCCACGGATCTAAGGCACAATCTAGCACCGCGACGACAACGTTGCGGACTTTGGCCTCATACCTTTGGGCGAACAAAAAGAGCATTGAACTTTGAGAACACCCTAAACATCTCGTTGGCGTTCCTCGCTGTTCCAAGTCGATCCCTGAGACGGGCGATAATTTGGTTTTCTACCCTGGCCACGCGCTCGTTGTACGCGTTCTCGGCAGTGACCCAGATCTCGGTTCCCTCTATCAAATAAATCGGTCAATGGACGGAACGCGCCGGAGAGCCGGAAGGGTACATACCGACGGAAACGTCGAGAACGTCTATACGCTTCATGACCTCGTACGCCTCCTTCACCTCTTCCTCCATATCGATCCCCCCAACCTCCATCCCGACTCCCAACCCCTTCGTAGGACCCGTCATCACCGCCAGCTGCTCGTGCTGTTTCCGCCACTCCTTCAGATACCTCGTCCGTTCCTGCAATTTGTCATGGGCAGGCACGACCTTGATTGGGATGAACTTTTCTGATCGTTTCCTGGTCAGCTCACGGGCAACGTCAGTGAATCCTTTCATTGAGTCGTCCCAAGTCCGGAAGATGTTCATGACTTGTGTCAGGAGGCGTTCGAAGGTGTCATAAGGGGTGTAAAGGAGTCGGTGGGATGTGAGTACGCGGGTGAGTTGTTCATTAAAATCTCGTGAGATAGCCTCGACGAGGGGGAGGGCACGGCGGATAGGGTATGGAGCAACTCGAAGTTTTCGATTGATGTGACCAAAAATGAGTGCCAAAGATTCCTGTATCTTATCCAGATCCGTGGCAGACAGCAGCTCGTTCAGAGGGAAATCTTTCATCAACTGGTTGTATTTGTGCACTAGTGGACCTAACATTAGTTCCAAGTTCCTGTATGCTGAAGTGTACGGAACGTACCAACGTCGGTGGCTTCTTTGAGACCGGTGTCGGCGATGAAACTGACGGTGGCGTGATACCGTTTCGCGTTCCGAAGACAGTCCATGATCATGAGAACGTCCTCGCTACGAAGTTGTGCTTCGATGCCTTCGAGAGCTCTTTCCAAACTGAGCCAGAAGTTGATCTCCTGGGAGGCTGTCCCAGAAGCCACATCTCGACTCAGTTTCGTCACGGCCTGGATAGATTTGATCCACTGGTTAACGTGAGAATGCAGGGTGTTCAGGAATGTGCTGTCGCTCAGGAGTTTCTGGGGGATGTTGTTGATGCTGGGTCGCGTTCCGTTGCCCTGAGCCTGTTCGACGGCTTTCTGAATTACGGGGTGAATGATCAAGTGCGTTTCTGGAATCTCGACGTTTTGCTGTAGATGAAGCAGAGACAACTCAAGCTCCGCGAATTTCTTCTTGGTCATGGGAATACCTAAACGCCAGGCAATCGCTTAGTTTCCTTTTCCTTCGGTAGGATCGCCGGATGTGACGCACCCATCTTGCTGTCGTTGTCTTTCACGCCGCCCCGTGACCCAACGAAAGCGTCAAACCATGGCTTCACCCCCCAGCTGACTACGGCGTGTAAACTCTCATAAGGCGTTTCTTCTCCGCCAAAGAGGTTGAGGAAATGAAGTTGGGAGGATAATGGAGTTGTGGAGTCGAGAGTCGGTGTTCGTTTGATCAAAGCCAGCGTTGTCACGTTCGAAGGGTGGTAGGCGAGCTGTGTGGTTAAATGATAGGTGAAAGTCGACACTCCTTCGTCTGTAACCCAACCCCAACGTCCAAATTCGGATCAACAACGCGACTCGTAACCAAAGACATATCGCAAAACACCGAACCTTCAAGGTCAACCCTCCGCTTTACGACGTAGATCACGTCGGAGCCTTCTGCCGCGAACTTGGACACGGTTTCGTGAAAGTCACCCGACTCGAAGAGATCGTCCAGTTCTTCCGGTAATGCACCGACCACAGGCGGGAGTAAGGCGGATAGATAGGATCGAAAGAGAGAAACGTCGAATTGCGTGGTAGGTTCGAGGAGCCCATCGTGGTTCCCATTCGTTCCGTTCACCGGTACCGGCGTCAAAGGGGGTTCCATGACAGAGACCCTATGGCACCAACGACGAGTGGAGGAGGTTCGCTGGAGGGGTCACGATATTGGTTGGGATACCTCCGATGGAGAAACGGGATTGTCTTCGCGGCGTCGCCGTCGGTTGCACTCATGTCGATCGCCAACTGGCTGTCCCAGATCCCGCCCTTGGCCTTTATATGGGAATATTTTCCCATCACACAGATATGGGTCGGGAATGGGCGAAAGGACGACGAATATATTAGAGTAGAAGGGTATGTAGCGTAGTTATGCGACTACGAGTAAGACATTACGACCCGAGAAATATAGAGGGCAGGATAGGTGGAAGCCCGTTCAGGAGGAAGACCAAGATGATGCCGCACGGGCCTAGAGAGGGTATTGACCAGAGGAGGAAGACCAGCCCAAGAGACCGAGAGATATAACGAGAGCAGCCACAGTAGAAAGAGCCATACAAGAGCACCAGCCGAGTAAGTCCTGGCGTGTTCATTCACGGCGATCCCGATACGAGGGTCGGGAGTCAAGGCGAACCTTCCTCTTTCGTCGGCGGTTCGCAATCCACCCGACATGTCTTCCAATAGTTTTGTTGCTTTAGCCAATCCCTTCCCTTCTCGTGGGGCCGAGGGGCGACTCGGTCAAGCACGGGAGGGAGGCGAATAGAGTGACTTCGCGGAGCGCTCACGAAGTCGGGCGAGGAGGTCACGGGCGGGCGTTGGGGGCGTGAGTTTCGCGAGTCTAGAGGTTGCTCGACCAGATGGGTGCACTTTGATTCCTGTCTCTTCAGCGTGTTTGAGCACTGGTGTGGCGGGTGCACCTTGAGGGCCGAAATCAGCTGCGAATGCTCGTAAGCAACCTCCCACAATTAGTGAATCGGGGGCCTACATCCAAGGGCACCGAAGAACGAGGGGCGCGACGCGGTGGTTTGGTCGACCTCCCTCGCTGATCGCAAAGGGGTCGAGCATGGGACTCTCGACGGACCCAAAAAGTCCAGAGTCACTGATATCTGGGTCAGCTGAGTCAATGGCGCCGGCAATCGAGGGGACCATACCGTTGTACGGAGTTCCCGTTTCACCGATTTGGTTGACGGCTAATGGGGGAGGAGAGGGGTCTCTTGTCCTTTGGATGGCGGGGGTCCGCAAGGGTCGATCGAGACGGGCGGAGGGGGAAGGGTAAGGTGAGGGGTAAGGGGAGGGTAAGATGGGACTAACCGTGGGAGGCGGGGAGAGCCGCTCGCCGAGGAGACCTCGCGTTGATTTTGAGGTTGGTGGAGCTGAGGGAGTATTGTTTGTGTCATTGTGCGTTTCGAATGTTGTGCCATCGGTCTCAGTGATGATGTTCCGCAGGTTGGAGATCAATCGATCCGTTTGCCGGGTTTCTTCCGTGATAAGCCCCATCAGGGACCTAAGTTTTTCCCAAGCGTCGACGGCTGTGTCAACTAAGAAGACCGGTGAGCAAAACGCATTTGCAAAACATGTGATTGAAAGTACCTGGTCTCATTACGGCGAGAAGGGTGGAATATTCGTCGGTGGGGAGTAGAGATGGGGACGGGGGCTGTGCGGTAGACAGAAGGGCGGTGTCAGGGTTGACGTTGAGGGAGGGAGGAGGAGTGTGGATTGGGGGTGGTTTGGCGGTGATAGCCGTTGCTGTACCAGAAGTTGTGTCCGTACCTGTATAAGAGATGACCATCGGGGGCAACGAATCAGTGGAGGAGTTGGCGCACCTTGCTCACCCGCGGTTGAAGCACCGACACAACGCTTCAATTCCTCCAGGGCGACCTCGAGCTGGGACACCCTAAGCTTGAGTGCGGCCGTTTCGGAGGAGTCGGTCGCCCCCCGGTGTCCGATTGTTCGAGGGATGAGCGATGCAGGGGACCCGACAGCGAGGGTCGACGCGGTGGCGGCCCACCGATCAGTGGAGGTGTGTGAAGGGGAAGGGGATGATGGCAAGTGGTGTGGTTGGGGGATGTAAGGGATGGGAAGGAAGTCGTAGTCGGCTATGATATCCTATAAAGCCGCCAGTGAATACCACTCATCGGAGAAATAAGGAGATAAAACGCACCCATAGCTTCAGGGCGGACCGACTGGCAAGACGTCCCAAGAAATCTACGTGCGACTGTAGTCAGTACTCGAAGAAGCGAGGTGATGAGTTTCGAGATCGTACCAAGAATCCTTGAGATCGTTGCGCGGGCCTGACCTGCTACCGATCCGCACGACCGAAGGCCCACTCGCAGTGCCCTCCAGGTAGCACGCGCCAGGGACAGGAGCTGGGAGAGAAGACAAAAGGGAAGTCAGCGTACAGGCTGAATACGAAAGGACCAGGTCACTCACCAGGGGGTGGATCCTTGAACCCAGGGAAACGAACACTAGACCCGGGAGTCCGAAGACCAGTACGTAGTCTCGGAAGAGGGGATTGGGTGGGGGTGTAGTTGTCGAAGTTGGGGTACCGGCCGGGGAGGTCCGTGGGGGTGATGAGGGCGTGTAGGGTTATTGAGAGGATGCCAACGAACGTCAACTGGATACTGGGCTCGTTGAAGCCCGCCCAGGAGGAGAGTAGTGGCGGCGAAGGCGGGGATTGCTGTTGCTGCCATGGATGGTGTGGTGTTGTGGAAGCGAAGTCTGAGAGCGGTTACAAGAGATGAAGTAGTGGTAGCAGTCAAAGGTGCGGAATAGGAGTTGTTTCGAGGAAGGCAGCTTTTATAGTCTCTGAGCAGCCAGTCAGTTTGAACCAGACAATCGACGGAAGTGAACCCGAAGGCTCCGATCAAGTCTCACTCCGTCATGTAAGCCCCACCATAGTCGGTCACGTTAGAATCAGATGCGGTGATAGCCAGACACTCTCCTATCACTTCACGAGTTCCATTGCTAAGGAGGGTCGTAGTTGTCGCTGTTCTGGACCACAGGGGATCGTCGAGAATTCTGGTCAGAACGAATATATCGAGAGCCGGTGAACGCGTTTCCGTTTGACCGTCACGAGCAGATAGGTATGAATGATACAAGAGGTGCCTGGGGTAAGACGGGGACTGCTGTCTTCTCAGATTCCTCAGTTCGCTCGCGGGGACACGCTGTGGTTAGGATACCGGGAGGAAGTGGGATGAAATGCCCCCCAAGGCTGCACTGGCGGGGTTTAAGACCGACAGGGAGACTAGGGTACAAACGAGCTGGTGAGCACGCGAGGTGACGAAGATAACGTCTAGAGCGGAAACTGTGGGGTTCCGAAACTCGGCATGCCATGCGCGGAAATGCCCGATCAGACCTCTCACGTTCGCTCCTCCTAGAAGGTCTGACTCTGAGGGATGAGCTGCGTGTCATCAGGAACGATGGCGATGTGTGGGACAATGTATCCACGGTCCATAAGGAAGTCGGCTGCGGCGAGGCTCAACGTGTCCAAGGGATTATTCGCAGAGGCTGTATCGCTCACGGTGAGCACGGCTGTGGACACCATGGGATCCGGGAGTGGATCGGAGACGTTTTCGGGTTATTTTGCGGCTCTGAGACGGATTCCATGATTGTCAGGGATTCTGGGGTGAAGCGGGGGAACAATGGTGATAGTCGGATAGCTGTGGTCTGCTTGCCCGTCTCCAACGTCAGAACTTTCCATATTACAGCTAAGTAGCTGCAAAACGGCAGACCGTTTTTCGAGAAAACAGGATAGGGTTTTTGTTTACACTACGACAGGCAAACAAAGATTTGAGTGCGGAATCGGGGCGCGGATCAACACCTGTTTCTTCAAAAAGCGGTCTATCGTTTTGCAACTAGCTGTAGGGGTACAGCGCTCATTCCATTGGCGCGTGGTCAACATCTCTGTGCAAGACCCATCCACTCGCTATATCTTCTCCCACCATGCCTCCGTCTTCTCCCCGCCGGCCTCTCTCCCCCATCCCCTCGACGGAACATGCATCACCCGCCAACCTCTCCAGATCCCGCCGTCCACTCCCCCGACATCTTGGAGCTCATCGAGTTGCAGGTGACTGACAAACTCACCAGTGCGTATACTTCCCCAACACCCATTCTCGGGCGCCCCAGCTCACTGCCCCAGGCTACGTTGCAGAGACCACCATCAACGTAGTCGACGCTGCCCTGGGCTATCAATCGACAGCCTGGAATCGGGCCTCATCCGGAAGCAGACCTGTGGCTTTCGATCGATTTGTATGGGATGTCATCCGCCGTGCTTCCGTGAAGATGCCCGTCCTCCTCACTACACTCGTCTACATCACCCGCGCCAAGTCACTCCTCCACATCGAGGCGGAGGATTGGGCCTGCGAGCGAGTGTTCCTCGGTGATCTTATGGTCGCATCAAAGGTATGTCCCCGATATCCCCTCGAATCCCGCCACAGTGCTGACCACGTTCCGCGCAGTACACCAACGACTCCACATTACGGAATGTCCATTGGGCTCTCGCCACCGGTGTCTTTGGCAGACGAGACGTGAACCGGGTAGAACGAGAGTTCCTCGAGGTCCTCTCTTGGGAGCTCGACCTCACCCAAGAGGACGTCCTCGCCCACTACAATACGATCACCAACCTCTACAACCCCACAAAGCGACTTTCTACTGTACTCCCTTCACCTTCTCAGTCTCTAACGGCCACGACCACGCCTTCCATCAACCCAAAGACGCCAGCACCCCGACACGGAAGTCTACGACCGGCTACGACCTATTGAGCCCCCTCCCTGACTCTACCCGGTCGCGATGGCTACCCAGTCCATCTTCAAGGCCGAGGAAGCCGGGCACTCGGACACCCGTCTAACGTCCGGCTTTCCCGGGAAACGTCATTGATGCTTGGGCAGCACACGATACCAAGAATCTCCGCTTGATTCTACACCTCTATTTATTCTTCTGGTTTTTCTTGGCCCTTGTAATCCTCATGCCGACCTCTCTTTTGACATGGATCCCTTATGGACCCCTTGAAGGCTGCGATCGACCGAACCATGGTTGCACATATGTCTTGCGTGGAATCCGGTAACAGCTTTTTCCTGGCTCAGACCTTGATCAGCTTTATTTCTCCTTGTATTCTTGTATTGGAACAGACTTTTATTTTCATCTATATATCAAAACCTTCTCTCAAAATACCCCTGTACTACGTGTGTTAACCTTGTGGTTATTTCTCGGCCCTCACGTTCTTGACATCTAATTGAAGCGGTGCCTCTCCTGTGTTAGGTCCTGAAGGTGAAGTCACAGACGTGCAAAACCCGACCGTGCGTCTCCATGACGGCGGAAGTATCGTAAGTACCATCAAGTTTACACCGGCGGGCTTGCGATTTGGAAACCCGTCGGATCACAACTTCGGTCTTGGCACGTGACACGTCCGTCACCCGTCCCGCAACCTCATCGGGCCAACGACTCTTCGCGCACCTTCTACTGGAGATGACGACCTGTTGACGTCCTTGTCGCCCCTGAGGCCTGAGGCCTGACCAACAACCACACCTCATCTGACTGAGAGCGGGATCCGGAGTCTGGCGCGGTCACCGCAGAAGAACTACAGAGGCGTCAGAGGGGATCGTTGCCGTCATTTCTTTTCATCGCTTTCCTCTTCTTTATGCTCACCAATCGCAACGAAGAATACGGTGTCGCGCGCAATTAATACGAGGCCACTATTCGGCATGGTTGAATGGGACCGCCTCGAACTTTGCTTTGGTGCGAGGTTCTCGGTTTTTGCACGACGTCCGCACCCCTAATCCTTCTTGTTCACAGCCTGGGCACGAAGTACATGCGGAACGCCTGGTCTCGAGTGGTCTTTCATCATCTACACGGTGCTGCTCCTACTTCTCAGCCGCCAAATAACTGCGAGCCGGACACCTTCCGGCGTGTCGCGGCTCTCGAGGTGGACATTCTTCGCGCAAGCGTCGATTGACACCATTACCTTCGTCAGATACAACTCGTCTCGCGGTCTCACTCCTGAAACTCCCCAGCTTGCCACTGGAGAGGAAACGGTGGGATTCCGAGACTCAGTATGTCATTCGCGGGACTTCCCGATCAGACTTCTCACGTTCGCTCCTCCTGGGTCCGACCAATCGCCATTCTCCCACTCCAGAGTGCGGAGTTCGCGGGGATCAACGTACCCACTACAGTCATCATCCGAGTATCTCCTAACCCGTAGAGTTAATACAGCGCATACAGTGTTCTCTGTTTATGCATACACACCCGGCGTAACCGATGGACCGTCTCCGTATACCGTGTGTCCTCACTCTGAAACCCCTATCCCATGTGGCAAGGTTCCCTTCGATTTCTCCCTGCTCCGAAAGAGTCCGAAAGGCGCTGATCACCCACGGATTTCTCTTGCACGTGGGCCTCGAGAGTGCCAGATACAAAAAAAGGACCCCGGGGCGCTCCTTCCGTTGTCCCTAGTTACCCCGTCCGAGCGAAAAAAAATGTGACGCCGTTTCAAGAAAACCCGTCGGGTTGCAAGCAGCTGGAATGATCTCCGTTCTAAAATCAAATGAGTAACCCCCTGAGCCAATATATTGGCAACCCTGACGCCTTCCCGCCATCAGGATCCCTCTCCGCCAAGCACATCGTCGATCAATCGGTTCAGGTGCCTGGAAAGGTACCAAATATCCGCCCTACTCGCGCAACTGCATAGCAAAACAGGCGTTTTTGGAGAAGATACGAGACCACCAGCCGATGTTGCCCACCGCGACCCAAGCATCATGTACTCAGGCGGGTCAGGACCCACGCGGGACGTCAATTACATCATCTATCAGAGAAGTTCTGCCGTTTGGGGGACACAAAGTTGAACGGTGGATGTGAACGCTCGGCCGCGTGGCTTAATGTGTTGTGGGATCGAGGACAAGGAGCGGAACAGGCTGGTCTGAAGACGTAGCCTCATCCCGCGTATGGTGGACTATCAGGTTCTTGAACTGGCTTGGGCATGAAAGGGACGCCCGATCCTGCATGCATATGGTCAAGCAAGAACTTCTCGAGGGATTGATGTGCTCCGTCATATAAATAAACCCAAGTGAAGTAACCATTCCGCATCTTTTCTTTTCTCACTCCTCTCTTCATACCCCGTTCGACTAACCTCACGAATCACTCTTTCTCGCGAGCGATAATGCAGCTCTTGACTCTCGTTTTGATCACTTTCCTTCCCGCCGCCTCTCTCGCTGGTTCCTACCGCCACCTGGGCCGTCACCACCACGCCTCAAGGCGGCACAACGTGGCTAGGGATACCAAGTACGCGTTACAGACCAAGCACCAAGGCCAGACCTTCTTCGAGTAAGAGATACTCCCCGTCCCCACCGTTCCCGGGACTGATTGAGCGCGTCGCATAAGTGATTGGGATTTCTTCACATGGAGTGACCCATCCCACGGAAATGTCCAGTACGAATCGAGGGAGAATTCAACGGACCTTGCATATGTTCAGGAAGATGGGACTGCCGTCATGAAGGTCGACAACCAGAGTGTCGTCCCCGCCGGTGGTAACAGGAGATCGTATGTTACCCGTTCCCACTTAGCCTCCGATCGGAAGCTCAGTCAACCCCGAACAGTGTCCGCATTACCAGCAAAGAGACTTACAATGGCGGTCTATTTATTGCTGATTTCTGGGCATTCGCTCATGGTCCATCTGTTTGGCCCGCCTTCTGGAGTGAGTAAACTCCGGCATCGGGAATCAAGGATTTGACGCTTATTATTTCCCCCCCCATAGCCGTTGGGTTCGTTACCCCCACCTTTACTTCTAATGGATAGCTTCTTTCTAACCCTGGCCTTACAGTCCCAACTGGCCGAATAACGGAGAGGTGAGAATATCCCTTCGTCCCCGGCCGCCGTTGAATAAACAGCCGTGCTGACTTGTAACCGATCAACTCTGTCAGATCGACATCATCGAATACGTGAACGAGGCAAACGTCAACCAGTACACGCTTCACAGCGGTACCAATGGCGGAGGATGCAAGTTAGACCCAAACGCTGATCCTAGGTACAAGAATGAGACCGCTTCCGACCAATCAAAGAGTTTCTCAGGAAATCCTCTCGGTCTCGAGTGCAAGAGCGCTGACGGTGCTAACGCCGGTTGTGGTGTCAACGATTTTGACGGAAGCACTGGTGATTCGTTCAACAAGGTCAA
>Ga0307509_10011649_pt1 | contig 10625 bp, 13 predicted proteins | sample 10_EM_MG_FD_202245 | JGI IMG/M metagenome (GOLD analysis project Ga0307509, IMG submission 202245) | Populus trichocarpa ectomycorrhiza microbial communities from riparian zone in the Pacific Northwest, United States - 10_EM | ecosystem: Host-associated > Plants > Roots > Unclassified | place...
AACGCCCGCCCGGTTTGAGACACCTCGCCAAAATCTCCGCCCCACCCCTTGGGGGGCTCGGGGAGATCTATAACTCCTACGGCTCAAATTCTCGGGGAAACACCTCCTACGGCCTCGCCGCCGCGCTTGTTCCCGATTAGGGGAGGATCGGTGGATTATTCCGCCTTTGCCCCGCCATGGGGGGCTTCACAAATACCTGGACAGCACTCTTCCCCGGTTGAGGGCAATACTAAACAACACCGGTCAATTCCTCCTTGGACGGGACCCCGCTTCCCTGCTACTTGCCGCTGGTTCGCCCAGACCCTCTTCGGAGGCACGGACTCGTAGTGGGGCAAAGCCCGGCACATCATCGCCGGGATTCCATCAACAGGGTGTTGGAGCCCCGAATGCTTCTCGCCTGGACCGGCCCCCCAGTGGTTACACGGTCCTAGACTCAATACAGCCCACGAAGACTTCTTCCTGTCGGATCAAGACCGACTCCCTCCCTCCCTCAAGATACCCTCAAGACGGTCATTGACTTCCTCTGATGCCCTTTTTATCTTCGTCTCCTGATTAGAGTCTCGCATGCCCCCCCTTTTATTTACTTTTTCTTTCCCGCCTTCGCGTGTGCCTCTCCAGTTTCTCTCCTTGTGGGGGAATAGTTTAGCTGTGTGCTAGGAACGAAATTCCCACCCGATGTAGTATTTAGGGGACTCCTCTGGCCGCTGAGCTGATTGGGAGTATAATAGATGCACACACACACACACACACACGCAACAGTCAACCATACCTAATACGGAGCTCCTCACGCTCCTCACCCCGAAACTGATGGAGCCGTTGTCATCGTCGCGGAAGGCGTGTAGTGTTGGGGGCAATCGTTTGGCGGGGGATCTGCATGGGTTCTGACGAGGTGGCAGGAGGTGGTGGGTTTGGGGGGTTTACAAAAGCGGTCCATTCTTCCCAGTGCACCACTGTTGTATGTATCTCGCCTCTTAGTAGGTCGACCGGTAGTCCCGCGGTATATCAATAGGCTCCCAAGTCACTTAACCCGATTGAACACCTTGTGAAGTCTCACAGCAGGAGGGGATCTCGCCAGGAAGTGGCCTGACCCGCTGCTGGGTTGCGTCCCAGGGACCAGATCCTCTCGGCTGAAGCTGGCGGATTCAGTTTCGAATTCTTTGGCCGTTGCGTCCTCGAGGATTCCCGTCTCAACGTCTACCTCATCTCCCTTGTCTCTGGATATCAGAGGCGACTGAGAAGTCCAAACTTTCGTTAGATCTGCCACCTTCGGAGAATCCACTCCCCCGTCCTCACTGGTGGGCGCGTCGGTTGAGCCCGATCGTCCTTTTTTTCTGTTTTTCGCGCACTTAGCTCAATCACCTAGAGCCACCCGCTACGATGACGACGTCTCCAACGACCGGAAACACAGGTGGCTCAAGAAGACCTACATCTCCGGCAACGTGTACGGCTACCCATTATCGCACACAAATGGCTCTGACTTCTGTGTTGTTCGCGTTATAGGGACAAACGTCTCGGCTCGTGCGGCGACTGCTTGGCATCAAGGCAAAGCCAGTATCGATCCCCTCCTCTACAACGCACCTCCAGAGATACACACCGCGCACGAATCGACCTGTCGTGTCCCTTATGACATTGTGGAGATGATCCTCACCCACCTCACCCGTGATCTCAGCGCTCTCAAGGCATCTTCACTGGTTTGCCACTCCTGGTACACCGCCGCGGTCCCACACCTTCACCGCACCCTTACTCTTGAAAACGATAGATCCGATTTCGTTGGTGACGAGCAGGGGATGGGGTCCACTCGGGACAAGCTGAAGCCGCTATCCAGACTATACGAACGAGGTCATATTCCCCTAGTGCAGGAAATCCGAGTTATGAAATCGTATGGGACAAGCCCATGGTTTGTGCCTCAGGCATTCACCCACTGTGACTTACGCTACTTCTCCGCCTTCACCAACGTTCGGACTCTAGTCCTTCAAGGGTTGCGGATCGACCACTTTATACCAGGCATCGAATGCTACTTCAAGCACTTCTCGCCGACGCTACAATCCATCACCTTGATCGATTCGTGTTACACCCCCCGACAGCTATCACACTTCCTCTCTCTTTTTTCAAACCTGGACAACATCAAGATTGTGAGCCGCTCCACACGCACACCCCAAACGACTATCCCCGATACAGAGCTCGTTCCGTTCTCCGTGCCAAAACTGGGGGGGCGGCTGGTGGTTTACGACTTCCATCAGGTCGAGGTTTGGAGGGACCTCATAACATCGTGTGGCAGTTTACGGTTCCGTTACATGAATCTGCACTGGGTCGGAAGCTGCGCGCCCGTCCTATTTCAGGCATGTGCCAAGAATTTGGAGACCCTACGATTCTACGCCTCAGAGCGCTCAGTTAGTAAGTAGCCCTACACGAGTTTGCCTACGGACTCAAGCTGATTTTGAACAGGCTCGTCCCACGAACCCATCCTATCGCCGCTCAAAGTCCTCCGATCTCTGGAGGTGGGAGATTGGGTTGGTAGTCCGGGCCGTCTGGAGGAAGACCGGGATACCACAATTTTGGAAGTATTTTCAACTATTACATCTCCTGTGTTCTCGGAGCTCGTTGTCGTCCTCGCGCGCGAGCACAGCTCTTATTTACACCGGCAGGTGGCCGCGTTCGAGACATTGCGCAAAGTGAATCGGGTCCGACCCTTCAAGCTAGTGTTTTTACTCGAAGTTTTGGACCCTTTCCAGCGGGATGCACGGCGGGAGTTGGCGGAGGCTTTAGAATCTGTGACTGCAAAGGGACTCCTCGATTTTCTTGACTCCCCACCCGCCATCCGTTTCGGATGATCGGATGGTTCCTCCCTACTTTTAATGACCAGATACCTTTCATGTACGCCCTATATTGTCGTCACCCCGAAACCTGTACACATGCCATGCGTAATTGACATAGGTTCTACCTCACCGCAACAAGTAACTACCATCGGGGGGGGGGGGGGAGATCGTAACACGGGTAGGTGCCCACATCAGCATCCAGATCGGCCTGATCAGGCCGATTGCAAATTACCGCAAGTTTCCCGCCACGTCGATGACGGCGCCTGCAGCGACCCGGAATGCAGGCGGCTCAAGAGGACCTACGCCTCTGGAAACCTGTATGACTGCTCACTTCCACATGTAAATGGCTCTAACTCCTGTGCCGTTTTGTGTTATAGGGATAGACGTTTCGACTCGTGTGGTGACCATTTGGCGTCAGAGGTAAAGCCAGTATCAGGCGCCTCCTCAACAACGGAACTCCAGAAGCACGTACCGCGCACGAATCGACCTGCCATGTCCCCCATGACATCGTGGAAATGATCCTCACCCACCTCACCCACGACCTCGGCACTCTCAAGGCGCGCGTGTTCTTTGACTTGCCGCTCCTGGTACACCGTCGCCGTCCCACACCTTTCCACTCGCATGTACACCGTGAAATTGGAATGCACCCCTCCAGCTCTCCTTTGTGGATGTCATGGGGGCAATCAATCGGAACACCTCTCATCTAACGAAAGAGCCTTCCGTTACCGTCTCCCCGATGGACTGGGGATACAACTACCGGGCGATTTGGCTGTGAGCAGTCACCCATTGATAGATTTGTAGGTGCCAGGCCATTACGGAGTGCCGGAGTCTAATTGGATTGCTTCCCTCATTGCCGGAGAGTAACCCTGATTTACTCTTACTCCTGCATGTAAGCATACTTCGCATGTCGATCTGAGACCAAGAGCATACATTTGGTTCTCGAGTGGATCTTTATGGTTACACTTGTTTCTACGAGTCAGCCGCTACACTTCCGTCGAGGAGATCGGTTGGCCAGCCATCCCCTGGTTGAACATAGTCAAGGCGTGCAGCCCGTATGGTAACTTTCCGACGGTGTAAGCAGGAACCAAGTGACCAGCCCTGGAAGCAACGGGGTGAGCTTAAACGAGAAAGCATCGAACTGGGGTACGAACCGGTAGACTCGGACGTAGGAGAAGGGTCCGGCGTTCTTAAACTGTCCGGCCGTGACCCCATCGACCTTCCAAGTCGTCCAAGGGGTGTTAGCGTACTGTGAGCTGTGCGTGAACCGGAGGGAGTCGACCATGTTCTCAACCCCCTGGTAGTTGCAGATGTAGTCTGCATCACCATCGAAGACGACAGTCCGGATCCCAGCGTTGATGACCTTTTCCAAGTGCGGCCGGCTGGTCCTCATCCAGTCCCCTATCACCACGAGATATGTCAGTGGGTGAGATAGGGCACACACGGTGACCACTAACCGGTGCTGAAGAAATTTTGATAGATGGTAGAGCTGCTCGGAGCCCATGTTTTCTCAGCGCCGATCTTGCTCTTCTGTTTGTTCAACCAGGTAGTGAAGTCTGCGGGGTAATCCGAGGACGCGAGGTCGAGGACATAATAGATATCCCATTCGCCGTAAAGGCGACCGAGGATTTGGCTGTTGCAGTTGTCCTGAGCCTGACGACAAGCAGAGTTGGTTCCAGTGTTGGCACAACCGAGGATCTAAACTCGAGTTAATCGAGCCGAATAAAGGGGAGAAACCGCCCGAACCTGGTCTCTGCATCCACCAGGAGAATAATAAGAGTCGTTGATTGCTTTGATTGTTGAGTCTTTCACCAGTGGGTGGTAGGGGTTTGTCTTTGCGTAGGACATGTATCCAGGATATTGAGTGATGGGATCCTAGATCAAGACGCGGTGAGCACGATGGTCGTCATCAACCCAATCATGGTGGAGCGTACAGTAAGACCATTTCCGACACCCAGAACCTTCAAGTTAATGTGAATACCGGAGATCGTCCCCGCAGCGATGGCGGCGTTTTGATCGAGGAAGTACCTGGGCCGACATTAGATATTGAGTTGGACGGACGGGGAACACGCTCACGCTGCCATCACGGGACCGTAATGACCGCCATACGACTCCGTCCAGAGAGCGAATTCTCTAGTCTTGTATTTGCTGAACTTCGCGTCCGAGAACAGGATTTGGAGGAACTGAACGTTGATCAAGGATGGTCAAGAACCGCGCCCATCTAGGATCTCGGTATATAAATAACTCACGTTCCACACGCCTTTGGCGGCCTCAGCAGCTGATTTAGTGGTGGTATCGCCGTACGAGAAGCCGACACCAACGGGTTGATCAATGTACAGCCTGTGTGCCGGTGAGGACGGGTGAGCCAGGCAAGCGGAACGTACAGGACGAAACGCCTACATATTGGAGTTTTGGTTCCACGATTGAGGGTTCAAGTGGACTGTGCTGCTGTCGTTGTTGATCAAACAGGGGCCGTGCTCCTGGAACAGGCCAATCATGGAAGAACTTCCAGGCTTCGGGATATTGAGAACTTCACAACCGGATTTAGATAGGCAAAGCGACTCACCCCGCCATTCAACCACATTGTTAGCGGTGCAGTGTCCGGGTTGTTGCGCGCCGCAAAGAACCAGAACCACATGTGTTGCGTGGAAGTCAGGTCTGCATAGCCTGAGGCTGAGTACACGGCGGGGGTCGTTTCTGTCCTGGGGTGAGCATACAGGCTGGCAGTAACTTCATGAGAGGGAACTCACCACAAACACCGCTGTTCTCGACGTATCTTAGCGCGCCAGCCCGGGTGACAACATCTCCTGGGGGAGTCGCTGAGACCTTTCGGTCAACACGTCCGTTGATCGGCGCTCCACCGACAACGCCGTTGTAGCTCGGAAACTCCCCACCCAATACCGCGAGGGGGAGTGTTGCGATGAGTATAGTCAAGAAGGGGAGGAGCATCTCAGATCGTCGAAAGGGCGTTCATCGTCAGGAGGGTGATTGCTCGCGAGTTTAACGAGAGCGGGATGCCGGAACGCCCGCAGCCTTCAAAGCCGTTGTGCCGCCGACGGGCGCCCGGGGGGGGGACCGGATATTCATGGAGGCCCACGCGCACGCAGCAGAGGCATGGGGAGATATCGCGGGTGACGCTGGGGATAGGAACAGGCGCGTGATAAGCTATATGGGTTTCTTGAGATAGGGTGTCCGGTGGCTGTCGCCTGCTTGTTGTGCCGGGATACAAATGCTGATCAATCCCGATCATAGTAGGCTGGTGGCCATGGCATCGCAAGCACGTCTGTATAGGGCTGGGGTCCAATGCGATCAATGTCTAACCCCGACCCCGGACAAATTGCTCTCTTCATCGTTGTCGCACAAGAACTCCGCCGTCGAAATCGCCGTCGATTAGCCGATGTTTCGGGAGGGAGGGAGAAGGTTCGGATTACAAGAGCGTGTTAAAAACCTCCATCCCCCAGCTGGTACCCGGCATTCCGTTAGCTCGGGTTCGGCCCCGGTGGGCACAACCAATTCCGCAGCCACAGCTGGAGCGGAGGATTCGCAATCTGGCTCAGCTGGAGGCGGTTCAACATGTGGAGTGGGTAATAGGAGCTCCGGTTGGAGAGGAGACGGAAACAGCCACTCCTGGCGAGTTGGGGTAGGTTGTCGCTCGATGAGGCGAACAGAGTGAGCGCGGTCTCGTTGTTGTCACCACCGGATGGAGCGCAGTAGCCGAGGTCTGCGACTCGGTGAGGTTGTGGCGGATGTGTTCGACAGAGGAGAGCGAGAAATCAGATGATCCAGAGGCACCAACAATCTTATCCCGGAGCCCAATGTGTCCAGAGAATGTCGTTTCGTTGGATAGTAGTCTATCTGTTCTCGCAACACCCGTAGCGAGGAACTGGGGTGGTACTTGGCAAGTTTTGTCGACGTCGCGTCCATGCAAAATAAAATCCCAGGACACTTGTGATACGGATTTTGTTCTACAGACGCCAGCCCATTCCGCAAAGGCGCGAAGCCCATCACTATGACAGATCTGAGAGGTTTTAGTAGAGGGTATGTGTGAATGATGGCTAATAGAAGTCGAGGAGGTCCCACCTACGGTGACGAGGGCGTGCGGTACAGATGGTGGGTAGGGAGTCGAGGAAATCAAGGAGACCCCCGGCAATCATTGAATCTAGGACTGCCGCAAGCTCCCATCGTGCGTCCCATTCATCCTCTGCCTCAACCAAAAACACCAATTTGAAGCGTCGGGTTTCGTCCATCTTGCGCAACATCTCGAACAATGTGACCTGCAGAGGTAAATAATCTATAGCGTAGCCCGGATGGATGATGACAACTTCTCCGAGAATACAGAGGACGTGATGGTCGAGAATGCCTTCGCGACGGGGGTGGGACGGTGGTCGGGTACGTTGGGGTTGGTTACCAGTTCCTTGACTTGGAGAGATCGGAGGACCTTGAGACATGATAGATTGGCATCTCCTGTTCGCCGTCAGCTCGAATCCGCAGATAAACACTTGCGGAACTACTTACTAAGTGAACACGACATGGTCCCCCACCCAGGTCCATGTGACGGAACCGTAGGTCACATGAAGCGATGAGGTGCGTCCAAGTTTCGACCCAACTGAAACCAGAAAGCACTAGCCGCCCTCGCGGTTTCGGTGCGGAGTATGGAACGAGCACCGTATTAGGGATAGCTAGATCATACGTGTGGGCGTACGCGAGCCGGATCTCTATGCCGTCCAGGTTTGGAAAGAGAGATAGGAAGTGGGATAGTTGTCGAGGATTACAATATGGGTCGTACAGCGCGATAGATCGCAGCGTTAGTGAGAAGTGTCCAAAGTAACGTATGGCGTCTGGCATAAAGCGGTGGATTTCCACGTTCTCGAGTTTCAGAGTGTGAACATTCTCGAGAGCGGAAAAGTGGCGGTTGAGTGCCTGAGGCACAAACCAACAACTCAAGCCAGGACCTTGACTCACTCGGATTTCTTTCACGAGGGGAATCAGACCCAGCTCATGCAGCTTGGATAGTGGCCCCAGCTGGCTGCGACTGAAATCAAGACCCCCGCTACTGACAGTGAGTGTATGGTGAAGGCGTTGAGCCGCGGCGGGGTATCAGGAGCGGCAGATCAATGAACACGCCTTGATAGTGCGGAGGTCGTGGGCGAAGTGGGCGATGATCATTTCCACGATTTTATACGGGAGCGGCGGGGTCGATTCATCTGTGGCTCGCGCCCGTAGGACCGTACTACCGAGAATGCGGATGATCTTGGCTTTGCCTCGATGCCAGACCATCACCATGTGAGTCGAGAGGCCTCTTTCTATGTCGGGAACGGCGCAGGAGTCAGAACCATCCATGTGTACTAACGGGTACCGGTACCTGGTGTAGGGGACATGGGCCTCTTTGAGCGACCTCCACTTACCATGGTCGTGGTGGGCGCGGTGACAGGTGGCGTCGGAGCAATCGGACTCTGCCGGCCGAACCGGGGTTGGCATCAGGCAGCGAAGCGCGCATATGTCGGACGCTATGGCTGTGGCCGTGGGGAGCAGAGTAGATATATAAAGATCCATTTGGCTACTGGGGGGGTTTCGCATCTCCAGAAATACCGTTGAAGTGATTTTCTGGAGGAGGGTTAAACCCAAACGCTGGGTGGGGCGTACACGAGCAACGTCCTGTTGATCATCCCCGAGCTGGCCCAAAAACCAGTTCACAACGGTCTAGTTTGGCGGCAGCTAAACGAGCCTCGGCTGTCGCGTTCGAATGAGCGGAGTACGATGGGAACAAATCCACTCGCTGGGGTTCTTGTTCAAGTTTGGTTGTCATGCCTTTGCCGGTCGCGATCGACATGTTTCTGCCTGGGAAGATTACTCGGAAGCGGGGTATGAGGGGACTGCAAATCGAGATACAATGGGATGGGAGTGATAGTAGCCCCGACGGGGTATTCGAATTACCGAGGAAGAGATAAAAGGTACGGTGGTGAGCAGGAACCGCTGGGAGAATGAGAGCATGGAGGCTTTGCTGGCTGTGAGGGTCCGCCGACCGGGTGCGGACTTCCATAGGACCAGAGCGCGACATTCTAGGGATGAGAATACAAGTGGGGGTTCGAAGGGTTACGATCCTTCGAGACGGTCGTTGCGGGTAGCGAAAGCTCAACGAGCGCGGGCACCACGCGAGACCGGAGCTGGAATCCAAGCACTCAAAAGCACACACAAGTGGATATATCACGCTCGAAAAGCATAGAACAATACACGAAATGTAGGGAACAAACGATATGACGGCGGAGTGGGACGGGCGTCTACTGGCCGCTCAGCGCTCTTTAATCATCGCCGTGCAATGGGTGGAGGGACCCACTGCTTCGATGTTACGAGGTCCCTCCCCCCTTCCCTAAGGTTCATCGTCATCACCACCGTCCTTGACGCCATTCCAAATGGGAGACATGTTTCTCGAGCTCCAATATATCAGACTGCGCACAAGCAGGTCCCCCCCACCCGGTAAAGACCCTGACAAAGTTGAGTCTCGCCCCTCTTGATTCCCTCGCTACCACCATTCCAATAACATTCTTAATGTTAAGTTTTGCCCCATTTCTAATAGCAAGTTCCTCCAACTTAGGACAGACCACAACCCCCGATGAACCCCTGCTGGGGTCCAAGGCGTGGATGAAGATGTCCGGGCTTGCGCACCGATGGAGCTTGAGGACGCGTAGATCTTTCATGGAAAGGAGCGTGTGGTAAGGAGGGTAACTGGAAGGGTGGCTGATGAAGTCAACTTCCAGCTGTTCGACCTCCGAGGTGTTGAATAGGGCGAGGGCCCCAAGTGCCAACTGGTTCCCGTCATCTTGGGTGGTTTCAGTAGTCAATTCCATGACGACTTCACCGTTCGGTCCGCTGAAATCCATTCGTGGATACCGTCCGCCGTTTAATTGAATTGTGGTGAAGCCGGGGAGGTTCCTAAGGTTATCGAGAAACCTGGGATGGTCCTCAGTCGGGGGTTTTGGTAGGTCCACCTCTACTATCAAACGCGCCCCGACCGGGATCAAGAGGTGGTCGAGCAGAACAGACGACGGACCACCGTCGATGGACATGGTGCTCAGGTGCGCTAGTGACACTAACCGTCCATCTTCGGCATCAGAGGTTGGGGTTTGGAAGTGGAGTTCGACCTCGTGGAGGTGGGGGGCACTTTCGAAGAAGTCGAGGAGTTGTCTCATTGAGACCGGCGACGTGTTAATCAGCATAAGCGATGTGAGATTGGCCATGTCTCTCCATGGCAACTCCGTGCGAACGAGCTCCAGTCGCAGCTTATGCAGGGAAGAGAGATCCCCACCGAAGAGCGCGGGCGTGAGGTCAGGAATATCCTCTGCTCTGAATCCACGACTCCTGATTATCGACATATCCTCAAGAAGAGGAGCGGGACAAGACAGGGAGGCAGTGATGTCGTGCAGACTTTCCGGCGTTCCCTGGACGAACAGGGATTTGAGTCGTCCAATAGCGTGCGGGGTGATTTGGAAGAAGGGATCGTGGGGGGAGAGGTCGTCATCTCTGCGCAGTGACAAGCTGATAGGGAGAGATTTTGAGCGTTCGAGGTAGACAAGGGTTTTGTCCACATCACGGCAGTGGAGATTGGTCCACAAAGAGGGCTGAGATGTGAACACCTGCCTCCAAGTCCGGCACACGTGGGTCAGCGCGATTATGTTCCGATCTGTCCTGTGTGCATCCCAAAAGTCCGGAAGGAGAACGAGGATTTCTGGAGGGAGTCGGTTGATTGGTGCAATCGCGTTCCTCCAGGACCGAATCAGGTCGAGGATCTCAATGGCGTCGTGCTCGAGAACGTCG
>Ga0307509_10011650_pt1 | contig 10623 bp, 10 predicted proteins | sample 10_EM_MG_FD_202245 | JGI IMG/M metagenome (GOLD analysis project Ga0307509, IMG submission 202245) | Populus trichocarpa ectomycorrhiza microbial communities from riparian zone in the Pacific Northwest, United States - 10_EM | ecosystem: Host-associated > Plants > Roots > Unclassified | place...
GGCAATAATTTACATGTCGAAACTATGCCCATTAAGAACACTAGCCTAAAAATGTCTCTGATGATCATGGGTTGACGATAGTATGTACTGCTACAGGTCTTCGTCTTCTTCCCCAAGGTCCGCCAAGAATCTATCACGGAATCTCGCGAACATAGGATCCATGTGATTACTGTCTTCAACAACTTCAACTTCGCCTTCGTCTTCATCGTCAATCATACGCTCCGAGATGCGCTGAACATACCGAGTTTCGACAATTTCAACTTCATCGTCAGACGGTTCGCTCTTCCCTTCGTCTTCATCAACATCCACGTGCGCAGCGATATCCTGATCATGCCTATCATTGACCGACAGAGTTTCGACAATTTCGATGTCATCAGCTTCTTCAGGAGTTCCGCTCCGGCTCGGAGCCACACTATCACGATCGTGTCTGCTATTGACACCCTGAACGCGGAGAATTTCAAGTTCATCACCAGAGTCTTCCTCCTCTTCCTGTCGTAGTCCCACTCGATCCTCCTCTCTGTGATCCACGATCGTTGGAACTCCAGCATTGTTTGGATTGATGTAGATCCTTGGCCCTCCCAATCCCTCGTGAGGCGCCGCCGTCCAAGAATCATCCGTTGCGCGGTAATCCCACAAGCGATCACTCAGCACTGCCGGAAGCCAAGCTAACTTGGAGACTTTATCAACGACAGAAGCCCGCATCCTCTCTGCATCATCCTTGGATTCCAGTGATTCCAGGAGGCCTTTGTAGTCATCATAGAAGCGTGATCCACCCAAGTGTTTCATACTAATCGGTGTCACATAACCCAACCGAGGAAACAAAACCTTGAGGCAATTAGTCCATTCCTTCTCATCCGCGCGACGCCACTGGACTTGGCAGAAGATATGACCGAGGTTAATTGTGTTTATGTCAGCATACGACAACTGGCATCGCTCATACTGCGTGAGTTTGGAGTAGGAAGGAAACGGAAGTGAATGACGCCGTGGATTGCCGAGCTTCTGGATGATGTCGGACGCAAATTGTTCCACAAGTGCTGAGGAGCGTTCGCCAACATTGACTTCATCAATAGCTGGCTGATCGATGTCATCGAAGTCGGTGTCCGAGTCGTCGTCGTCGGCTGGAACAATGACAATATCTTCCAATTCGGCTAAACGGACACGTTTTTCTGCAGGGATTGTGCCCCTTCGCTTTTTTGTAAACCCTTTCCGCTGGGGAACATATCCGGCGGGTGGCAGTCGTCGCGCTGCAATGTACTGGAATATCACCCGTTTCACGTCCTCTATGTCGCATCGGAAGAGATAGCGAAAGGCATTTCTCTCGAGAAGATCATTTCGGTCAAATCGAATTCTGCTTTCTATCAGGATGTCTCGGAGGTACATCACTCCACCCGGCGCAAAAGGGAGGCCATTCGGATATTGTTCCATGATGTCAGCTATATCACGTGTCCTGGAGACCAGCAGGTGGGACGCACGAACACTCCCAGTCAATGGGAATATTGAGGCCTGAATTGCGCGCCCATAAGTGCTGTCATCGGGTCGAGAATGGAGGCTGTTGATTTGGTACACAAGTCCAGCGACAAGCATCAAACTGGTTGGACGGACTTTCACGGCAAGTGGCTGGATATTGATCGCAGAGAGGAGGTGAGTTGCTGCGTGCAGTTTGCATGCACGAAAGTTCCTGGCATGCAACATTCAGTGCGTAAGCGGCCGGCTGGGCAGCCTGACTCACCACCATATATCTCTTCTATAGCATATGAAGGAGTCCCGAATAACATTTTCGGGGAACCGAGTGAGACAGTCTTCCGCGGACCGCAAAGGGCAGCGGACCTCAAGTCTACCAACCACATCTGTGTTAAGCCCGGCGTCATGATAAAGATTGAGCAGGTTTTGGCAAAATTGAGGGGGATTGCCATGTAGAGCCAGTTTAGGTGTGAGCGTCTTTCCATACTTACCATTTTGTGGGTTGTACGTTTGTGCTTTATCTGAGTTATATGCCTGAATGTACCCCGCACCGTTCACTCCAGCGTTGTCCAACACTGCACGAAAGCCCGATAGCGTAGTGACGTGCGTGCTGATGTCCTGCGTATACACCCTAGGATTGCTGACAATTGCGTCGGCTTCATTCTCAGATATGCCCAGAGCAGCGCACAGAATATCACGATGAGCATGCGTTGACCATATAAGCGCATGGCCCTTCAGCATGAATTCTAGGCCAACGTCAATGTACCAGGTTCCTTCTTGATCGATGTTAACAAGCCGGGTGATGGCTGCGTAAGCTCGAGCCCGCTCCTGGGCATTCGAAATCGCGTGTTTGTGGGCGTCCTTTACGCCTCGTATCTCGGTCCCCCAAAAAAAGTGTCGAGCCCAGTGTAATTCCGGGGTATCATTGATTTTCTCTCGAAGCTGGTGGTCGAATATGCCGATAGCCGCCTTGGGTATGATCACTGATGCATTGCTGAAACCTCGGGCGGTCCTGTCACGGAATCGAGTCGATTGGAAACTCGCCGGCCAAGCGTGCAATATGTCAGGGAGAACCGCTGCCGCTGTTGGTCGAATAGCGAGTTCATATAACATCTCCAGCTCTTCATCAGTCAGGACAACGGAGGTCCGATCTTGTGTCTTGAGTTTGGGAAAAAAGAGGCGTACGCAATGGCGCTGTTCAAATGAACCAAAGAGGACATTCGGGACCGTATGCGGCTTGTAGAAACGCCACACCGTTTCGCCCTGAGTAAGCGCGGTGAACGATGGATCGTGTATCGCAACATTTAGAATCGTACGTACCTCGTCATTAACGACGGGAATGGCGTGCTCGACATGAACACTATGTACTAGGGTCCGTTTGAGGCTGGGGTTGGGGTAATATTGAATGTCATTTCGGACTGGGTTGGCTCGAGTGAAGCCGATTAACGAATCAAAATCACGAGAAATAAATGGTCTGGTCACATTCTGTCCGAGCTTGTCCCTGATTGTGTTGATAGCAGAGATCGCATCGTCACTCGGCGTACGACCTGTAAGCGCAAAGCGGGCAGCAGAAAGCTCAGGATTGGGATTGTCGGGGGTTGGTGCTGAATTCTTGTATTCACGATAGCTGTTCAGAAAGTTGGCGATGGTTTGTGGGCGAGCATCCGGAATGGTGTCCATACCGAATAAGGTGGGGGAAATTTGTGAGCTGGTTATTGCCCATTTTATATCTTTCGAGGCCGGTTTTATTCGCACATGCGGTTACAATGTTTGGTGACAACAACTTGACACGTTTTTTATTGCACACAAAATGAAGCTAAGCCATATCAGGACGAAGAGGATGATAGGGGAGCGGCGTTAACGTAAGACAGTGAAATATAATTGATGAAGCGGTGAACAAAAAAGGAATCAGCCACCAGTACCTCGATAGTTACGTCCACCTCGAACACGATCTCCTCGACCACGAGAATGGTTTCCCTGACCGCCTACGCGAAAATCCATCATTTGATATTCTTGTTGCTCATTCGAAGCTGACATTCCAGGAATAGAAGGCGGCGCCCTGGATTGATGATTGCTTGGCGTGGACAAGGCAGCAGGCGGTGCTTGACGTGGAGCTCCTCCAGGCGCAGCTGCTTGTCCCTGCGGCAAGCGTGTGGGTCGATTTTTCCAGGCTCTGAAATTCCGCGCAAGATCCTCGTCGATTTCAGGCTCAAACGACGGCAGTGGTGGCGCTGGTTGTGTCGGTGAAAGTGGTCTAGCCTGGCTGAATGACCCACGAGGAGCATAATCGGAGTCGTCGTCGGAATCTTCGTCATCACCATCGTTATCAGTGTTCCGTTTGCTGGAGACAGGCGGAAGGACGGCCATACTCGTATCGAGGTGATCTAGCAGAATCCATGGGAAGAACGTTTATGCCAGTGACAATAATAGCATTATACTCACCGGCTTCATCATACGAGTTGGTGGTCTGCACAAGTCTCCCGGGCCGCCCAGCAGGTCTCACAGAGGGTTGGGCAGGAACAGAGGCTAAACGAAAAGGTTGGCATTGAATTTGCACAACGTTAAGGAACAATTACGATTGCGTGTGTTTGCGATGCGCGTGCCCACATACTCTCCAAAGGATTGGGCGGGTTCTGAATCAACAATGAGTGGGGGAAGTGGACGAAAGGGGTTCACTCACGGCGTGTTGCGTTGATTACAGCCTGCCCCGCTGAACAAAATATGAGTGACGCATAGAATAAATGTTTGATTGTTCACTCACAACGCACTGCGTTCGCAACAGGCTGCTTGGCGGGCATGAGCAGTTGGGGGGGAGCTGAAACAACGTTGTAACCGGTGAATTCCCCGATGTCAATTCACTCACCACGCATTGTGCTCGTCGTTCGTTGGCCCGCAGGAGCAGCTGGGCAAAAATGTATTTGGACTCATCAATATTAAGTTGTTCACTCACCAGGCAGTTCGTTCGGCAAAGACCGTTTGACTGCTTGTTGGCCCCTTTGGGTCGCAGCTGAACAAAAATGTAAGGGGTGAATTGCAATGCGCTGCCTGGTCACTCACCAGGTGGTGCGTAACCCTTTGGTTGCGTGGCAGCGCCAGACAACAGCGCCCCGGCTGAAGCAACATCATGAGCGGCAAATTTGACTAATGGTTATTCACTTACTAGTTATTGCTTTAATATGCTGCGCAACAGGTTTTACAGACGATCGGGAAGAAGCTGCAACAAGAGTAAGCGATGAATTGCACTCCGTGGGTGCACTCACGAAGTGATGATGTGTTTGCCAAGGGCTGCTTTCCGCGTTGGGCGGTGGTGGCTGAACAAAATCTTAGGTCACAAATTGAACTTTGTTGGTTAGTTCACTCACGACGCGTTGCGCTGGCCACATGCTGCGCAACCGGTCTTCCAGATGGTTGGGCAGGCGCTAAATGGAAATGTGAGTGACAAACTGAAAAGAACCGAGGCTTGGTTCACTGACGACGCGATGTGTACACTTGTCCTAAGCGAAAAATGTCAGCAATTGTAGTAAGTCGCATTCAGAGTAATCACCGCTCATGTTCGCAGGCACCTGCCCAGTAGACGCTCCATGGACTTTGCTACGGGAATCAACGAGTTTGATGGCGGGGCCGAGGCCTATGATGGGCAAAGTTCATACTTTATAGAATATAAAGCTTACAAACGTTTACCGGTTGGACTTTTGCTATGCGAGGAACTATCATGCATAGCCACCAAGTCTTCAAATCCACGATTCAAGCTCTCAAGGACAAGATGAGACTTTGGAGCTGCGTCTGAACAAAGGTACATTTAGAGCGACATCATCGATAATGCTGAAACAGCATATACCATCTTGAGACATAGGAGAATCCTGACGGGACTGCGTTGGACTACTGATGTCCATCCGGGGTTTTGGCGTTTCTTCGTCATGGGTGCGTTGAGGGCTGATCGCCATCTGTTCGCCGTCTGACGACTCTGAATCGGCTTATTGAGGACAATAACATAATGGACTTTATTATAAATGCGTACCTGTTTCGGGAGGCGGCGTGGGCTGATCCTTCTCCATAGGAGAAAAAACTAGGCATTCATTCAGTGGCAATCACAGTGATGCATAATCAGAGCCCACGCACGTCTTTCGCTATCCGTCGTGGTCCTCTGCAAACCCGTACGCTCACTGCCAGTCGCTGTAGAATGTTCCCCTAAAATCGAAGTTGATGACTTTCTTACAGCAAATGGAACAAAGGCTAACCAGTATCAGTATTCGAGGCTACCTTGGGCTGATGTCGTTTTTTGTTGTTGCGAGACTTTGATGTTCCGGCGTTGCCTTCTTTGTCTTGGCCATTGTTGTTGGCCCGCTTCTTGTTCTTGCCTTTTTCAGCACGAGCAGCGTCGGCATTATCATCTTGAGCTTTCTTCGTGCGTCTCCTCTTCCGTTTGGTTTTGTTACTCACAGTGCCTCCGACGTCTTTGACCTCATTACGGTCATCGGCCGAGTCATCTTCACCAACCTCATCGCCCTTGATCTTGCGCTTGCGCTTGCCCTTGTCGGCGCCCTTCTTCTTCCTGTCTCCGATGACTCGCCTCCGATTCGCGTCCTCTTCCTCGGTGTCATCGTTTTCTGCAGGCATTTCTTCAACGTTTTTGGACGATGCTGCGCTCCTCTTAGTCGTCGGTGTCTTTGTTGTTCGTCGCTTCTTCCCAACGTCATCGGAAGTATCTTCAACCTCCACGGATCCATCTGATTCATCTGGATCATTGTTCGTGTCACCATATATGATCCTCATCAATCCTACATCATTAGAGATGAGCGACGATGGACACGGAGAACAGGGCACACTCACTTTGGTTTTCCTCCCTGTCTAGCAAGGCGCTCATCATAGAATGCTTTTCCAAAGCATTGCCGTTCATGATGATGTCTGTCGTTCCGCGGGCAAGGAGATGATACACGAGTACCTCCATTTTCTGTCCGTAGCGCCACGCGCGACCATCGATTTGGGCCTGATACACCCCCGACCAACTCACGTCCTGGCAACGACCCATGAGAGTGGTCCATTAAAATAAAAGATAGCGCACTCACATAATGGATCACGATGGAAGCTTCTGTCATATTCAGTCCTGTCGCGGCGACATTTGAGAATGCCAGAACACAAGAATCAGGGTCTTCACTCCACGCCCGACTGACTATACCACGTTTCGACGGGGAGAGGGCACCAGTAAGGCAGTGCGTTGGGATGCCATTGATTTTGAGAGCCTGGTGTCAATCAAGGTCAATCACGAAAGTGCACCAAATAGCAGACGCCTGCTCCGGGCAGGCCGGGCAGGCCATGTTATAACCTCTGCCACATGCTCGTAGCACATGAGCTGCCCTGCCCATTGGACCTGGAGGATACAAAAGGATCGATTACTTACGGACGCTATTGTCTCCCGCATCATAGAAAACGTGAAGTAAACTAGAATCTTTCGATTCGAGGTGGTCGCAGGACCTTGTTGTATGGGGTATATCATCGTTTGTTGGCGTTCATCCCATTCTGTAACGGCCTTAGCTCTGCCATCACTACGATGATACTTGATGAGCTTGACGAGTGCCTTGAGTTTGGCACCCGCGTTCTCTTCAAAATTTGCGACGGAATCGAATATCGGCCAGTCCTTGGCCGAGGATCTTTTCTTCCGACGACGGGTCCTATCATCGTGGTCAGATCCGTCACTTTGGGGTTGTTGTCTCGGACACGCAATCAAAGTTCGGTAGGGTGTCAAGAAGCTCTGTCCATTTATATGTAAGCGTAATGTGCCACTGTGGTCTCAAGGTGGTAATACGTACTTCCATGTGAATCTCGAGAGCACCATGACCGGTTCCAATCCTCCTCAGGTTTGTCGTTTCCGTAGCCATCAACCCGAACACGTTATTGAGCAGCGTCAGCTCCCAATCCGGGAGGACGACAATATAGGGGATTATCTTCTTGGGTGGAACATCGCTGATTTTTGACCCGTCAGGTTTGAGTGACTCCCTCGTTCGTCGGATGATGCAGTGGCCCATTTTGCGTTGCAAATCCCTGACCATGTTGTATCGCAGGGCTTTGACCTCGGACGTTGGATCGGACGATTCGTCGGCATTACCAGTGCGAAACGCCTTCTCCAACTCAAGTAGGGCGTGCTGTCGGTTGGCGCCAAGGCTGTTTTGGCTTGCCTTGATTTTGGCTTGGTGGGCGTTCACGAACGCTCGGCCATCACCGTCGGTAAGGCCTGGAATGCGAAGAATTCGGGCGATATTGACGATGTCCTGACAAACGTAAGTAAAATGTACTAGAAGAAATAAAAGGCTTACGACTGGGTTCGAGTGAAGGGGCGTTGCTGTGCACCCGATGACGACCCTTGCGCGCTTTCCCATGGCCACGGCCCCGATGAAGTTCTTACTTCGGTCGCCGCGAAACTCGTGTATCTCGTCAATGACGAAGGTACAGATGTCCAAGGTAAAGAGCGTTACCCGACGTGCGGCACTCGTGGGAATGACCTCGCGATCAGCATCCGGAGGATCAGAACGAGATACCTTGTGGGTGTAGAATCGACTGTTTGTGAGACAGTGGAAAGCCTGTAGAAACATAATGTTAGCTTGTATGGAGCTCTTTCCACCGTGCAAAATACATACGGAGGATGTGCATAAAAGAATGCGGAAAATGAAGGGTGTTTTGGACTTTACCCAATCTTGATCATCAGACGAGAAATACGTTTCGAAATCGCTCTCGATATGTGGGACACGATAAATTTCGATCGTCCCTTTATCGAAGAACGTTGCGAACTCTTGCGCCCATTGCTCAACAACGGAGTTCGGCACAACAACCAGATGCGCAGCGTTCGGGATTCTACCCTGTCCCATGAAGGACTTCTTTTCATCTGCACATTGTAGCTCAGTGAGTAACCCAGAATATGCTTAGCGCGTGAAGGGCCCTACCACTTGCGATGATCGGTGGCCTACCCCTTCCTTCGACGATATCCCGCTTCTCTTCACTGGTCCATGCAGCCATGAGGAATGCAAGGTACGCCATGACCTCTGCCGTCTTTCCAACGCCAACATCATCGGCAAGTAACATGTTTGTGACCGATTTTGCGGGGTCGTTCCTGATTTTCTGGCCGAAAGTATGATCGGCCAAAGCTGCTGTGCACACCAATTGGTGCCAGCCGAGCGCGCATTTTGTTCCCTCGTCGTCATCACCTCTGTAGTGACGCTTCGCGAACAGCAGGGGAAGTGAGTTTTCGAAATCGAGCAAGTGCTCCAAAGCCTCCGTTGATTTCTCGTTGAACTTGGCGACTCCCAAGTCATTTCCGGTGCTGCAGAAAATATCCCAAAATTCGTTGCCAATCGGCGCCGGTGGGAGCTCAAGTTGTTCCGCGCTCCGGAAATGGTCGACAAGTAGTTCCAGCGTTCGCTGGATGTCGTTCTCGTCGTTAATCGAGGCGGGTACTAATTTGGCCTGCAGGCCTTGCTGTCGTGCGAGTTTCACTAGGCCTGATGAGCAAATATCGCGTTCAGTAAATGTTCCACTTACAGCGCCTTTGCCCCGCCGCTGTTTTAGGTGCCCGCTTACGCCCTGCACCCGTCCCTTTTTCGCCAAGATGAGCCTCAAGGATTCCATCGAAAAACTCCTCCATGGGGCCCAGCGTGATGTCCATTGTATTCGGAAACCATGCTCGGGCCTTTCGTAGAGTCTTGAGATGCGGGATGATAGCGCGGACTTTGCTCGTTGGGATCTCTGTCTGATCCTTCAATTCTGCAGCGCCAACCAGTCACCCTTTATGCCGAAAGCGTTGCAACAAGATAACATACCATCATACAAGTCCATTGCCTTCTCCCCAGCCGAGTTCGCTCCGGTGATAAACTTCTGTATTCGCCCCCTCTCCTTCTTCAACCGAGTGATGGCATGAACGAGGAGTGACTTGAGGGCCGGAGCTGCGTCGTTGTGCGTATTAATACCATTCGCTACTGCGCTTCCGAAGATAAGGGGACCGGCCTCCATTGCAGCCTTGCTGGCGAGCATTGAGATGTTAGGGAACTGGTCGTCGTCTTGTGCCTCCATGACCTGTGTTGGATGGCAACCGATATCCATCAACACGCAATCGATGTGGGCGTTCAGGTCCTGTGCGATCTTGCCGTACCATGTCGAATAAGCGTCACGGTTACCCTTGTGTTGCTGTCCCCCGTCTACTTCATCCAACTTCTTCCCTTTCGGCAAACCTTTCGTGTAATCGATGTATTCTGCGATCAAGGCCGCAGATTCTTCATTGAGGAACTTGGGGATTATCGCGTCTGGTTCTTTCGATGGTGGCACGATTTTGAAGTGACGGATGACTTCGGGGTTTTCCCAACCGATTAGACGCGGATTGTCGGCGGCCTGCTTTTCGGGAAATATGGTGGTCATCAGAAACATGAACAAGCTGCTTATGGCAGAGGCAGGCATTGTCACGGTGGGGAATGGAACAACGAACAATGCACACATGTTTCTTTTATAATAAATTATATCGAATGTTCACTGGGGTTTCTACGTAATGCATACAGATTGAATTCCTGATCATCCAGCGAGTTAACTTGCCGGTGTTCGGTTCCCACACCACCTTCGTTCAATTCAGGGTGTGAACAAATTAATACCAATTTGGTTCGAACCCACGCTTTTTGTTCACTGGGGTTTATACGTGATGTGTACAGCATCCAGCTAGCTATCTCGGCGACGTTCGGTTGCCACGTTGCGCTCATGCACCCTTTTAGTGAACAAACTTGATGCCAATTTCGTTTCCGCGACCCCACGCTCCGGAACGTTACCCCGAACGTTGGAAATTACTTATATGTAACACTATGTACCATCACCTCATGGGTGAGTGCCTGTCTGCCCAACTGCGAGGGGTCGAACCTTGGTGGCAGCATGGTGGTGTGCCGAACGATAATCGTTTTCATCAGCAGCACTTCTTTTGCCGTGAAATTGTGCAGAACAGAGAGGCTGAGCAGTCACTGTACGATCACCAGATTCAATTACACCGTACCTAGGTGGCCCGTCAGGCAAGCCCTAACCCTCCTGACATTTGATCACCGTCTTGGATCCGCCACTGGACGACCAGATCGTATTGCACCATTCTCAGATGGCATGCCGGGCAGCCCGTAGATGTCTGTGTCCGGGTTTAGCCGTAGG
>Ga0307509_10011651_pt1 | contig 10622 bp, 10 predicted proteins | sample 10_EM_MG_FD_202245 | JGI IMG/M metagenome (GOLD analysis project Ga0307509, IMG submission 202245) | Populus trichocarpa ectomycorrhiza microbial communities from riparian zone in the Pacific Northwest, United States - 10_EM | ecosystem: Host-associated > Plants > Roots > Unclassified | place...
CAATATTCGTGGCGGGCGCGCGGTGTTGGCGGCGGGTGCGCGATCCAGGTTGCTGGCTCTCACGTCTATGAGTTGCGCCCAGCTGAAGAACAGGGCATTGGCCAACAGCACGATGAGGCAGAACGCGCGCATGCGGATTACTTCTTTCCAGCCGAGCCCCAATAGGCGGCGATGCTGGTGATTTCGGCGGGGGACAATTCCAGTTTCTGCTTGTGCTTCACCTTGCCGGCGACGATGTCCCTGATCAGGCTTTCCAGTGACGCCGCGTCCTCGCCCTCCCAATCGTCCGCTTCATGGCATTGAATGCATTTCTGCGCGGCGCTCTTGCCTGCCGATGTGTCGGCCGCAATCGAGGGCGCGGCCCATGCAACAAGGCTCGCACCTGCGAGTAGAGATATCAGATCCTTTGGCATGGGCGCACCTCCGGGGCAATGGAACTCGCTTGCGCGAGCCGTGATGATACACGAGGGCGTTGCGAGGCTCGCTACGTCGCGGTGGCGACCACCGCCAATCCCTGTAAAACAAGGTCAGGAATCGTGCGATACGGCAGGCGGATCAGCCCTTCCAGGTGACCGCTCGCGCCACCCGTCAGGATCAGGACCGGCGGTTGGCCGAGTTGGGTTTGCAGGGATTCCACTGAACGCTCGACCAGCGCCGCAAGGGCGTTGACGGCTCCCTGCCGCACTGCGCCGAGCGTGTTGTCGGCGAATACGCCGTGGCGGATGTCGCCCTGTTTTGCGCGAGTCGCAATTTCGCTGGTGTTTCGCAGCAGACTGGCAACCATCAGATCGGGCCCAGGCACGATCACGCCACCGAGATGCTGTCCCGCGCCGTCGATGGCATCGATCGTCATCGCCGTGCCGACGCTCGCGATACACACGGGGGATCGATGCATCGCATGCGCGCCGACCATCGCCATCAAACGATCCACGCCAAGCTTCGCCGGCTGCGGGTAAGCATTACGAATGCCGCCTGCCTGCGAAGTCGAGTGAAGCATCTCCGCTTCCACGCCCCATGCCTCGCGCACCGCAGCGCTTAGTGCGTCGCCGATCTTCTTGCCGCCGACGTTGGCGACGACAACGCGATCGGCGCGCGGCATGCCTTCGAGTATGGTGCCGGCAACTTCGACGCTGGTCCATCCGGCGTGCACGGCAGCCGACTGCTCGCTTAGCTTTCGCTCGTGCAGCGTCGCCCACTTGATGCGCGTGTTGCCGATGTCGATGAGCAGCATCATGGCGAGTGCGCCGCCGCTCTGAGACTGACTTCGCCGGAGACGAAGCGCCGCACTTGTCCGCCGATATCCACCAGCAATGCGCCGTCCACTTCGACGCCCCGCGCGATGCCCATGATCGTGCCGCTGCCGCTGATGACTTTGACGGGTGCGTTCGCCAGCGTATCCATGCCGTTCCATTCCTTGATAAACGGCGCGAAGCCCTCGCTCGAGAACACCTGCAGCATGATCAACACTTCATCCACCATCGCGCTGGTGATCGCATTGCGCGACGGCGTTCTCTCTCTCAGGATTTCATGCACATCGGTCACGAGTGCGGCTTGCTGTTCCGCCAGCGCAAGCCGCACAGCCGAAGGCATTTGCATGTTCAGACCGATGCCGATGACTACGTGCGCGGGGCCGGCCGATTCGCCGCGCATCTCGATCAGGATGCCGCCAAGCTTGCGACCGCGCCACGTCAAGTCGTTCGGCCATTTCAAGCCGACGTCTTGCGCGCCGAAGCGGCGCAATGCCTTCACCACCGCAACACCCACCGCAAGGCTCAAGGCCGAGAACGTCGGCGGCGCTTCCAGAAATTGCCAACCAACCGACAGGCAAACGCCGGCGCCGAAAGGTGCAACCCAAGTTCGCCCGCGCCTGCCGCGCCCTGCGTTCTGAACTTCGGCGACGCAAATCTGCGCATGCCCGGGAGTGTCGATCGCGTTCTGCGTCACATGGCGATTGGTGGAATCGACTGTGAGCAGAACATCGGCGCGATCGAGCAAGGCGCGCGTGGCGGGCGATAGAGATTGCAGCAGTGCAGTCTTGTCGAATAAATCCACCGCACGCGCCAGCCGATATCCCTGTCGCGGCACGGACTGCACTTCGATTCCCAACTCACGCAGCGAACCGACGAGTTTCCACACGCCGCCGCGTGAAATGCGCAAGCGCTTTGCGAGCTGTTCGCCGGAATGAAACGAGCCGTCCGCCAGCAGTGTCAGCAACCGCTGTCGGCGGGCTTGAGCTTGCGTGGTGCGATTCACCGCCATCGTTACGCCCGCGGCCGGAACAGCCACAAGCGGCGCACGCGGTTTTCCGAACCCTCTCGCATGCGCGCAATGTTGGCGCGATGTGTGTAACAGACGAACAAGACCATCGCGCAACCGAACGTCAGCAGTGCAACGGACTTGTTTGCGCTCACGGCGAGATAGATCGGAAACGACGCGACCGCAAGCATGGTTGCCAGACCGACGAAGCCGGACACCATCACCGTCAGCAACCAGACGAGGAGCACCGGAATGACGGCCGCAGGCTGCAGACCGATCAGAACGCCAACGAGTGTCGCCGCGCCCTTGCCGCCGCGAAATCCGTACCAGACAGGGTAGACGTGGCCGGCAACCACCGCCGTTGCGCAGGCGACGGTAAGCCAGGCGCGATCGATGCTCGCGTCGATTCGTATCAAAGGCAGATCCATCGATGGCAGCAACGCGGTTGCAACCCAGCCCTTGCCGATGTCGATCACCATGACCCATAGCGCGAACCACGCGCCTTGAGTGCGCAACGCATTGGTACCGCCCGCGTTGCCGCTACCCAGGGTGCGGATGTCAACGCCACCGCGCAGCCGGCCGACGATGAGGCTGCCGATGAGCGCGCCCAACAGGTAGGCAAGCAGGGTTTTGACGCCGAGTTCGAGCATGGTGGGCGGCGATTCTCCGGTATTTCACCGAAGAAAAACAGGCGCATTGCGCGCCTGCGGCAGCCTCACGGCGCAGGCTGCTTCCGGGGCAAGTGCACCTCGGCCAGCATGCAGCGCACGCTGCCGCCGCCGAGCCGCTCGATGGTGGCAATGGGACTGCTGACGATGGCGCCCGCGGCTGCTTCGAGCCTGTCTTTTTGCTCGGCGGACAGCGATGCAAGCGCCGCCGCCGACATCGCGACCACGGTGCCGCCGCTGCGGGTGCGCAGTTCGAGCATGTTCCCGGCGAAGGAATTCATCTGTGCGTAACTCAGGTCGATGAGCGTGCGGCCACTCGATCGCAGCATGCCGGTGACTGTGTCGCGTCGGCCGGGCTCTATGCATTCGCTGCAGATCGCGGCGAAACGCGTGCCCACCGACATCAACACGTTGGTGTGATAGATCGCCGCGCCGCCGGCATCAAGCGCTTCGAAAGCCGCGATTTCGTAATCAAGGCGCTGGGCAAACTCGCCCAACACATCCATGTCCGTGCGTGGCGAAAGGCAGGCGTAGGCAATGCGATTGATGCGATCGAGCACCAGGCTGCCGGTGCCTTCGAGAAATTTATCCTCGGCTTCGCGATGCGTGAGATCGACGGTGCGCGTGACTTGAAATCCATGCTGCGAGTTCAGGTCCGCGACGATGCCTGGACGGCGCTCCAGCCGACGATTCTGCGCCAGCATCGGATACAGCACGACGCTGCCGTCCGCGTGAAAGCTCACCCAGTTGTTGGGAAAAATCGAATCGGGTGTGTGCGGCTCGGCGGTGTCGTCGAAGAGATGGACCTGCACGCCGGCGCGGCGCAACTCATCGACGAGGCCGGTGAATTCGGCAAGAGCCCGGCTTTGCACGCTGGAGCTGTCAGCGGAATCGTCCAGTTGCTGGAAGCTGTTCGACTGCGCCGTTTGTTCATTGCCCGCAAATCGCACGGGCCGAATCATCAACACATGCGGCGACGACTGAGCTTCCGCCACGGTCGATCAGCCGGAAGCGACCTTTGCGAGCACGACAATGTGCTCGCGCTCCGATACGACTACGCCGCCGGCGCGTTCGAGGGTGACGGCGAACATCGCTGCGTCGCGCACCGGCAGGCGCGCCTGAATCGGCACCACGACTTCACCGCCCGCCGCGGGAATATCGAAGACGCCGCCGTCCACCGGATATTTGTCGCCACGCGCCGCGTCGAAAATCCACAGCTGATACTGTTGCTTGCGCGGATCGTTCGGCGCCAGGCCGCTGAAGCGGATGTAGCCTGTCTGGGATTCGGGATCCCACACGACGTCGCCCTCCGCACTTTGCGCCGCCGCCTCTGCGGTTGCCGTCCAGTCGCGCTTCACCACCGAGGGCTTCGTCGCGAGCTGTGCGCGTTGTTCCTGCACGGTCAGTGTCTGCGCAGTCTGCTCGGGTCCACCCGTCATGCGCGGCCACCATCCGGCAATGGCCAACAACACGCTGGCCGCAGCCGCGAACCACGCGACCTTTGCGGGAGGCATCTGGATCGTGCGCTTCGCACGCCCGGACGCAGGGAATGCCGGCTCCTTCGGAGCTGGCTGCGAACGTTGCGCTGGCGAAATATTCCTCACCACCGAGCGCGGCGCCGATGCACTGAACGCGTCGGCTTGCTGCAGCAGCTTGTTGCGCAGCGTCGCGGGCAGGGGCTCTTCGTCACCCGCGCCGGCAATCAACAGCGCAGCAGCAGTTTGATCGATCTGATCGCTGTCGCCATACGGCTCCTGCGCGAGCAGTTGCTTGAGCTGCATGCGTTCGTCGGCATTGAGCATGCCGTCGATGGCGCGCTGCACGAGCAGTTCGACCAGGCGATCGTTGCCGAGGATCGAAGGGCTCATGGCTGCACCTCATCCACCGGAGTAATTGAAATGCCCATGATCTGGCGCACCTGCAACAGTCCGCGCCGCATCATCGTCTTGACTGTTCCCAGCGGCATTTTCAGTGCTTCGGCGATCTCAGAATGGCTCAAGCCTTGCAGCAACCCCAACTCCAGCACCTGGCGCTGCTCGGGACGCAATTGCATCACTGCCTTCGCCGCGGTTTGCGCTTCGGCGCAGGTCTCCGCTTGCGTACCCGGATCGGACCAGGCCAGCGATTCCATCTCGTCGGTCAATTCGGTGGTGGCGTGGCGGCCGGCGCGGCGCAGGCGGTCGATGAGACGGCGGCGCGCGATGGTCGCGACGAACACTTTTTCGGAGCCTTGCGCCGGATCGAAGCGGGCGGCGCTGCGCCAGATGTCGGTGAAGATTTCCTGCACGGCGTCTTCCGCATCGGCGTGCGAGCGCGTCAGGCGGCGCGCGATGGACCAGATGAGACTGCCGAATTGATCGATGCACTCGCGCACTGCTCGTGCATCGCCTCGCGCTACTCTGATGAGCACCAGATCCGTCATTCGGCGATGTCGTAGTCCATGTGTTGATGGCGTCGCGGGTGCGTAATGCAGAGCGAGGCCGACGTTCGAGCGAGCCGTAAGTATAGCCGAGTCGGTGCCAAAGCCTGCCAGCATGGTGTGACTAAAAATAAAACCTTGTGTGAAACCGTCAAGCTGCGCCAGGAGTGAGTAGCCCAGCGTTTCTTCAATGCACTCTTCGCTATCGTCGGGAGACTCGATTCAGTCGGCGAGTGTTAGGCCGGTCACAGTCTGCGAACTTGCATGCCCGCGCGTGTCCCGCTTGTTTCAAGCGGCGAAGCTCTCTAGACTGTATACCAGACATCCATCTGGTATTGCCCCGATGCCGATTCTCAGCCCTAAACAATTGGCAGTGCTCGCTTTTATACGCAAGTTCATGGGCAACCAGGGGCTGCCGCCGACGCGTGGCGAGATTGCCGATGGGCTGGGGCTGAAGAATCGCCAGGGCATCGATCAGCATTTGCGGGCGCTCGCCAGCAAAGGTGCCATCGAGCTGGTGCCAGGGATCTCGCGGGGCATCCGTGTTCGAGCGGAGCTGTCTACGATTCCGTCAACATCCAAATCCATTGTGAGTCATAACGCCGGCCTGCCCTTGCTCGGACGCATTGCCGCGGGCTCGCCCATCCTGGCCGAAAGCAATGTCGAGGATTACGTCAAGGTGGACCCGAGCCTGTTCAGTCCGCGCGCGAGTTTCATGTTGCGCGTGCGCGGCGACAGCATGCGGGACGCCGACATCCTCGATCGCGATCTGCTGGCGGTTCACCAGACTTCGCAAGCGCGTAACGGCCAGATCGTGGTGGCGCGCATCGGCGATGAAGCGACGGTGAAGTATTTCCGCCGCCAGGGCAACAAGGTACGGCTCGAGCCGGCCAACGCGGCTTATCAACCCATCGACGTGGATCTGAAGAAACAGGAACTGACCATCGAAGGGCTGGCTGTGGGCGTGCTGCGCACAGGGTTGTCGCGCGGACGATGAAATGCCATGAACCGCGCGGAAAAATTGCAAGAGCTGGCGCAGTTGTGCCACGTGGGTCGCGATGGAGTTGCGCCACCGGCGGTGGCGCCGAGCACGCTGCCTGAACTTGATGCGGCGTTGCCGGGTGGCGGTTGGCACAGCGGTACTATCGTCGAGCTGATGCCGACGGAAACGGGCATCGGCGAATTGCGCCTGCTCATGCCGGCATTGGCGCAACTCACTCGCAGCGAGCGTTACATCGCACTGATCTCCCCGCCTTTCATTCCATTTGCACCGGCCTTGGCGCAGCACGGCATCCGGCTGGAGCGATTGCTCATCGTGCGCACGCAAAAAGATACGGACACGCTCTGGGCATTCGAGCAGACCTTGCGCTGCCATTCCTTCGGCGCCGTGCTTGCATGGCCGCAGCAGATCAAGGATCGCGAAGTGCGCCGGCTGCAACTGGCGGCGGAGGCGGGGCGCAGCATCGGTTTTCTGTATCGATCGCCGGCGGCGGCGCGCGAAGCTTCGCCCGCGGCGATGCGCTTGAAGCTGCAAGCAAGAACGAACGGCGGAATGGATATCGAGATACTCAAATGCCGCGGCGGCCGCAGCGGCATCAGCGTGCACTGCGCGCCGCATCAGAACTGCGCTGCTTGAGCATGCCATCGTGCTATGGCTGTGCATTTCCCTGCCCCAATTGCCTCTGGAAGCTTTGCGCGCCGACGCGCCGGACAAAGCTCTCGTCGTAACGGCGTGCGAAGGCAGCACGCGCTGGGTTATCTGCTGCAATGCCCAGGCCGAACGCGTCAATCTGCGGCCGGCCATGAACTACACGATGGCACTCGCCATCTATCCGCAGGTCACCGCACTGGAGCGCAAACCCGGCGGCGAAAAAGCCGCGCTCGACCGGCTGGCGGCATGGGGCTATCAATTCAGCAGCACTGTCATCGTCGCCGATATCCCCGGCAAACCGGATCGCGCCCGCACTGCCGCGCTGTGGCTGGAAATCGGCGCCAGCCTGAAATTGTTCGGCGGCTTCCGCAAGTTCATCGAGCATGTGGAGCAGGAACTGGACCTGCTGGAATACAGCTATCAGCTAGGCATCGCTCCTACGCTGGAAGGCGCGGCGTTGTTGGCGCGCGCGGGAATACGCGTTGCGATTACGAACGTGGATGCGCTTTACAAACACATCCGCAGCCTGCCGATCTCCACGCTACTGCTTCCACCTAATGTCGCCGAACAACTCGATGCTTCCGGCGTACGCACGTTGTGCGTTCTGCTGGAGCTGCCGCGGGATGCCGTGGCAAAACGGTTCGGCACGCAGATCGGCAATTTTCTGGACCGATTGATGGGGCGGGCAGCAGATCCTCGGCCGATCTTCGAGTTGCCGGCCCGGTACCACGCCAGTTTTGAATTCGATCTCGAGATTCGCAGCACCGAGGCGCTGTTGTTTCCACTGCAACGCATGTTGCGGGAGTTTGCCGGCTTTCTGCGGGCGCGCGATAGCGGCGTGCAACGCTTCACACTGACATTGAGCCATCGCCAGCAAGCGCCCACTCAACTCCACATTGGCCTATCGACACCGGATCGGAACGCGGATCGATTCTTCGAGGTGGCTCGCGAGCAATTGGAACGCGTCGCGCTTGCCGCGCCGACGATCGAACTGGTTTTATCGGCGGACCAGTTTGCCTCACCGACGGCGCTGCAACCGGATCTGTTCAATGCCGCGTTCCAGGAAGCTGAAACGCTGTCGCGAACCCTGGACCGCATGACCGCGCGGCTCGGCGATTCGGCACTGCATGGATTGAAGCCGGTGGCGGAACATCGTCCCGAAACCAGCTGGACGACCGCCGCCTTCGATGCAAGATCGGCGGCGCCGCGGTTCCCACCTCGACCTTTGTGGCTGCTACCCGAACCCAGGCCCCTGCAGCTTTCTGCTCTGCCGTCGGCAATCTCCGGCCCCGAACGTATCGAGAGCGGCTGGTGGGATAGCGGCGACGTACAGCGTGATTACTTCATCGTGCGCACCAGCAGCGGCGCCGATCTGTGGATATTCCGCGATCTCTCCACCGATAGCTGGCACCTGCACGGTTTCTGGTCATGAGGCGCCATTCATGAACGGCTATGCCGAGCTGCATTGCATCAGCAATTTCACTTTCCTGCGCGGCGCTTCGCGCCCCGAAGAGTTGGTCGCTCAGGCGAGTGCGCTGGGGTATTCGGCGCTTGCGATTACAGACGAATGTTCGATGGCGGGAGTGGTACGCGCTCACGAGGCAACGAAGAAGTGCGGACTGAAGCTCATCGTCGGCTCGGAGTTTCATACTGTCGATGACATGCATATCGTACTGCTTGCACCGAGCCAACAAGCCTACGCGCAGATCTGCAGGTTGATTACCAAAGGACGCATTCGTTCCGCGAAAGGTGAGTATCAATTATCGCGGGCCGATTTTCAGGAGGGGCTGAACGACTGTCTGGCATTGTGGATTCCGCCTGCGCGGCCTCTTCTCTCGCAGGCAGGCTGGATGCGAGAGTTGTTTCCGCAGCGCTGCTGGATTGCGGCCGAGCTGCATCATGAAGCAGGCGATGCGCAGCACCTGGAAGCGCTGCGGCAAATCGCCCGCTCCACGGGGTTACCGATCGTCGCGGCGGGTGACGTGCATATGCATGTGAGGGAACGGCGGCCATTGCAGGACACGCTCACGGCAATCCGGCACGGCTGCACGATTGCGCAGGCAGGGCATCGACTGTTCGCCAACGCCGAACGGCATCTACGCGCGCAGGCGGAGCTGCAACGGATTCATCCACGCGAGTGGCTCGATGAGAGCACGTGCGTTGCAGAGCGCTGCCAGTTCTCGCTCGGCAGCCTGCGCTATACCTACCCCAGCGAAATAGTGCCGCAGGGAAAAAACGCGCAACAGCATCTGCGCGAGCTGACCGAAGCGGGCATCCGGTTGCGGTGGCCAGCAGGGCCGTCGCCTAAAGTACGCGACACCATTGAAAAAGAACTTTCCCTCATTCATCTGCTGAAGTACGAACACTTCTTTCTTACCGTCCATGACATTGTCAAATTCGCCCGAAGCCAGGGGATTCTGTGCCAGGGACGAGGCTCCGCGGCCAACTCCGTGGTCTGTTACGCGTTGGGCATCACGGCGGTGGATCCGGATCGGGCCAGCCTTCTGTTCGAGCGCTTCCTAAGCAAGGAACGCGACGAACCGCCCGACATCGACGTGGACTTCGAACATCAGCGCCGCGAAGAAGTCATGCAGTATGTCTATGACAAGTACGGCCGGGAACGAGCCGCGCTTGCGGCCACCGTCATCTGCTACAGAACACGCAGTGCGATCCGGGACGTGGGCAAGGCGCTAGGGTTGGACGAGGACATCCTCGATCGCATCGCCAAATCGCATGCTTACTGGGATGACCTGGATGTGTTCAGGAAGAATCTCGCGGCTCAGGGGTTGGTGCTGGACGCCGAAATCGTCCGCAAGCTGTGCTCGTTGGTGAGCGAGATTAAGGGATTTCCAAGGCATCTCTCGCAGCACGTCGGCGGCTTCGTCATCGCGCAGGAACCGATCAGCGATCTGGTGCCCATTGAAAACGCCGCGATGGCGGATCGGACCGTCATTCAATGGGACAAGAACGATCTGGAATCCTTAGGGTTGCTCAAGGTCGACGTGCTTGCGCTGGGCATGCTTTCGGCGCTGCGCCGCAGCTTCGATCTTCTGAAGCAGGCCGGCAGCGGTCCGACGTGCCTGGAGGAAACGGACCAAGGGGACGATACCGCCACTTACGACATGATCTGCGCAGGCGACACGGTGGGCGTGTTTCAGATCGAATCGCGCGCGCAGATGAGCATGCTGCCGCGGTTGCGACCGCGAACTTACTATGATCTGGTAATCGAAATAGCCATCGTGAGGCCGGGGCCGATTCAGGGCGGGATGGTGCATCCCTATTTGAAGCGCCGACAGAATCCGGAACTGGTGGAATATCCCAGCACGGCGCTGCAGGGAGTTCTGAAGAAGACGCTGGGCGTGCCCATATTTCAAGAACAGGTCATGCAGATCGCCATCGTCGCGGCCGGTTTCACTCCCGGCGAAGCGGATCAACTGCGCCGCTCGATGGGAGCGTGGCATCGCAGCGGCAAGATGCAGCAGTTCCGTCAGCAACTCATGGACGGCATGCGTGAACGTCATTACACGCAGGAATTCGCCGAGCAGATCTTCAAACAGATCGAAGGCTTCGGCGAATACGGCTTCCCCGAATCGCACTCCGCTTCATTTGCGTTGCTGACCTACGTTTC
>Ga0307509_10011653_pt1 | contig 10622 bp, 5 predicted proteins | sample 10_EM_MG_FD_202245 | JGI IMG/M metagenome (GOLD analysis project Ga0307509, IMG submission 202245) | Populus trichocarpa ectomycorrhiza microbial communities from riparian zone in the Pacific Northwest, United States - 10_EM | ecosystem: Host-associated > Plants > Roots > Unclassified | place...
TTTATTCAAAATATAAGAATTATAATACATTCATTGAATCCAATTTCACATATAAATTGGTTTCAAACATATTGTTAATACTTTTAGTCCCTTGACTGTTTTCTTAAGTAATTACTTAAAGTTCTTTAGGAATAACAAAGGACTTGGACAAACGGTTGAAGTATAATTATCATGGACGGAACAAACCATACTAGGTGTTATTTTGAAGAAAAAAAAATATTTACCTTAAAATCAAGACACCTAGGTGACTTTTAGTTATTGTCTCATGATAAAAATAAAAAAAAAACAATAAAAATAGAAGAGACAAGATAAAAATAAAAAAACAAAGATAAAATTATGTTTCGTAATAATGTACAAGACAAAGTAATTGTCTTTATATCATGTTTTGATAATTGTGGACAAAACAATAAAATATAAAAAAGTTTATTTTACTCTTAATATGTATTTTTATCAAACTTACATAATTAAAAAATAATTAGATATTATTATTTTTACTTTAGTTTATATTGAGTGTTGAAATTAATAATATTATAATAACCATAGTTATAAAACCATAATTGACTTGACATGTTGACCTGAAGCCTAGACTAGTCCAAGCTTAAGAAAAAATAAAGAAATGATTGACTTGACCTGACCCGATCAAAAATTTGTTAACTTTTTTTATAATTATTTTGGTCAAAATAAGGTTGTTTTGATTATTCTTAATTTTCTTAGGGTTAGTCGGGCTGACCCTCTTGACTTTTGACCTGAACCTTGTCTCAAGTTGAATCTGGTGTTGGGTTTTAGAACTATGATAATAACCATTTTTTTCCATACCTGACTCGGGTCAACCTATGTCGACCCTCCAAACCTGTGACTTGAGCCTAACTCTGGTCGACTCCCGAATCGGATTTTAAAACCATGATAATAACAATTTTTATCCTTAAATTGACCCAGTTCAACTCGGGTTGACCCCGAATCAAGTGTTAAAACTATGATAATAACCATTTTATTTAATGGTGACTTGGTTCAACTCGGGTTTACCCTCCTAACACTTGACTCGGGTCTTACCCCAGGTTGACCCTTAAGTTGGATTTTAAAATTACAATAATAATCACTTTTATTTTTACGCTGACTCAAGTCAACTCGACATGTGACCTGAACCTCGACTAGTGACCTGGGCTTTGCCCTAGATCGACCCCCGAGTTGGATTTTAAATTTGTGATAATAACTATTTTTATCCTTACATGTCTTTGTTGGACAAATTTGAGATTGAGAGTTTTTTACAATGATATTTTAGAAATAAAAATAATAAATATTGTCTCTTGAGACTTGTCCTCTCTATACCTCATATTTTGGAAGTATAAAAATTCACTCTAAAATTGTTCTAGAAACAAATGTATTTTTATATTTCTATCTCTTCAACCAAATACATTTTTTTTTTCACTATCTCTATCCTTTTTGTCTCATGATAGTAACCAAATACAACCTTATATTGTGTAGATAGTGTATGCAGTTTTAAGATACCTGGTGGTGAAGGCACTTCCTTACGAGAATCATAATAATTTGTTGTCTTATAGTGGGCTAACCACTCATATTCCTTCATAACAACACATTATTAATGATTAAAAAAAAACCTATGCTTTCTGGTGATTTTATAGCTAAAGTTGCATCGTTCATTCTCTCACAAATCAATATGGCTTGGAATATTCAATTTTTTCTAAATTTTTAATTTGACCTTTAAACTTTTTTTTAGGCACAATCGAGTCCTTCTAAGCCCAAAATAGTCAAACACATCTTTCTTTTTTTTTTAAGAGAGGGTGAAATCAAAACATAGAAGACCAAAGTGAAAAACATGGAGAAAATAGATGGAAACTTCAAATTTCTTCACAAAAAATTAGTTTGGTCCCCTATTTTTTTCAGTTAATAAGTGATTGATCCCTTTGACACTTCTTATGCGTTGTTTTTTAAAAGTAGAGCAGCCAAGGCGCAATGCAGTGAACCCTAAGAGGGATAGTAGACAACATCCAGATCAGCTGGGGGGTAAAGAAGCATATAATCAAATGATGATTCAACAAAATCCATCAAAGCTATGAATAACGTCTGGTAATGACAAATGCCTAGGTCAACCGAGGGCAATGTTGTTCAAAGATAGTCTATAATTTGATAAACTTCATCAACAGTTGAGAGTAATGATACACTTGGAAGGCATCTTCCATAAATAAAAAAGTCTATTTTTCCATTTGAATGTTAGTTATGATGCCTAGAAAATGTTATCACATGAGTGTATTTTGATAAATGATGCACACAACCACATCAGTCGGGGGGTAAATTGAAATGGGTATTGGCAACATATGATTTGATAAGAAATAGTAGTTGAACACCACTTCTCCCTCAAATAAAAGAGTAGGCAATGGTGCAAGAATACCATAAATTGAGGTGCATCAATAGACAAGAGGGCAACATCATGGCTAAGAAAGTTTGTCACTTCTCAAATAATGGTTAACTGAGCAGATCTTCATTTATTTCCTAAAGATTCAGGCTTTACAATAAAGAGAAAATCAAGCAAAATTGATTACATAGCCAAAACCCGAGAGGAATGATGTGACAAATAGGCAATCAAGCATATAGCTAAGAGCTGAGTGAGCTGAAGATTTAAGCCAAATACCCAAGAGGCTAGATCAGTAGTAGCAAACCTTTCCACCAATAAAAAAAAATAACATTTAAAAGCATTATACAAATTTTTGCACAGGAATTGCACAAGAAATAATACTCAATGAAGTCTAACAAGACTCTGACAAACAGGAACCCAGTAAGGTTCTGAGCCTAGTAAGGCTCGATTTGATTTTCAAAGCCCAGCAAGGTTTCATTAAAGAAAAAATACAACAAAGTCCTAAAACCCAACAAGGTTATAACAAATAATAAGTTTAACAAGACTCCAGCAAAAGAATCCAACAAGGCTCCTAACGATTAAAAAACCAGCAAGGTTTTGATAAAGAAAGAGTACAACAAGACTTTAGTAAAAAAGACCCAACAAAGTTCTGAGCCCAGCAAGGCTCCAACAATTAAAAACCCAGCAAGGTTTTAAAAAAGAAAGAGTACAGCAAGACTCTAGCAAATTAGAACTCAACAAGGTTCTAAGCCCAAGAAGAATTCCAACAAATTTGGATCCACTGGGATAAAACTTCTACAAAAAAGGCCAAGATAAAAACTTAGAAATCAGAACAATGAGGATCAAATTGGTAAAAATAATATCATAAATTTGGATTGAAGGATGAAATTGAAAACCAAAAATACTTTTACAAAATAGCCAAAAAAAAATTAGAAATCAAGATAATAAGGACTGAAGTTGAAATATCAACACCAAAGAGGGTCAAACTGTAATTTTTAGGGGAGAAGAGGAAAAAAAAGTCCACCAGCAACAAATCACCCCACCACCACCAACACGTGCAATGCCAATAGAAAGAGAATGCGAAGGTGTTTTCAATGACATGGTGGAAGAGAATTTTTTAACATTGAGAGGCGCCACACGCGTCGCTCAAAGTGCACTAACAACTACCACATGCGGGTAAGTGTGCCCTACGCGCTTATACCTATTTCATATATATTTTTTATATTTAGCCAAATACCAAATTGCCCCTGAGTTGACATGATAATAAACAAAAAAATAATGAATCTTTGATATGGTATCAGAGTTTTGCTAACTAAATAGTCACAGGTTCGTGTCTCACATCCCTATTCTTTCTTCTAATTAATTAATAGCATAATGTAGTATGAGCTTGTTCAAGTTTCAAGTCTAAAGAGCTTTCACTTGAGGTATGTGTTAGAGAATAATATAAACAATATCTTGAGACTTCACCTAATAATTCTTAGATTAAAATGGTTCTTTGACAAAACACACTCCAATAATTTTATTTAACTCTTTTTTATTAAATAAAAAAACTAATTAGGTGTAGTGAATTCATTATACACGTAGACACATTTCACTGTGGATGAGAACAATGAATTTATGATTTTACCCTTCCTAAAATACCAATTAACCTACTGTCAAAAGACACACTCCAATTAACCTAGCTATTAGGAGCGATAATATAATTTCCAAAAGACCAATTAGTTATTATCATATTAATTAGGGACAACAAAGTACTTTTACTTTTTATTTACATAGTGTAATGACTAGAATATCTTTAAATCAAAATAAATCTAATTGAGATTTAGGGGTTGATTCATCTTTTCATTTTAAAATACATAATGACTATACTCTATTGCCATTAGAATTATAATTTTTTAAACTTGGAACCAAGGATTGATTCTTCTTTTTCTCATGGTTTTTCAATGATATTCAAGTCAAGTCAGGAGCAATTTCATATATTAATAAGATTAAAAAATATTTTTAAAAGAAAATTTGTCGGCGTGTGTTAGGTCATTCCATACACTTCTAATGATGTGTGTGGTGGTGGAAAATGGCCATCAATGGTGGTGTTAGAAATCAAATGGCATCCCCTTCATGATAACCTAGAGAAATTGTTTTCAAAAAGGAATAACGATATAGCTCAATTTTATTCGTATCGCACTCCATTAGATTGAAACTAGTTTTTTTTACCCAAGTTACGCCGTGAGTCAGATCATTTTTTATAATCATAAAAAATATAAAGATGTTAGGAAATAATAATGGACGGAACACTTTTAAAATATTGAGGTGGTGATACACTTGATGATATATATCTATATATATTAGGATGACGACAAACTGAATCAACCCAAGCCAATCATAGTTAACCCAGAAAACTTGTAATTTGAGGCAAAAGATCGTTATAACCCCATGGAATCCAAATAGAAATAAATTAGGAAGCTCAATTTTAACTAACTAGATATTGAAGGCCTAAAATGAAAAAAAAAATCATTTAAACAAAAAGTCTCAAAAAATTGACTCGAACAAGCCTTAGATCGATGGTCTGCGCTATGTCACAACACAAACCAAAGTTATTTCTAACATAAAAAAGGATGCTTAGATGATACTAGTGTTTTTAAAGAAAAAAATAAATTCTGAAACTCGGGCCATTAACCAATTAGATCCATTAATTTCTAAAAGATCAATTAGTTATTATCATATTAATTAGGGATAATAATGTCTTTTTACTTTTTGTTGGCACAATATAATGACTAGAATACCCTTTAAATCAAAATAAATCTCATTGAGATTTAGGGTTTGATTCATCTTTTCCATTTTAAAATGCAGAGTTACTTTACTTTATTGCCATTAAAATTAGAATTTTTTAAACTTGGAACAAAGTCTTGATTCTTCTTTTTCTTATGGTTTGTTTGTGATAGTCAAGTTAAGTCAAGTCAAGTCAGGAGCAATTTTATATTTTAATAAGATTAAAAAATATTTTAAAAATAAAATTTTCTGGCATGTGTTAGACCGTTCCACATACTTCTAGCGATGAGTGTGGTGGTCTAAGGTGGAGGAAAATGGCTATCCACTGCGATGTTAGAAAGCTTTTCACAATAACCTAGAGAAAAAAAATATTTTTTCAAAATAAAATAAAATGATGTAGCTCAATTTTTTTTATATCGCGCTCAATTTTCGAATAGTTTTTTGATCCATGTTATGCAGTGAGTCATATAATTCTTTATAACCTTAAAAAAATGTAAAGATGTTAGGAAAAATAATGATGTATAATGGAAGAAACACTTTTAAAATATTGAGGCGGTGACATACTAGGCGACATATATATATATATATATATATATATATATATATATATATATATTAAGATAACAAAAAAATGGATCAACCGGGGCCAATTATGGTTAATCCGTAAAACTCGTAATCTAAGGTATGAGATTATGACAACCCTAAGGAATCCAAATCGAAACAAATTAGAAAGTTGAATTCTAATTAACCAGATATTAAAGGCCTACAATAATAATAATAATAAAAAGCATTCAATTAAACAAAAATACTCGAACAAGACTAGATCGGTGGTCCACGCTATGTCGCGGCCCATACCAAATTGTTTCTACATAAAAAAAAAGATGCTTAGGTGATACTAGTGTTTTTAAAAAAGAAAGGAAAATTTTAAACTCGGGTTATTGACTTGACTAGATCCAATAAGTCGGGGTTAATTTAGTAATATGATCACTTTTTTTCCAATGAACAAAAAATAAAACGACTAGAGATAACCAAGTTTATTTTCAAAAGTAATGAAAAATCATATAGAAAGCAAAAAACAATATGGAGACCAACTTCCAAATAAAGCACATGCTGAAGGAAGAAACTGGAAAAAAAATGAGCTTAATAAATGAAAAAACAAACACATGAATTTTTTCCCCCGCGAGATAATATTTTTTACAACCTTTAAAAGATTGTAAAAACATTACTATATTTTTTAAAACAAATATTGAGCAATTAATTTAATTTAATTTAAAAAATAATAAAGAACAACAAATAAAAAGACCTACGACAATCCAAGTCATTTTCAAAATCAATGAAAAAACCTATATAAAGCAAAAAAAGAAAAAATTGCAGAGTCTAATATCCAATTAAATCAAATGATAAATGATGAAACTAAAAAACCTGAGTTTAAAAATGAAAAAAAAAGAAGAAGAAGAAATGAACCTGTTAAATCCTAAATCTAAGGTCAATCAATAATTAGTTTAATGTTGAAAGATGAAATTGAAAAAAAAAATATATCAATTTAAAAAACTTGCCAACGTAAAAAGAGTAACAATAAAAAGAATGAAGATAAAATTCGATATGTAAATCCAATAAAGAAGGATGAAATCATAAAAAAAAAGTTTTAAAAACTATCCCAAATAAAATAAATATTAATCAAATGAATACGAACCAAATCTGAAACAAAATTTTTTTGTTGAAAGATGAAATTAAAAAAAATAAATTCAATTCTATAAATCGATTTAGATAAAAATAAAAGAAATTAAAAGAACAAGGATCAAATACTAAGAAAAAACAAATTGAAGGAATGTTATGAAATGTTGTAAGGCCAAACACGAAAACCAAGAAAAAGAGAGAAAAGATAAGAAAGCCAACTGCTGATAAATAAAAAATATTCATGTCACACGCACTGTCGAACAGAGTAGTTCCTGTTGTGAGGAAATGTAAGGCATCAAGAAAGCTTGTTTTTCTTTGTCGTGATCCATCACACTTATCATCCGAAGACCCAGGTGGCTCACTCGTAGGCATGATCGAAAAATAAGCCAGCAACTTTTCTTTTTCTTTTAATTTTTTTATTAATTAAAACATCAAATCACTCATGGGACCACATTATTATTTAAAAAAACAGCAACGTTAAATTATGAATATGCCCTTAAAGTCAAGCCTAAGATGTTTTTGTTCCAATGGTAATAGAGTAATTACACGGTGCATTATAAATGAAAATTTCAAAAAGACCATTAGACCCAATTTTTTTTTTCTTTCAAAGACAAATAGGTAATTTAATTGTGGAAAAATTACAAAAAAGTTAAGTTATAGCTGAACAATTTTTGAATAACAAATAAACCTCATCAAAAGATTCTTTTACCCTTTGAGGCCAATTCATTGGCTTTTTAATGAAGATTAAAAAGACAATCTCACCATTACAATCCAAAGTGAATTAAGGTGTGTACACTGTTTTTTCAACATCCTTCAAGTTTTTTTATTATGTATCTTCATTTATTTTTTTTCATTTAATAAATGTTTTTATTTTCAATCATGATCACCCTTTTTTTTCTTAGTCTGATATATTTGATGTTTTTAATTTTTTTTATTTGTTATTTTATTAGGTAAAACAAGTTTATTTAACCTAGTTAGATTTATGTACAATCACAACTTTTTCTTACTTTCCTTTAAAACACTTGTAGCTTTTTAATATATTTTTTAATAATATGATTTTTTCTTTAGCCCGCAATGTAGTATAGGTAGCATAGGTCACGGGAATAGTCTTTACTAACCATTTTCTATGTAAGGATATATAAGGTTCTTTTGAAAAATTTCATATATATATATATATATATCAAAGAAGATAGCTAAGAGTTTTTTAATTTTTTCCGGGTATTTTTATATCCTTTTAAAGGATAAGACTAATTCTATTTAGGATTCATGGCTCTCTCTTTTAATAAATATGTTTTCTCGGGATTAAACTTGTATTCTCACTCTTATAAAAATATATCAATATCTTAAGTACTAAATCAACATCTCATTAATATAATTATACGATTTTTAAAATTAAAATATTAATATTTAAATGTCAATAATAATAAAATTCCAAAAGATCTTCGGTTGATTGATTGAAGAGATTTAAAAAAATCGCAGCCTTTATCTTGTCTTGACTGGTATCTTCTGAGGAAGATAATCAAGAGATTCCTAAAACTAAAATATTAATTCTTAAATGGCAATAGTGAAATTCCAAAAGATCTTTGGTTGATTGGAGAGATTTCAAGACATCGCAGCCTTTATCTTGTCTTGACTGGTATCCTCTGAGGAAGATAAACAATAGATTTCTAAAACTAAAATATTAATTCTTAAATGTCAATAATGAAATTCCAAAAGATCTTTGGTTGATTGAGAGATTTAAAAAAATCACAGCATTCATCTTGTCTTGGCTGTGCCCCCATCAATGTAGGGTAAAAAGATAAGCACAAGTCTATATTTTGTCTTCATCTTCCACTTTTTATTATTTATGAGCATTTGTTTATAGAAAATACATATTTTTTAGTTTAAAACAAACAATAAAAAATAGAAAATAATTTTTTATCAATTTTAAAAAATATATTTTAATATAGGAATGAAAATTTTTTAGGTAAAACAAATTAATCTTAAAATTAAAAAAAATAAATATATTCCTGATTTTATCTGATACAGGAAATCATGGAATATGTAAGTCCGGGTTAGTCGATGGTATTTGAGAGTGTGATATAAATTATTTTTCAAAGTATTTTTTACTAGAAAAATATTAAAATAATATATTTTTTATTTTTAAAAAATTATTTTTAACATCAGCTAAAAATACTAAAAAATAATTTATTTTAAAAATTAAATTTTAATAAAATAACATATTTAACCTCAGTATCAAACGTACACGAAATTGAACTATTAATGAATTATATTTGATTGAAAGCAAGTCATCCTTGCCTTGATTCGAGCCTCACGAGCTTTATCCTTACCATCTTTATCCTAATGCTATGAGACAGGTAAGAGAGAGAGAGAGAGAGAGAGCGCTGCTTTTTATTTTTTGAAAAGGTCCTTAAAATGTTGGAGTTTGTGCTTATTCAACTTTACACTTGGAAAATGAAGAGGTCTTAGGGCTGTCCTTGAAAGACTGGAGTTCTCCCACACGACTGTGAGGTTCGAGAGAAATCCTTTTTAATTACTAGTACTGGGGTTTAGCTCTTTAGATAAGAACCAGCTGTCTGGATGCTAGACACTACTGCGTATCTCAACTGAGTTTTCTTTTCTTTGAGTGAGAAATATGTTGGAAGGAAAAGCACTAATAGAAGACACAGACATGCCTTTGAAGATGCAAATCCAAGCCATGGCTTCTGCTTCTCAGGCCTTGGACCTCTATGATGTCCTGGATTGCAAATCCGTTGCTTCCCACATCAAAAAGGTACCATCATTCTCCCTCTCCCTCTCCCTCTCCCTCTCCATCACACGCTTACACACATGAAAAAAGCACTTCCTTCCCTTTACTTTTCTTTTTCTTTTTAGTAGATCTTTCACGACCAAGTATGGTAACATGGTTTTGTATGCCTCTTGAGGCAGAGATGCACGGTGTTTTTCTTTTCCACTTCCCTTCTGTGTGAGGAAAATTTATACCCCCTTATCTGTGTTATTACGTGCTAGAAAATGCTCTTAATTTTAGCTGATTCTTGCGTGGTATGATTGGCAGGAGTTTGACCTGAGATATGGAGGTGGATGGCAATGTGTGGTGGGATCAAATTTTGGTTGTTTTTTCACTCATTCTAAAGGGACTTTCATCTACTTTACATTGGAGACACTCAATTTCCTAATCTTCAAAGGAGCTTCTTCTCCCTGATTAGATCAAGTCTTTGCATTTGATTGTCTAGAAAGTTCCAGAGGTGCAAGTGGGAGGAAAAAGTGGCACCATGTATAGAATAGGAGGATCGAAAAGGAACAAAAGAAGAGGTCACATGGGGGTATTTAGCCTTGTAATGCTTTCGAGGGGCGGTTGCAATGATCTTTTTATGTAAATATGGCAGCTAGTTATCTTGGTGTTTTTCATTGCTGATTCTCGTTTTTGCCTTGTCTTCTATGGTTTTGAGCTATCATTTGATGAGCTACGACTGTTCATGAGCTAGTCTAGTTAGTGAATAACCAGCGGTTGGCTAGTAACCTCATCAAAATTCGTAGCTAACAACCAATACTAGCTTTAGTGAACTTTTCAATACGCTAGGAAATCATGGAGTAAGCTTATACATAGTAATGCAGAGAAGACGCCCTGTAGGATCAAAAGAAATCTACATGAGCACCTAATTCAAGGCTTATCTTTGGCATAGCCATCAGATAACTGGCGTGAAAGAGGCTTTTTGCTGAACTGTGCCTTCAAGTTTGAAATGAAAAGGTCTGCCATAACCCTATAACAAATATACTATAACTGATGATTGATTCTATGTAGCTCTCT
>Ga0307509_10011654_pt1 | contig 10621 bp, 11 predicted proteins | sample 10_EM_MG_FD_202245 | JGI IMG/M metagenome (GOLD analysis project Ga0307509, IMG submission 202245) | Populus trichocarpa ectomycorrhiza microbial communities from riparian zone in the Pacific Northwest, United States - 10_EM | ecosystem: Host-associated > Plants > Roots > Unclassified | place...
GCGCCCTCGTCCTCACCGCCGTGGCCCGCCCCTGGACCATGGACTGGTCGATCCTCGCGGGCGACGCCCACATGAACGGCAGCCCGGTCCCGGCCGCCCTCCTGCTCGCCTGGATCGTCCTGATCGCCACGGTCCTGGCGTACGTCACCGGAGTCGTCTCCGTCCGCCGTCTCTCCCCCCAGGTCGCGGGCGTCGTGGCCTGCCTCGAAGCGGTCATCGCGACGGTCCTGGCCTGGGTCCTGCTCGGCGAACACCTCTCCGCACCGCAGATCGCCGGGGGAGCGGTGGTCCTGCTGGGCGCCTTCATCGCCCAGTCCTCCGCACCCACGAAGAGCTCCGGCGAACCGGTGGCCGGCGGCGGCCCAGAACGCGAGCCGGCCGCCCGGGAGACGAGCGCCTGAGTGTCGCACGACGGGTCGCACGACGGGCCGTCCCACCGTCCCACCGCCCGCGATCCGGCAGGCCACGGCCTGCCGTCCCGGCGCCCGCAGCTACCGCCCCGGCGCGACGGCCCACCGCCCGCGGACCCGCCGCCTGCCGTCCCGGCTCCGATGGTCCGTCGCCCACCTGCCGTCTCTGAACTCACTGCGATCGGCCCGCGGCTCATGGCCTATGGCTCCCGGGCCCGGGGCGCCGCGACCGCTCGCGGGCCCAGAGCCCACGGCCTGCCGTCCCGCCGCCCACGGTGATCGGCCTGCCGCCTGCCGTCCACCGCCCGTGGGTCCGGCGCCTGCCGCGACTGGCCTACCGCCTATCGCCCGCCGCGACCGGCGGCCGCCTGTCGTCCCGGCTCTCACGGCCTGCCGGCCCGCCGCTCGCTCGCCGTCCTGGCGCTCATCGCGATTGGCGTGCGGCTCGCGGCTTATCGCGGGCGGGCCCGCAGTCCACCGCGATCGCCCTGCGGGCCCACCGCCTACGGCCTGCCGTCCCGCCGCCCACCGTGATCGGCCTACCGTCCCACCGCCCGTGGGTCCGGCGCCCGCCGCGACTGGCTCACCGCCTACCGCCTACCGTCCCACCGCCCGTGGGCCCGGCGCCCGTCGCGACCGGTCGCCGCCTGCCGTCCCGGCTCTCACGGCCTGCCGTCCCGCCACCCGCTCGCCGTGCCCGCCCCCTCCGCAAGCCGGGGTGATCTCTAACCGGTCAATGGGGTGGGCAGCGGTTGGATTTACCCCCAGCTTCCAGCGCCCCCACGCCAGACCGCTCGCGGGCCCGCCGCCACCGGCCCGCTGTCCCCCTCCGTCTCCGTCAGTTCGGTCGGCGGCGTGCCTGCCGGAGTTCGCCGTCGACCGCCCAGGCGTCGGCGACCGGGCCGAGGTGGGCGAGCTTGTCGGGGTTGATCACCGCGCGGATGGTCTGGATCCGGCCGTCGAGGACGTCGAGGGCCAGGGTGTGGAGGACCTTTCCGTCGCGGTCGCGGAAGAGCGCGCCGGGCTGGCCGTTGACCTCGTGCGGTTCGTACGACACATCGATGCGGATCAGCCACGGGAAGACCGTGCCCAGCACCCGGGCCACGTTCTCCGCCCCGGCGATGGCCTTGGCCAGTTGCGGGGCCTTGCCGCCACCGTCGCCGACGAACTGCACGTCGGCGGCGAGGAGTTCACGCAGTCCGCTCACGTCGCCGTCCTTCAACGCGTCGAAGAACCGGGTCGCCAGCTCCTCCCGTTCCCGCCGGTCCGCGGTGAACCGGGGCCGCCCGTCCGCCATGTGCCGCCGCGCCCGTACCAGCAACTGCCGGCACGCGGACTCCGAACGGCCGACGGTCGTGGCGATCTCCTCGAAGCCGAAGGCGAACACCTCCCGCAGCACGAACACCGTCCGCTCCAGCGGGCTGAGTTGCTCCAGCAGCAGAAGGGCCGCCATCGACACCGAGTCGGCCAACTCCACCGACCGCGCCGGATCCTGGTACGGGTCGCTCAGCAGCGGCTCGGGGAACCAGGGTCCGACGTACTCCTCCCGCCGTACCCGAGCGGAACGCAGCACATCGATCGCGATCCGGGTCACCGTGGCCGACAGGAAGGCCTTCGTCGACGTGGGCCGGGTGGCCGTGCCGTCGAACCGCAGCCAGGTCTCCTGGACCGCGTCCTCGGCCTCGGCCACACTGCCCAGAATTCGATAGGCGATCGAGAACAGCAGTGGCCGCAGCTCCTCGAACTCCTCGACCTTGCTCACGCCGAATCCCCTTCCCCTGCCGGTAGTTGTCCCGTAGCTGTCTCGTAGTTGGCCCGCTCAGCCGAACATCCCGGGCTCATAGTCGCCCGCGCACGGCTGCCGGGTGATGATGTTCAGCCGGTTCACCGAGTTCATGAAGGAGACCAGGATGACCAGCGTGGTGAGCTGCTCGTCGTCGTAGTGCTTGGCGGCGTGCGCCCACACCTCGTCGCTCACCCCGCCGGCCGCGTCCGCGACCCGGGTCCCCTCCTCGGCCAGCTCCAGCGCGGCCCGCTCCGCCTCGGTGAAGACCGTGGCCTCCCGCCAGGCCGCGACCAGGTTCAGCCGCACCGAGGTCTCGCCCGCCGCGCCGGCCTCCTTGGTGTGCATGTCGATGCAGATGGCGCAGCCGTTGATCTGGCTCACGCGCAGCGCCACCAGCTCCTGCGTCAGCGCCGGCAGCGCCGACCCCTTGAGCGTCCTGCCCACCGCCATGAACTGCTTGGCGGCCTTGCCGGCGATCGGGCTGGCGAGGTAGTTCAGTCGTGCGTCCATGGTGTGCCCTCCTGGGCTGTGGTCGTCCGTGGCTACACCCCCGAGACGAGACAGCCCGGCCCCCTGTGACATCGACGAAAGTGACCTGCGTCTCCCGCCCGCCGGCCCGTAGGCTGACCGCCATGCACGCGAACGCACTCGTCCTTCCGCCGCCCGCCGCCTGAGGCGGGCCCCCGGAATCCACGCCCGGCACCGCCGGGCCGCACGGTGCTGCCCGCAGACGAAGTCCATGAGCCCTGCCGACCGGGGTTCCTCGTCGCACTTCTGCACCGCTGCGGAGACCACTCGTGCCGAACGCCGTTCTCGGCCTGCCCGTCGGGCGAGGCCTGCTCTACCTGATCATCGCCGGTGTCGCCTGGGGCACCGCGGGTGCGGCTGCCGCCCTCGTCTACCGGGCAAGTGACCTCGGACCCCTCGCCCTGTCCTTCTGGCGCTGCGCGGCCGGGTTCGTCGTGCTGCTCGCCGTCCACCGCGTTCGACGGTCGCGGGCCCGCTACACCGCCGTAGCCGAACCACTCCGCCGCAAGGTTCTGCGGACGGCGACGACCGGCGTCGGACTGGCCGTCTTCCAGACGGCCTACTTCGCGGCCGTGGCGGCCACCGGCCTCGCCGTCGCGACCGTCGTCGCGCTCGGTGCCGGACCCGTCCTCGTCGCGCTCGGCGCCCGGCCGGTCCTGGGCGAGCGGCTCGGCGTCGGCGGCGCGGTCGCGGTGGGCGGTGCGCTCACCGGGCTCGGCGTGCTGTCCCTGGGCCCGGCCGCGACCGTACGTCCGTCGGGCGTGCTGCTCGCGCTCGTCTCGGCGGCGGGCGGCTCGGCCATGACCCTGCTGACCCGACGCTGGGGCCGCGACGGCGCAACCGACGCGTCCGCAACGGCAGTTGGGACGTTCGCGGTCACCAGCCTGTGCCTGCTGCCGTTCGCCCTGGCCGAGGGGCTGGTACCGCACACCGCCCAGCCGGGCCGGATCCTGTGGCTCCTCGGGTACATCGCGACGGTCCCGACAGCCCTCGCCTACGCGCTCTACTTCGCGGCGGCGGCCGTCGTACGGTCCGCCACCGTCTCCGTGATCATGCTCCTCGAACCGGTGAGCGCGGCCGTCCTCGCCGTCGCCCTGCTCGGCGAACGGCTGACCCCCACCACCCTGGCCGGCACCCTGCTGATGCTGGCCTCGGTCGCGGGCCTCGCGATGACGGAGGCGAGCACGGCGGCGACCGATGAACAAGCCCTGCTGTAAAGGGAGTTCCACTCCTCAGTCCGCGCGCCGCCGCCGTAGCAGATGCTCCCGAGCCACCGTGTCCCGAGGACCGCCCCGCTCCACGAGCCGCTCCGCGATACGGTCCTGGACCTCGGTCGACCGCTTGCCCGCGTACTTGAACTTCGCCCGTACGCCGGTCACTTCGAGCCGCACCACCCGGATACCGGACAGCAGTCGTCCGTACGGCGCCTCGCCCGCGGCGACCGTCGAGGAGCCGCCCTCGGGCTGGAAGTGGCCGACCTGGCGGTTGAGCAGGGTCGCCTTCTCGGGGGGATCGTCCACCAGGTGGGCGGTGCACCGGAGTTGGACCGCCGCGTAGAAGCTGGTCGGTACGCCGTGCTCGGCCGGGCCGTCCGGTTCCGCCTGCCAGGGGCCGGGGACGTAGACGTAGTCCTCGACAACGCTCAGGACCACCTGCGGGGCCGCCTCCAACGCGGGCAACAGGGGGTTGGGACGGGCGAGATGGGTGATCGCCTCGCCGTGCGCGGGGTCGTAGGCGAAATGGAGGGGCTGGACGAACGGGGGTTCGCCGGAAGGGCCGTTGACGGCCAGTTGGCCGAAGTCGTGGGCGGCGAGCCAGTGTTGCCACTCGGTGTCGTCCTGGGGTGCGTCCCAAGGGTGGATGAGCATTACAACGCGGCCAGGTAGGAGGGGAGTTCGGTGCCGGGGGCCAGGTCGTCGTTCGGGAGCGGGGCTCCGTAGGCGGGCTGGAGCGGGACCACGCCGGCCCAGTGCGGGAGGTCCAGGTCCTCGGGGTCGTCGTTCGCGCCGCCGGTGCGGAGCTTGGCGGAGACCTGGTCGAGGTCGAGGCGGATCACCATGGTGGCGGCGAGCTCCTTCTTGTTGGCGGGCCGCGAGTCCGCCGACCGGCCCGGCACCACATGGTCGACCAGCGCGTCCAGCGCCGTCCGCTTCTCCTCCGGGTCCGTCACCTGGTGGGCGATGCCGTGCACCACCACGGAGCGGTAGTTGATCGAGTGGTGGAACGCGGAACGGGCCAGCACCAGGCCGTCGACGTGCGTGACCGTCAGGCACACCGGCAGTCCAGGATCGGCCTGCCCGGTCATCCGCAGCGGGCGCGCACCCGTCGAACCGTGCACGTACAGCCGCTCGCCGACCCGCCCGTACAGCGTCGGCAGCACGACCGGCGCGCCGTCGCGCACGAAGCCGAGGTGGCAGACGTAGGCCGCGTCGAGTATCGCGTGGACGAGGTCCTTGTCGTACGACGCCCGGTCCGCGGAGCGGGTGGGGACGGTCCGGTCGGTCGGCGTGTAGGCGGCGGGCGGTGACGTCGGCTGCGCGGTGGTCCCCTGCATGGTGCTCTCCAGTGGTCTGCTTGTGGTTCGGGGTGGTCCGGAGCGTGGTGGCACCGGGTTGTCATTCGTATTGCACTAGTGCATAGTGTGCTTTGTGCTAGGAGGATATCGGATCGAGGGGCGACGCGCAGCAGACATTGCGGCGGACGTCGAGCGCGCGGTGGGTTCGGGAGAGCTGGAGCCGGGTGAACTGCTGCCGCCCATGCGGGAGTTGGCGGTCGAGCTGGGGGTGAACCCGAACACGGTCGCTGCCGCGTACCGCACGCTGCGGGAGCGCGGGGTCATCGAGACCGCCGGGCGCCGGGGCAGCCGGGTGCGGCCCACGCCGGCCACGACCGGGCGCGAGCACATCCGGGTGGAGGTGCCGACGGGGGTGCGCGACGTCTCCCACGGCAACCCGGATCCGGCACAACTGCCCTCCCTGGCAGGGGCGTTCACCTTCGCCGCCGAACAGTCCGACCGCGAACCGGTCATGTACGGCGATGCCCCGGTCGAACCGGAGCTGGCGCGCATCGCCCGGGCCGAACTGGACGCGGACGGGGTGCCCGCCGGCCCCGTGGCCGTCACCTCCGGCTCGCTGGACGCCATCGAGCGGGTCCTGGCCGCCCATCTGAAGCCCGGGGACACCGTCGCCGTAGAAGACCCGGGGTGGGGCAGCCTGCTCGACCTCGTACCGGCGCTCGGGCTGCGGGTGACCCCCGTCGGTGTCGACGACGAGGGGCCGCTCCCCGACGACGTACGCGCCGCGCTGGAGTCCGGCGCGCGGGCGTTGATCGTCACCGACCGCGCGCAGAACCCCACCGGAGCCGTGGTGAGCGCCACGCGCGCGCGTGCGCTGCGTTCCGTGCTCCGCCGCCACCCGGAGACCCTGCTGATCGAGGACGACCACGGCCACGGCATCGTCGACCAGCCCCTGCACCCCCTGGCCGGCACCACCCACACCTGGGCCTTCGTCCGCTCGGTCGCCAAGGCCTACGGCCCCGATCTGCGCCTCGCCGTCCTCGCCGGCGACGCTGTCACCCTCGACCGCGTCCGTGGCCGCCAACGGCTGGGCCCGGGCTGGGGCAGCCGTATCACCCAGCGGGCCGTGGCCCGGCTGTGGGCCGACGGCGCGGTCGACACCCCGGCGGTGGCGGCGGCGTACGGCGCCCGCCGGGACGCGCTGATCGCCGCGCTCGCCGAACGCGGGGTCGCGGCCCACGGCACCAGCGGTCTGAACGTGTGGATCCCGGTACCGGACGAGACCGGCGCGGTCTCCCGCCTCCTCCACGCCGGTTGGGCCGTGGCCCCCGGCGCCCGCTTCCGCCTGGGCGCACCGCCCGGCATCCGCGTCACCGTCTCGACGCTGACCGCCGACGAGGTCGGACCGCTGGCGGAGGCGATCGCATCGGCCAGCGGCCCGGCACCGGTTCGCGGTTACGTGTGACGCCGGTTCCCGGGCGCCTACGGCCCGACGGCTAACGGTTCTCTCGCGGCCGTACCTGCGTGAGCCCCGCCCCCGCCAGCACGATCACCGCTCCGACCGGAGTCGACCAGGTCAGCGACTCGCCCAGGATCGCGACGCCCGCCGCCGTGGCGATGACCGGGATGAAGTACGTGACCATCTGGGCGGTCGTGGGGCCGACTTCGGCGACCAGGCCGTACTGGACGAGGAGCGCGAGACCCGTGCCCAGAGCGCCCAGTGCGGCGATCGCCAGCAGGGGGAGGAGCGGGAAGTGGGCCGGCATGGAAGTGAACAGCGGGGTGATGGCGGCCAGTTGGAGGGTGGCCAGGAGCAACTGGGCGCCCGTCAGCGAGAGATGCGACGCGCCGGTGCCCGCCAGTGTGCGGCGGACGTAGATCCAGCCGATCGGATAGCTGAGCGAGGCCAGAAGGGCCATCGCCGTGCCTCTGGCGTCCAGGCCGCTGAAGCCCTGCCAGGCACCCAGGACGGTCAGGACGCCCAGGAAGCCCAGGCCGAGACCGGCCACGCGGACGCGGGTCGGGCGGTCCTCGGAGAGGGCGACGAGGGAGAGGGCCATGCCCCACAGCGGTGAGGTCGCGTTGCAGATGCCCGCGAGCGTGGACGGGATCGTCAACTCGGAGTAGGCGAAGAGGGAGAACGGCAGGGCGTTGAGCAGGAACGCGGCGACCGTGAGGTGGGCCCAGGTGCGCGCGCCGCGCGGCAGCCGCTCCCGCTTCACCGCCATCGCCGCCGCGAGCACCGCCGTCCCGAACAGCAGCCGCCCGAACGTGACTTGGAAGGGTGCGTAGCCGTGTGTGCCCACCTTGATGAGCAGGAAACTGAAGCCCCAGATGAGGGAGAGCGCCCCGAACCGCAGCCGCCAGTCGAGCGCGCGGCGGGGGAGGGGCGTGGTGGTGTCCCGGGCCTGATTCCGGGTGGCGGCGGCGGTGGTCGCGGCGCTGGTCATGGGTACCAAGATCCTGGCCCTTACCTCGTAGCACAAGCGAGATTCCGCGCCAGCTATCTCGTAGTATCGCTTACATGTTGAATCTGGAGCGCCTGCGCACCCTGGACGCCCTCGCCCGGCACGGCTCGGTCAGCGGTGCGGCCGAGGGGCTGCATGTGACGACCTCGGCGGTGTCGCAGCAGATGTCCAAGCTGGAGCGGGAGGTGGGGCAGCAGCTTCTCGCGAAGAACGGGCGGGGGGTGCGGCTCACCGACGCCGGCCGGCTGCTCGCGGAGCACGCCGGGCGCATCCTGTCCCAGGTGGAGCTGGCCCAGGCCGACCTGGAGGCCCAACGGGGGCAGGTGGTCGGCGAGTTGAGGATCTCCGCGTTCCCGACCGCCGCCCGCGGCCTGTTCCCCGCCGCGCTCTCCGCCCTGCGCGCCCAGCACCCCGCGCTGCGCGTCCGCTCCACGGAACAGGAGCCGGAGCGCGGCATCGCGGGTGTCGTGCGCGGCTTTCTCGATCTCGCGGTCGTCCTCGACTGGTACAACAAGCCGATGCCGCTGCCGGACGGCTTGGTGAAGGCGCCGATCCTGGACGACCCCGCCGATGTGGCGATGCCGGCCGGCCATCCGCTGGCCGGGCGCGCCGAGGTGGACCTCGGCGAGTTCGCCGAGGACGAGTGGATCACCTGGGCCGAGGGCGAGTTCTGCCACGAGTGGCTGATGTTCACCCTGCGCTCCCGCGGCATCGAACCGATCATCGGCCACCGCGCCGCCGAGACACACACCCAACTGGGCCTGGTGGCCGCCGGGTTGGGCGTCTGCGTCGTTCCCCTGCTGGGCCGCAACCCGATGCCCGCCGGAGTCGTCACCGTCCCCCTGAAGCAGCGGGTGCGCCGCCATGTCTACGTCGTCTGGCGTGCCGACGCCGACCGTCGCCCGTCCATCCGCGCGGCGGTCGAGGCGCTGCGGGCGGCGGCCGAGACCGTCGGCTGAGCGCCCACCCGGAAGCAACTCGCCTACAGCGCGGCCAACTTACGGAAGTCCCAGGACGCCAGCGTGTCCGGCGTCAGCCGTATCCAAGCGTGCCGGCCGTCGTACGGCATCGCGTCCAGGCCGAAGTTCTTCTGCGCGAACAGCTTCTCCACGGCGACGAGTTCGGGATGCGGCTCGCCCGTGCGCGGGGCCTCGCCGACGAACTCGACGGTTCCGGACAGCTCGACGCCCCGCAACTCGTCGTAGGCGTGCCCGCCGTCGATCACCACCGCGACGCGCGGGTCGCGGCGCAGGTCCGCCCAGCGCTTGCTGCGCGTGATCGAGTACAGCCAGAGCGAGGTGCCGTCCCAGGCGAACCAGAGCGGGCTGACATGCGGGGCGCCGTCCGCCGAGACGGACGCGACGCGGCAGGTGCTCTCGGTGGCGAGGAACTCGTCCAGTTCCTCGGGTGTCATCATGATCTTCCGGCCTCGACGCTGAGTGGCGGTCATGCGATCCCCTTCGACTACGGCACGAGCGGCGGGCAGCCGCTTCTGACGCTGCGTCAGAAGCGGGGCCGGAGAAGCGTCGGCCGTCTTCCCTCCGCACGCGATGCTCGTTACTGTCGCCCGCCCCGGCCGTCGACGACAAGGGAGAGCCATGCCGTCGCACGCACAACTCAGTGAGATCCTCGACACGGTGAGCACTGTGCTGCTGACCGTCGAATGTCAACAGGGGGTGGTCGGCCCGGACAGCGCACTGCCCGAACTCGCCCTCGCCGCACGCCAGTCGGGTGCGCTCGCCAACGTGGCCCGACTGGTCGCCGCCGCGCACGAGAGTGGGGTGCAGGTGATCCACGCCGTTGCCGAGCGCCGACCCGACGGCCGGGGCGCGAACCGCAACGCCCGGCTGTTCCGCGCCGCCGAACGCCTCCCCGTACAACAGCTGTCGGGCACCACGGCGGTACGCGTGGCACCCCCGATCGAGGTCGCCGACGAGGACTTCGTCGTACGACGGCTGCACGGTCTGTCGCCGATCCAGGGCACCGAAGTCGACGCGCTGTTGCGCAACTTGGGCTGCCGCACACTGATCGTCACCGGCGTCTCGGCCAACGTGGCGATTCCCAACGCGGTGTTCGACGCCGTCAACCGCGGCTACACCGTCGTCGTCCCCAGGGACGCCATCGCGGGGGTGCCCGCTGACTACACCCCCGCGATGATCCGCAACACCCTCGCATTGGTCGCTACGGTCGCGACCACGGACGAGGTGCTGGGCTGTCTCAAACGACCGCGCCGCAGCTGACCGTCACGCCAGCGTGATGGAGTCCCCGGACACGGTGATCTGCTCGGCGGGCAGCCCCGTGGTCGCGGGACCCTTCTTCACGCTGCCGTCCGTGACGGAGAACTCGCTCTTGTGGCACGGACAGACGATGACGCCGTCGCTGATGCTGCTCACCGCACAGCCCTGGTGGGTGCACTTCGACGAGAACGCCTTGTACGTGCCCGCCGTCGGCTGGGTGACCACCACGCCCTGGCTGGCGAAGATCTTGCCGCCGCCCTCGGGGATGTCGGTGGTCTTCGCCAGTTCGGTGCCGCCCGCGTCGCCCTGGGCAGTGGTCGAGCCGGACGTGCTGCTGGAGCTGGACGTGTCCGAGGAGTCCGACGAGGAGTCGTCGCTGGACGAGCACGCGGTCAGCGCGACGGCGAGTCCCGCCGCGCCGACCGCCGCCAACGCGGTGCGACGGGACGGCGCCGTGACGGGTTCGAACGATTCGCTGGTCATGCTGACGTTCCTTCCATGGAAAACATTCGTGGGTGTGCAAAGGGGTACGAGGTGCGGATGACCGTCGTTCAGACGGTGTCGAGAGCTTGGCCTGATCGAGATCAGGAACACGTAAAACGTCCCTGTCGGTCTGCTGTCGGCCTCGCATAAGGCCTGACCAGGCACCGGTAACCCGCGGCGATACCCAAGGAAGT
>Ga0307509_10011655_pt1 | contig 10621 bp, 15 predicted proteins | sample 10_EM_MG_FD_202245 | JGI IMG/M metagenome (GOLD analysis project Ga0307509, IMG submission 202245) | Populus trichocarpa ectomycorrhiza microbial communities from riparian zone in the Pacific Northwest, United States - 10_EM | ecosystem: Host-associated > Plants > Roots > Unclassified | place...
GGCATAAAAGGGCAAAGTTACCCTACCTTGGGAATTTGGTCATTTTGCCCATGGACCCCAGTTACCCTACTGAGGAGTCCAAGTTACCCTACCTTCACCGGCAAAGTCATCCTAGAACTTAGAGGTCAATTGCCTCACATTCTATGGGCTCTTAGATGTTCTTGGGCGCACACGCATCTGCGCGGGGAGGCCCCACGCCTGTATGAGGGTGGCCCGAACATGCTATTAAACTTGGGCGGGCGATGCTAACACCCCCCTCTGGCCCCAGCGTTGGGACGGCGCGTCATAGGCAGACGGCTGGGTAGTTGCTGGTTTGCTAGTTAAAAGAGGTCATTGGAGCAGCTGCCATAACACCGTATAGGTCATCGCCGTCCGTCCGACTGAATGTCGTTCGCAGGATATATAAGGGGAGTATGGGTAACCGCCAAAATGGGGGTCGCCCATATATGGTCTCCTAGGCATCTAGGAGACTATTCTAGCCTACGGGTTGTAGGGTAGTCTTCCTAGTGGTACTTAGGTAGTCTCAGAAGGCCAGGGTGCTTTCGGGACAAATACCTCAGTAACCAGCCCGGACCTTCTCCCCTTGATTTGTAGCATTATTATGGGTTGTGATTGGACTCTAGAGGTATGAGTCTTATCACGGTAGAGTATGTCCCGAGAGGTTGGCTATGGGTAGCGCCCACTTAGCCAACCATTGGCTACATCTCACCGGGGCAGCTTGCGTGTCATTTTATGACATTGAATAGTCGCGTAGATTAAATGATTGACTGCATAGCTTGTATAGACGAAACTGCCACTGGGCCAGTCAGTTGACCACCTAGGTATTGACTCCGCTTGTTGTCATAACAGTTAGCAACTGGTATGACTTCGATAGGAAGAGTTTTTCACCTGCGGTTGTATTGGAGATGCATTGCAGAAACTCATATCCTATTGATGGGGTTAAGTGTACCGGAGTTGGTCCGACACTTCTGGCAGGATAAATCCTGATGGTGGGTAGACCTCGGACAAGGCCGGAGCAGGACAGGGTGCTCGCACAAAGGTTGGAGTAGTGGTGAATGTCAAAGGCTTTAATCTGATATCTACTTAAGTTTAAGCGTTTGGCATTCTCCTTCGATAACCAACTTTCCTCGAGAGAACTTATTGAGTGAAGCTTTCACCTTAACAATATTAAGTTTAAGCGGTTTGATTCTTCGTGAATTATTTACTCTATCTCGATCTTCTAGTTTGAGTTTTGGTGCGGTCGCAACCTTAGAGTTCACCTCTCTATAGGGTGCCCCCGTTACAGTTACGCCCGTCCTTCTGGCCGTCGCTAATCCCGTTTTGGCACACCCACCTGGGACCCCACATCATGGTCTCCTCCATCCGTTATCCCATCCTGCCATTGGGCACCGCCTCGTTCCCCGGCACCGCTTCAGCGTGCGGGTCCACACTCTCACTTCCTAGCTCAGCCTGATCCACGTCACTTATCAGACGTAATTTTCCTTTGTCCGGGGTTCCTATATTTCTTTTGTTCACCCTCTCAGTTTTTTGTAGATGTCGCTATGGGTTCTCCTCTCCTTCCTGCATGTTTCTTTCTTTTCTACTTCCTTCATATGTACGAGGATGTGCGTAGGGTTTGGTTGGGCGATCGGCAAGATGTGCGGTTGGTCTCATCTCAGAGGGAGTTGGGGGCTTGGATGTTTCCTGGGGTGAGGAGGATAGGGTTTTTGTTGGCCATAGTGTTAAAGCTTGATGCTGTCTTTGTAGCTTTTTTTCTTTTTTTCTTTTTTTTTTTGTGTTGAATTATATGATTATTATTTTAGGGTACAAAATCCTACATGCAGCTTATGCTATAGGATAGAAAAAGCCCCCAACTACTCCTGGGAAAAGGCCAACGCCCCAAGTCCCTCTGGTATGGAACCAACCGCACATCTTGCCCCCAACAAGAAACCCTGGACCAGCTAAGAAGATAGACAAAAGGAATCAAATCAAAGAACAAGCAGGAAGAGTCAGGAAAACCCATGGCAGGATCATCCGAACAAAGGAAAACCAAAAAGCAAACGTAGCGGAGACCACTTGAAAATTCAGCACACATAGCGCGGGAGGAGTCAGGCTCGCCATGATCGAAGTCCTGGGGAGGCTAAAGATGCCATGGATTTTGGCCGCATAGTTGAAAAAGAGGAAGGAGATAGTGCAATACCATCCTCCCAGAGGCAGGCCGTGATGGACCGTTGGCATAGTCCGAATGCTGAAGAAGTAGTTATGAATACAAGCCAGGTGGTTGTGGGTACCTGCCAAAAAGGTGGAGATGCAGTAGGGTGTCAGCCGATCCGACTGTGTGTGCAGGGGGAGAAAGAGGGGTAGACCCAACTCTGTGCCGTAGAAACGATCGGAAAACGCGTTGGTGTCTTGACTAGACAGGCTCTTTAAGAGAAAGAGAGTAGAGAAATCGACCGTGGCCTGTTGAAATGTAATCTCTTACTGCGAACCGTGTACCCGGCCATCTGTAACATGGGCGTTGAGAAGAGTGTTGCCGACCGTGCAAATACTCTGAGCGAGGCAGAGCAAAAGCGGGGTAGGGAGAGGAAACATTATCAAAAGAAGACGAAATCCATCAACCCAGAGTGAAGAAGGCCCAAAGGGATAAACCTAAGAGAAGGGAATTGTGGACGAGGTATGACTCCACCCCCTAGAGCGAACTCTTAACGGGGGGTCGAGTTTGGAAAAGTGGTGATAATCTCGTGGTGTTGAGATTTCAATCGCCGGGTGTGTAGAGGAGACGGAGGATGGTGTCTTTGCACCTGTTTTTTCTTTTTTTCTTTTTTTTGAATCCTATGATTATTCTTTAATGTACAAAATCTTGGATGCAGCTGACGTTATGGCATAAAAAAATATCGAATACGCCTGAGAAAAGGCAAACCCCCCAAGTCCCTCTGGTGTGGAACCGACCGCATATCTCGCCCCCAACAAGAAACCCTTGACTAGCTAAGAAGATAGACGAAAGGAATCAAATCAAAGAACAAGTAGGAAGAGTCAGAAAACCCCATGGCACATTCATCCAGACGAAAAGGAAAACTCAAAAATCAAACAACGCAGCAACCACTTGACAAAATTCCCGCAGAATCAGCGCGAGGGCTACCAGGCCCGGCATAATCGGATTCCTGGGGGGGCCCAGCTAAGGAGGAATGGGCCTGCTGTGTTGGCAAACCCCAAAAACAAGAAGGAGATAGTGCCATACCATCTTCCCAGAGGCAAGCTGTGGGGGGCCGTTGTCATAGCCCAAATGGTGAAGAAGTAGTTATGGATACCAGCCAGGTAGTTGTGGGTACCTGCCAAAAAGGTGGAGAATCAGTAGGGTGCGAGCCGATCCAACCGTATGAGGAGGAGGAGATGGAGGGGTAGACCCAACTCTGGGCCATAGAAACCATCGGAAAACGCGTTCGGGTCTTAACTAGGCAGGCTCTTTAAGAGAAAGAGAGTAGAGAAATCAACCGTGGCCTGTTGAAGTGTTTTCCCTTACTGCAAACCGTGTACCCGGCCGTCTGTAAGATGGGCGTTGAGAATAGTGTTGCCGACCGTGCAAATGCTCTAAGCGAGGCAGAGCAAAAGCGGGGTAGGGAGAGGAAACATTATCAAAAGAAGACGAAATCCATCAACCCAGAGTGAAGAAGGCCCAAAGGGATAAACCTAAGGGAAGGGGAGTGGAGAGGAGGTATGACTCCACCCCCTAGAGCGAACTCATAATCGGGGGTAGAGTTTGGAAAAGTAGTGATAATCTCCAGGTGTTGAGATTTCAATCGCCGGGTGTGTAGAGGAGACGGAGGATGGATGTCTTTGTACCTTTTTTTCATTTTCACTTTTTTTTTTTCATTTTTTTTTTTCATTTTCTTTTTGAATCATGTGATTATTGATTTCGGTACAAAATCCTGCATGCAGCTCGCGCTATGGCATATACAAAACCTTAATTCCAAAAAATAACAAAGTGAACAACAAAATTCAAACTACACGTGCAAAAACCCTCCAAGCGGGATCATCAGAACCCTGTCGCATCGCCATTGATGACTAAAAAAACAAAAGTAAAGTAAAATCCTTCTTATAACTCATAGGAAAAACATTCAAAAGTAATGAAACCTCCCTGCCCTACCAGCCCACTGCCGCAGCCAGCTAGAAACAAAGGAAACTCATAAACCAAAAAGAAAATACACTAAAAAAAACTCAATCAGGGCAGCTAAAAGTAGCTATACATAGATGGCCATGGCCGAGCTAGGGAGTTTAAGGTGTTAAGCACTATCTGTGTCCGACCCCAGCTCAGGAGTAGCAGTACTGGCCCAAATACGCAACATGGCTTGAGGAAAACCTCTGCAGATAGTGTAGAGATGCTCAGCCAACCCTATAAGGAGGGGGACCGAGTGCCAGAGAGGAGTGTCAGGGCCAGTGTCATCCACAGCTGAGAGATGGGTGAGGCGAGGCTGTGCCTTAGCGGGACAGAGGAGAATCGAATGTTGGAAGGACTCTTCGTCTTCCTCACAGAACGGGCAGAGGGTGTTAGAGTTGCTGTTCCTCTAGGAGACATGGGCAGCAAGGTGGCTGGCACCTGTGCACATCTGATGAATACGGCCGCATATATACCGTGGAAGGCCAGTAAAGGCGTGAGGAGGGAGGCAGGCACTGTACGCATAAGAGAGGGGCACTGGCGGACTTGTGGTCAGCCAGTCGGTGAGAAGTGACTCTATCAGAGGAGTTGTGAGGGCTTGGTAGGTGGGGGAGGGTTCTCTTGACAGTGGGAGCGATACAAGATCAGTCGAGGGAAGCGGGAGGATAAGGATTTGCACTAAGAGGTCGGAAACATCATGGCACAAGGAGTCAAGAGGCAGGTGCTTGGCAGAATCAACCGCCGGACGGAGCGATGAAGTAAGGTGGATGGCTTTGGAAGAGCCCGGGAGGAGAAAGCGATGATCCTCGGCAGAACCTCCCTGGTCCCAGGTGGGTACAGACTCAGGTATCCGGGCGGTGGCAGGATTGAATTCCGTAGGGGCCCACACCAAGCGCAGGGCAGCTGACTGACGGCGGTGCTTGCATATTGAGGAAATCGGTGGTAGTAAGGTTTCCCGATATACAGCGCCACGCGTGGTATTGTAAAAACAATGAGTTGTCCACTGGAGCACCCCGTGCCAGAAAGAGTCCAGTTTCTTAAGTGTCCCTGCGTCCGGGATAAACAGGTCACAGCCATCGGTGAGGATCAGAAGGATGGCGCCAAAAACTAGTTTTCTGTTGCACCAGGTGGAGAGACCTTTGCCAGCTGCAGTAAGCGGCCGGATTGTAGAGAAAGAGGCCTGGGCAAGTGCCAGCCGTCTTCGGAAGTGGGTAGAGGGTTGGATCACCAGCATGAGCCTGTAGCCAAGCCACCTTACGGCTTGTGATGGAGGAAAAAGCATGTCGTTAATCACTATGGGGGCAAAGGAAACATCTGAGCGGTCCTTGGGGGTTCTCCAGTGAATGAGTTCAGTTTTGGGGACGGCAAAGGCCACCCCCAGGTCGGCACCCCGTCTTTGGATGATGCCGAAATAGTATTAAAGAGTGCGGATGTTTGAACGAACAGAGTCTGAGCTGAACGTGATGATGTGATCCTCGACGTATGCAATCGCCAGACCTTGAGGAATGGTGGGGTGGAGGCTGGCTACCTAGAGCACCAAGAGAAGAGGAGAAATCAGAGAGCCCTGTGGGGTGCCAACAGCAACCGGGCAAAAGACCTTTGGGGCGCCTTGGAAGATGAGACGGCACTGGCGACTGGAGAGGCAAGACTTAATCCAGGCAACCAGATAGGCGGTGTCCCCTCCTTTGGCGAGGATACTAGCCAACTTGTTTGCACAGACATTGGCGAAACCACATTTGACGTCCAGGAAAAGAGTCGATACTTTGAAGGAAGCATCTTGAAGAAGGCGTACTTCGTGGGTGAGGGTAGCAACAGCGTCGAAACAGCCCAGACCGGCCAGGGACCCAGACTGATTGGGGTGTTTAAGGCCAAGGGAGCGGGCGGCTGTGGCGAGACGAAGGGCCGCCAGTCTTTCGAGTATCTTGGAGACGGTTTCGAGTAGGACAATGATGTGAAAACACACTGGACTACGGTAATCAGGTTTGCATGGTTTGTCCAGGACAATGCCGTTGGCCATCTTCATGGCTATGGGGTGGTATCCGTGGGTAAGGAGGAGAGTGAACAGAGATGGAAGGATCCGCTCGTTGACCTTGTGCACCGGCTTCCAGATAGAGTAAGGAATACCACTTGGACCAGGGGCTGACGTGATAGAAGAATTTCGAAGTGCAGAGGACACTTCCAATGGTGAAACTAGGAGGGACGTCCTTAAACGCAGGGAGGATGAGGGGAGGGGGAGGAGAGGGCCTGGGAAGAAAAAGGTGTTGTAGAAGTGTGTTGTTAAATTCGGTGGGGGAGGAGGCGTTCTTCAGTGTGGGGAAATGGTCCGGAGCTCGGCCGGATGCAATCTTTCTAGCATCCCAAACTGACCGCGAGTTGACATCGGCCAGAAACTGTGAGCAGTGGACTCTTTTGGCAGATTGGATAGCTTTGAAGTATATATTTTGAGCCTCGCGGGCTATGGTGCGCGGGGCCTGGTTCTTTCTCATGAGGCGGGAGGTATGATGATGTATGCGGCGTAGCTGTGTAAGTTCTGCATTCCACCACTGTTGAATGTAGGAGGACGGCCGTTTGGTTGTGGTGTTGGAGATGATAAGGTGCGTGATCTTGGCAAGGCTGTTGTCGAACCAGCGGTCAAGTGTTTGTGGAGTGGGGAGAGCAGGGGGGGCTGGGAGTCACAAATTGGCGAGCAGAGGTGAGATGTGATCCCAGTCCGTGTATTTCCAGTTAAGGCCCGGGGCCGGGGCTTTAGGAGCGGTGTGGAGAGAATGATTGTCAGGGCGGTGTGATCCGAACCGGTCGGGGGGAGGGAGGGATTCCAGGAGGCGAAGTATGCCAGCAGGGCAGAGTTGGCAAAGGTCAAGTCAAGAACAGCCGGGCGATGGTTGGTGGTGAATGGGAACCTAGTGTAGATCCCGGGTCTGTTGAGGAGAGAAAACAAATAAGCTGATGCCCGGTCGAAGTAAGGGGAACTTATAAATTGGTCGTGATCGGAGAGTACACGAGTCGGGTTTGAGGCGTAGTGATGAATGTTGAAATCCCCAAGAAGGAGTGTAGGAAAATCATGCCGGGGAAATAAATCAACAGGAGAAACTGACCTAATGTGGCCATTTGGGATAGAATAAGCATTATACAAATCAAACAAATTATGAGAAGTATCAAAAAGTCCCTCTGGGGAGTGAAAATTCACTGCCATAAGGTCCCCCCTTTCAAAAAAACAATTGAAGAACAGAAATCACAATTAGTAACCTTTCGTGAACATAAGTTGCCACTCGGGGCTTATAGCCGTCAGTTGCAGGGGGAAAAAAACATTTATGATTGCGAAAAACAGAAGGACAATTCCTCCAAAGCGGAACGTCCTGAAGAGCAACTATATGAGGAGAACTTTCTACCGAAGTAAAAAAACGAAAAAGAGTTTGAAAAACATTAATGCTATCGAGACAATTATGCTCAACAATGGAAAGATTTAAACAACCAGGATAATGGAATGATTGGTATTGTGGAGGACTCTCTGTTGGGGCTGGGCTTGTCGACATCTAAAGCTCCATGTGGATGCCAGTCGGGGCGGGCTCGCTCCTGTCGGCACTGGTGCTAGCTCGAAAGCGGGTGCTGCCAGCACCGAAGAGATTCTTATGGGGGAGGGGAGCGGCAACATTAGGTTGGGCGGACGCGCTTCGAACAAGTCTAATGGTCCCGGGATGGGTGGATTCGCAGGAGGAAGGGAAAGCCAGGCCGTGTCTGGCCGGCGTAGCCGGCACGATTGAGGAAGCAGTTGGACCCTGAGGGGTGGTTTGAGGGAGGCCCGCATCAGGGGCGTCGGAAATATCTTGGTCCCTTGAAGGACGGAGAGCGGAGAGGATTTCGCGGCCGACGGGACAGGTGCCATCGAAGGAGGCGTGCTGGGCACCGCAGTTGACGCAGAGAGGAGGGGAGGCATTGCAGCATCCTACCACCGACATGTCAAAGCGTCCTTTCGGACAGCGTTGGTTAGCGCATCTGTGGGCAGAACGGTGATGAAGGAGAGTGCAGATCGGGCAAGCTGGTGCCTCTTCTTTGCATAGAGGAGCAGAATGTCCAATGGGCCAGCACTTCCTGCACTGGGTGGACTTGGAGGCAGCGTAGGCGGGGGCGACCGTGCGGGGGCGGGAGAAAGCTCGCATGGATTCGCCAAACCGGGAAACATGAAGTGGATCGACTGCTACAACCACCGAGGTTGTGCGCTTCTCTGCCCTTTTCACTCGGTCTGACTGCAAGAATCTAGCCCCAAAAATGGGGACGTCAATAGCATTGATGATTGATTCAAGGAGAGAGGGGAAGAGGGCAGTAGGCTCATTCGGAAGAATAGAAAGAGGAAGATTGTGGATGAGGAGTTCGACACTTCTGGGTGCCTCCCTACAAACCTGAAACGGGTTATTCCCAAAAGGGAAACTCTGATTGAGCTTCTTACTAATGGCATCGAAAAAATGGGAGTAAGAAGAAGATGTGGTCTATGGGTTAGCTGTGAGAGTAACAGCACCATTGCGATTAACTGAAGCAGTGAGGGAGAGGGGCAGAGAGCAGTTGGCTTCTTTAAGCACAGCGGCCATGATGTCGGGAGGGTAGCAGTCATAAAGAAAGAATCCTTCAGGAGGGTTGGGGTGGCGCAGGGGGGAAAGAACCCACGTTGTGCAGCGGGGAGCGGTGCGGGTCCTTTGGGGACACTACTCTTGCTTGAAGCAGCGACTTGTGCGGCAGTAGCGCTATTCTTGCCCTTACCGCCCTTCCTAGTAACCTGTGCTCGGGTTTGTTCTTCGGGCTGCGGGGGTTCAGAGACTGTGAAACCGGGGGGTGGGCCGGTATGGAAGAGTGAGGTGGCTGGGTATCGCTTGCAGTAAAGCTTGGGTTCTTCCGACTGGTGATGACGTGGGGCAAAAAGGATAGCGGCTTGAGGTGAATCCGGGTGGCGTTTAGCGTACATGTCTGGGTTGTCATACCATTTGCCCTCGAAAAGGGAGGGAAAATCCGGGGCGGCGACCGTGTGAGCCATGAGGCGGGTTGCCACTTTCTTTTTCTGCTGAGCAGGCTTAGCTTGGACAGCAGGGGCAGGAGGGGGTGGCGCTTGAGGCAGCGGAGGTGCCACTTGAGTGGCGTGGTGTGAGGAGAGAGCAACAACACGAGAGGACAAATCCTTGAGGGACGGCTCCAGGTTGGATGTGGATGGTGGTGAGGGGGTAGCTGAGCGCTCTCCCTGGGCGGAGGTGAGGGATTCAACCTGCCAAGTGAAGAAGGTAACAGAGGCCCCAAGGTCATTAACCATGGCGATGAGTTGGGCGAGAAGTGGGGCCATAGCAAGTTGACTATGGGGGAAAGTAGCGGCACAGGCATTGTAGACAGTGGGGCACGAAGCCGGGTCAAGGCGAGCGAGCCTGGCAGCATGCCCAAGGATATTGGCGACATTGTCAGCCTCCCCTGACAGAGAGGCATGACTGGACTGGGATGACGATGAGCGAGACCGAGGATCAGCCCTACGGTCCTGGCGAGAGGAGGCAGAGCGAGCAGGGCCAACAGCCGAGGCTATGCCTCCACCAGTGGAAGCGAGAGGGGTAGACGACATCAGGACAAGGCCAACAGGCCAGGCCGGAGGACAGGGAGGAGAGGGAGAGAGAAAGTAAAGTGAAACTACCAGTTTGACACTCCAAGAATAAAAATCCTCTCAGCAAAGGTGAAATATAGATTTCACTTGAAGATGAAGCCCGAGTGAAAAGCCAAAATAGATGTATTGTGGCGAAATAAAGACCAAACCCTCAGGTTCACGTTGGCCGAATGCGGTAAGTATTCTAAGCGAGAGGAAAATAGAGTGCGCGGAGCGTGGCTGTCTTTGTACCATTGGTTTTCTTTTTTTTCTTTTTTTTTTAGTATTATTTTAGTATTGTTTAAGGTACAAACTCCCGTATGCAGATCGCTCCAAGACAGGAAAAACCTCCCCCTACAGTCCATCCCGCATCCCTCGCGCTAAAGCCCTCTGACCCTGCCCCACACCAAGGCGCCCGGTACTATGGGTAGAAACTACAAAAGAGCGTACAGGCCTGAATACAACAAACCAAAGAAGCTCGATAGACGTGCAGCCTATAAGAAAAAACCCCCGACCCCAACAGTGAACAACCAAGGAAAATAAAGAAACCTCAACAAACTCAAGGAAGAAAAATCCCGGCTCAACCCATAAGCAACCCACCCATAGGCCAACAACTGACCCCATGCTGCCGCGGCCGGGGAGGGGCCAAGGAGCCAGCAGGACAATGCCGTAGGCCATAGATCCATACACTATTTTTATTTTTATTGTTATTTTTTTTTTAAATCATATGCATTTGTTTAAGGTACAAAGACAACCATCCTCCGTCTCCTCTACACACCCGGCGATTGAAATCTCAACACCACGAGATTATCACCACTTTTTCCAACTCCACCCCCCTCTATGAGTTCGCTCTAGGGGGTGGAGTGCATCTCCCCTCATCT
>Ga0307509_10011656_pt1 | contig 10621 bp, 7 predicted proteins | sample 10_EM_MG_FD_202245 | JGI IMG/M metagenome (GOLD analysis project Ga0307509, IMG submission 202245) | Populus trichocarpa ectomycorrhiza microbial communities from riparian zone in the Pacific Northwest, United States - 10_EM | ecosystem: Host-associated > Plants > Roots > Unclassified | place...
ACAAAGGCGAAGCGTTGGCAAAGGAGTTGGGCGGCGCGTTCGTGAAGTGCGATGTGAGCCAGGAAGCCGACGGCCAGGCAGTCGTCGCGAAGGCACTCACACTGGGCAAGCTCGTCGGCCTGGTGAACTGCGCCGGCATCGCCCCCGCGGCCAAGACCGTGGGCAAGGATGGCGCGCATGGGCTGAACCAGTTCGCCAAAGTCATCAGCGTGAACCTCGTCGGCAGCTTCAACATGATCCGCCTCGCCGCCGAAGCGATGAGCAAGAACACGCCAGAGCCCACCGGCGAGCGCGGCGTGCTGATCTCGACCGCGAGCGTCGCTGCCTTCGATGGCCAGATCGGCCAGGCCGCGTACTCGGCATCCAAGGGCGGCGTGGTCGGCATGACCTTGCCGATCGCGCGCGACCTGGCGCGCAACGGCATCCGCAACATGACGATCGCACCGGGCATCTTCGGCACGCCGATGCTGTTCACGATGCCACAGGAGGTGCAGGACGCGCTCGCCGCGGGCGTGCCCTTCCCGAGTCGCCTGGGCACGCCGGCCGACTACGCGAAGCTGGTCCACCAGATCGTCACGAACGAGATGCTGAACGGCGAAGTGATTCGCCTGGACGGTGCGATCCGGCTCGCGCCGAAATGATCGCCTGCTGAAACAAGAAGGCGCGGGCCCCCGAGAGGCACCCGCGCCGACCTTGAGAAAGAAAAGCCCGTGGCGTCGTCGATCAGGACGTCTTCGCGCGACGCGCGTAAAGCGCCCACAACCGAGCCAGGTCGCTGGTGCCATCGTTGCCGGTGACGGTCTTCAGCGTGGCCTGGGCCTTGCCGTTGTCGCCGGCCATCAGCTGCGCGATCGCGAGGTGCAGCTTGGCGTCTTCGGGCCGCTTGAGGCCACCCTTCGCGATGCCCTGCTGTATCAGCTGAACGCCCTTGGCCTTCTGGCCCTCGAAGACCTGGTTCAGGCCTATCGTCACGAGATCGTTGCCGTCCTTCGCGGCAAGCGCCTGCTTCTCGTCCTCGGCCGCAGTCGCCTTCGCCTCGTCGACGCGCTTGGTGATCAGGTCACGCAGACGCTTGCTGCGATCGGCTTCGGCCCCGGTGCCCAACGCACCGGCCGCGAAGCCCTTGTCGACGACCTGCTTGGCCTCGGCGCCCGAGCCGGCCTGCAGCGCGAGCTGCGCCATCTCGGAGTAGTCGGCCCCGGCCGTCATGCTGCCGGTCGCCAGCGACAGACGATAGGTGTCGAGCGCGAGTCGGTCCGAGAAGCCGGGCTTGCGCTGCAACCGACTGAGCAAGGTGACCCAGTACTCCTTCTTCGGGTAGTACATCACCAGGCGCTCGAGTGCGAAGGCTTCGCTGCCCACGTCCTTCTGCTTGATGGCCGCGTTCATCAACATGTTGATGCGGTCTTCGCCGGGTGTCGCGCCGCTGCGCTCGGTGGCCTGGATGTCGGCCATCAATTCCTTCGACACCCCCGCCAGGTCGCCCGACAGGTACTGCGTCTGGATCATCAGCGTGCGGTTGGCGCTGCTGGTGCCACCCTCCTTGAAGTAGCGCGCATACCATTGCTGCGCCTTCGCGTAGTCTTTGGCACGGTAGTAGGTACCGGCGATCGATTCGATCATGCGCAACTTGTCCGGGCCGCCGACGCTGGGGCCGACGGTCTCGAAGGACTTGGCCGCGGTGTCGGCGTCGCCGGCGCCCGAGGCGGCGGCCAGGCGCATGCGCTCGACCATCAGGCTCTCGGCCGCGCTCTTGCCGCCGATGCCATCCACTTCGCGAACCTTGGCCAGCGCCTCGCGGTACTTGCCCGCCTTGATCATTTCTTGAGCAGTCTGCAGCGGCTTGCCGATTTCGGGCCGCAGGCCGCCCTGGGCCTGCACCTGGGCCGAGCCCAACGCGATCACCAGCGCGGTGATGGCCGAGGCCAGCACCCGCAGGCGTGAGGTCGATGTCTTCATGCTGCGGTCTCGATCACTTCACGAACTGCTCGTTGCCGACCATGCCGAGCTTGGTCACGCCCAGGCGCTGGCTCTCGGCCAGCACCTCGGCGACGTACTTGTACTCGACCAGCTTGTTCGGGCGCACATGCACCTCAGGTTGGTCGGGTTGCGCCGCGGCGTCACGCAGCTTGACCTCGAGCGCCTGGCGCGTCGGGATCGTTTCGCCATTCCACAGGATCGTGCCGTCGAAGTCGACGTCGATCGTGACGACGACCGGCTCCTTGGTCGGTGGCGGCGGGTTGCCGGCCGGCATGTTCAGGTTCACCGAGTGCAGCTGCACCGGGATCGTGATGATCAGCATGATGATCAGCACCAGCATCACGTCGATGAGCGGCGTGGTGTTGATGTCCATCATCGGTTCGGGTTCGCCGGAGCCGCCGCTGGAGCCTACGTTCATTCCCATGATTGCTTATCCTTTGGGCGGGGGTTCGGTGACGAAGCTGATCTTCTGGATCGCGGCGCGCTGGCAGGCGAAGACGACGCGCCCGATCGACTCGTAGCGCGCCTTCTCGTCGCCGCGGATGTGCACCTCGGGCTGCGGGTTCAGCACCGCGATCTCGCGCAGCTTGCGGAACAGCGCCTCGTTGTCCGGCACCAGCTTGGCGTTCCAGAACACGTCGCCGTCCTTGTTCACCGAGATCTCGATGTTCTCGGGCTTGGTCTGGCGTGCGATGTTGGTTTCCTTGGGCAAGGACATCGGCACGGTCTGCGTGACCACCGGGATCGTGATCAAGAAGATGATCAGCAACACCAGCATCACGTCCACCAGCGGAGTGGTGTTGATGGTGGAGACGACTTCGTCCTCGTCTCCACCGCTCGATCCTATGTTCATCGCCATGGCGGCTTCCTTTGTGGGATGCGCGAAGGCTCTTAGCGACGCGCGCCGATCTTGGCGCCCATCAGGATGCCGTGCAGGTCGGCGCCGAAGGCGCGCACCGTTTCCATGGAGGATTTGTTGCGGCTCACGAGCCAGTTGTAGCCCAGCACGGCCGGCACGGCCACGGCCAGGCCGATGGCGGTCATGATCAGCGCCTCGCCCACGGGGCCGGCGACCTTGTCGATCGAGGCCTGGCCGGCGATGCCGATGGCGGTGAGGGCGTGGTAGATGCCCCAGACGGTGCCAAACAGGCCGACGAACGGCGCGGTCGAACCGACGGTGGCGAGGAAGCCCAGGCCGTCCTGCAAACGGTTGCGCACGTCGTCGACGCTGCGCTGCACGCCTTGCGTGACCCAGGTGTTCAGATCGATGTGATCAGTGAGCGCGCCTTCGTGATGGTCACCGGCTTCCATGCCGCTCTCGGCAATGAACCGGAACGCGCTGCCCTCCTTCAGGGTCTTGACGGCGTCGTTCAGGCTGGCGGCCTTGAAGAATCCCTTGCGAACCGACTTGGCCTCGCTGGAGAGCTTGAAGCTCTCGTACAGCTTGGTGATCAGGATGTACCAGCTGCCCAGGCTCATCAGCACCAGCAGCACGAGCACGAACTTGGCGACGAAGTCGCCCTGCTGCCACAGCGCGCCCAGACCGTAGGGGTTGTCGACGGTTTCCTTGGTGGTGGTGGCATCGGCGATGGGCGCTGCGGCCGGGGCCGTCACGGCAGCAGGCGTTGCGGCAGCAGATGCTTCAGCAGCCGGCGCGGAGGCTTGCGCAGCGGCGAATTGCGGGACGACGATCAGGCTGGTGGCCAGAGCGAATGCGGCAAGCATCGTGTGCGAGCGCTGGATCAAGGAACGGGTGGTCATCTTGGGGACTCCTGACATGAAACGGGTAAAGACTGTCTTTATGGGTATGGGCGAGGCACTGCTGGCATCAAACGCGAAGGCCGCACGCGACTGGAATCAGGCGTCGTGCGGCCGTGACCGCATCACTCCAGCTTGAAGTCGAAGGTCTGATCGGCCTTGAGCTCTTCTTCGCCGGCGGCGGAACATCCGTACTGCATCATCGCGTTTCGCACGGCCGAATCGAACACGCCACGCGGCTGCGACGAGAGGATCTCGACGGCAACAACCTTGCCGCCCTTGATGGTGGCGCGGGCCTTCACGGAACCGGTGATGCCTTCGCGCAAGGCCTTGGCCGGCATCGCCGGTTGAACCTGGCTGGCGCAGGCCACACCGATGCTCACGACGGCCGGACGCGGCGGCGGCGGCGCAGGCGCGGTCACCGGCGGGGTCGGCGTCATGACCGTGGGCGGCGGCGGAGTCGGCGACGGCGCGACCGAGATCGTCGGCGCCGGCGGTGGCGGGGTCGCAATCTGGACCTCGGGCGGTGGGATGTAGGGCGGCGGCGGCGCTTCGAGCTTGGGCGGCGGCGGCAACACGATTTCGGGCGGCGGCGGCGGCTTCTTGATCTCTTCGATCACCTTGGTCTCGATGGGCGCCCGCACCACATCGACCACCTTCTTGGCCAGGCCCGTGACCAGCGCGTACACGATGAACGCGTGGAACAAGATGACAACCGACAACCCCACCAGATGGCGGCGGGGGTCCGCTTGTCGCTGAGAGAAATTCATGGTCTGGGATCTCCAGATAGTGGGCACGAAACAGAAAAAAGCAAACCTTAGCGTTCACCGGCTTGTGGCCGTGAAGACCGGCGGCATCTGGAAAACCGCACATTCTTGCAGGCCCGCATTCTAGCCAGAGGTTGGAGGCAAACTTAGACACAGCCCCCGAGGAAAACCCGCGGGCATTGCATCTTGATGTGTCCGTGAAACCTCGGCATCAACACCTCGATGCCACGCCTCGAACAGTCGGGTTTGCACCTACCGATCCCGTAGCAACAACCGTGCTCATGCGGCTTCGAACGCTACGGAGGCGACGTTCAAAGCGCAAAAAAAAGCAGCAGCGCGAGGCTGCTGCTTTGTCGGCGACGAGGCCGCGTCAGTCGAACAAGTCGGTCACGACGGCTTCAAAAGAGACCATCGGTACCTGCTCGATTGTGACGACGAACGGGATCAGAAGCTGTACTTCGCCCCGACAGTGAAGAAGCGACCCACCGCACCAGCCTGATGCCACGTCTGGTTGTAGTTGATGCCGTACGTGTTGACGAGGTACGGATCAAACGGCGCCTTGCGATCGAGCACGTTCTGCACGGAGACATTGATGTCCAGGTTCTTGATCGGCGTCCACTTCGCAAACAGATCGAACGTGATGAACGATGGCACTCGGCAGTCGTTGTACGGATTGCCACTCAGATCGAACACCGCGCAGTTGGTAGCTCCGTTGGAGTTGTAGACCAAGCCGTTCGTGGCGTCAGTGACCGTCCCATCGCCGTTGTCGATGGCGTTTTCGCCCTTGTGGTCGATCATCTTCAGCGGCCCGACGTAGTTCATCGCGCCGGTCACCGTCCACGGACCACGGTCCCAGGTCAGCGACAGGGTTGCCTTGTCCTTCGGCGTGCCGGCACCAGCGCTCAACACGATCGGTCCCTGTGTCCCAGCGTAGTCATAGGTGATCCCGTCCGTGCCGGTTCGCTGGAACTTGTTGACATGGGTCCAGTTCAGCTGAGCCGTCAGCTTGCCGATCTCACCCAGGTTCATCTTGTGGCGCAACTCAACATCCACACCGTCGGTCTTGGTTTTCGCTGCGTTACCGTAGAAGCCCGTCACCGTCGTCAGATTGCCTTCAGCATCGTAGTACAGGAAAGTATTGGCTTGAGATCCAGGCACGCCCTGCGCATTCGTCCGGTCTGGCGTCCCACCTGTCCCGTCGCACGCGGCGGTACATTGACCGGCCGAAATCGCAGCCGGATCAGCCTGAACGATCTCGTTCTTGCGGTCGATCTTCCAGAAATCCACGGTCGCGCTGGTTCCTGCGATCGGCTCGACGATCAGTCCGAGCGTGTAGCTCTTGGCCTTCTCCGGTTTGATGTTCGGATTGCCCTGCGACAGGATACCAACGCTGGTAAAGCCAAAACTGGAACCACCCGTCTCAGCCGGGCCAGGCGCGCGGAACGCTTCAGAGTAGGTGCCGCGAATGGCCAACTGATCGATCGGCTTGACCTTGAAGCCGATCTTGGGCGTGGTCGAATCACCGAAGTCGGAGTAGTGGTCGTAGCGCGCAGCACCGGTCAGTTCGAGCCACTTGGTTACCGGAGCGGTGACTTCACCATAGAGCGCGGAAACGCGACGCGTCGCGGAGAATTTCGAGTAGCCGAGGCCGACGATCGAAGCGGTCTCAGTACCCGGGACGGCCGGCGTGTTCGCCGCTTCCCAGCGCGTTTCCGCACCGAGTGCCACCCCCAGCGAACCGCCGGGGAGGGCCATCAACTCGCGCGAGATCTTTGCGTCGATCGACTTGATCGAGCTCGTCGGAATCGTTTCGAGTGTCGGCGAGATGGCCGCCAGCACGCTGGGCGCCGTCGTGTTCGGCCGGTTGATGCGATAGGTCCCGTTGTTCAGGGCCGCCTGCATGGCGTCGTAGTTGATGTAGCCGTAGTTGTCGTTCTTCAGGCGGCTCTTGATGTAGGCAGCACCGACGTCGAAGTCCCAGCCGAAGGCGTTCCCTTGCAAGCCCTGAACCAGACGAATCACCGTGTTATCGGTCTTTTGGTCTCGCCCACCCAGTTCGAGCGGTGCGTAAGCAAGCGTTCGATCAACGCCAAAGGTGTTGTCCGGATGCCCCGCGGGCAAGATCATCAGCCCATGAGTAAAGAGGGGCGACGCCGTCGGATCACTAGAAGGCAAGTACACGCCGCCGTCATTGTTGCCACCGAGCGTGCCATTAGCCTTCGACTTGCTGTTGAAGACGCCCACTTCCAAATAAGCCGTCAGGGACGGCGAGAACTGCAACGTGCCCCGCCCGAAGAAATTGACCCGGTCGATCGCTGGCTGAATCTCCTGCTCGGTGCGCCCGTTGTAGCCGCACAAGCCGGTGCTGGCGATGATCTGCGAGGGATCGCACTGAATCACGTTGACACGTGTGCCCGATCCGAACGTCGGAGTACCCGGCCCAGCGCCTACCGAACGAGTCACGCCCCAAGGCGAAGTCGTTGATGGAGTCGTCGACCCCAACCAGAGTCGGGGCGCGCCGTTGGTGACGTCGTAGAACCCCTTGTCGGTCAGATTGGTCTGTCCGATGAAGCCCCGATCGGTCGACCAGATGTTCTTCTGCTGCGAGGCCTCAAGGCTGAAGAAGACGTTGTACTTGTCGGTGTCGATATTGCCGAGACCCAACGTGGCAAAGGCGCGCGTCGTAGCGCCGTCGCCGCGACTGGCCTGGCCGTAGGAGCCGCCGACCGTCGCACCGGTGTAGTTGGAGCGCAGGATCACGTTGACCACGCCGCCCACGGCATCTGCGCCGTAAATGGCCGAAGCACCGTCCTTCAGGACTTCGATTCGCTCCACTGCTTCGAGCGGGAGCGAGTTCAGGTCGACAAAGCTGCGCGTTCCATCGTCAGCCAGCCCATAGGTCGTCATGCGGCGACCGTTGACCAGCACCAGCGTCGAATTGACGCCCAGACCGCGCAGCGAGACTGCCGCAGAACCAGAAGCGAAGCCATTCGAGAACGAGCTCGGGATTGAGCCCTGACCGTCGGCGGTGATGCCGCGCAGCACTTCCTGGATCGACTGCTTGCCGGTCTTTTCGATGTCGTCGCGCGTCAGCACCTGGACGGGCGACGCCGTCTCGGTATCCGTGCGCTTGATGTTCGAACCCGTGACGGTCACGCGTTGAAGTTCTTGGGTGGACTGCTGTGCGATCGCGGCACCGCCATAGAGGGCGGCGGTACCGCCGAAGGCAACTAGCAGGCTCTTGGCCAGCGTTGTTCTCTTGAGCATCGAGGACTCCTGATAGGAAGGTTGATCGAAAGACCAGGTCTTTGAGCAAGTCACATACCAGCTTTGTGAACGGGTCGTGGCTTGTCTGCGAAGACGTGTAAATCGATTGTCACATTGAAGGTTTATAGAACTCGACCTAGGGTATTCATCTATCGATATCCGAACCCCGATGAGGAAGCCGCATTCGAAACACCCGGATCGAGCGCAAAGCCTTAGCCCATGCGGCTTGCAGGCTGACAACAGGCAAGCAGATGCCCCTCGGCGAAGAGGCCAGGACACCCGAATCCGGGCGATTCGCCTCGCTGCTTTACGTCACGCGTTGGATACCTGCAACAGGCATTGCAGAGTAAATAACTTCGCGATCAAGCGGCCCGTGCCGTGGCGATGCGCGGCACTGCCGCCAGCAAGGTCCGGGTGTAATCGCTGCGCGGGTGCTCCAGCACCGTGCGGGTGCTGCCCGCCTCCTCGATGCGGCCGCGGTTCATCACGGCCACTTGGTCGGCGATGTACTCTACGACGCCGATGTTGTGGGTGATGAAGAGGTAGGACACCCCGAGCTCGCGTTGCAAGCTCTTCAGCAGATTCAGGATCTGCGCCTGCACCGACACGTCGAGCGCCGAGGTCGGCTCGTCGCAGACGATCAGCTTCGGCTGAACCGCGAGGGCCCGGGCGATCGCGATGCGCTGGCGCTGGCCGCCGGAGAACTCGTGCGGATAGCGTTCGAGCGCGTCGCGGCGCAATCCGACCTGATCAACCAGGGCCTCCAGGCTGGCGCGCCGCGCCGCGGCGTCGAGGTCGGGCCGCAGTTCCAGCAGGCCCTCTTCGAGCAGATCGAACACGCGCATGCGCGGATTCAACGACGCGAACGGGTCCTGGAAGATGATTTGAATGCCGCGACGCGCTGCGCGCAGCGCGTCGCCGACCAGGCCGAACAGGTCTTGCGCGTCGAACAGCGCCTCGCCCCCGATCTGCGACTGACCGCGCAGCAACTGCACGAGCGCCTTGCCGGTGGTCGTCTTGCCGCACCCGGATTCGCCCACCAGCGCCAGCGTCTGGCCGGGCGCGATGCTGAAGGACACGTCGTCGACGGCCGTGAAGACGCCCACCGTGCGTTGCAGCAGGCCCCGGCGGATCGGGAAGCGCACGCTGAGACCGCGCACCTCCAGCAGGGGCATGGCGGTGCGTGGCATCACATCCGGCGCCGAATAGTGCAGCGGCGCGTCGACGACAGCCGCTGCCGCCGACGCGGGCGCGTCTGCGCCATCGCGGTACAGCAGACAGCGCACGCTGCGCATGCCGAGCGTCGTCAACTCGGGCGGCGTGCTCCGGCACGCATCGAAAGCGCGGTCGCAGCGCGGCGCGAAGCGGCAACCGTCGAAGGTCTGCCACAGCGGCGGCACCGTGCCCGGAATCGCCGCCAGCGCCTCGCCGCGCTTGGCCGTGTCGGGCAACGCGCGCAGCAGCAGGCGCGCATACGGATGCTTGGGCGCCGCGAAAAACTCGGGGGCAGTCGCGACCTCGATGATCTGGCCGGCGTACATCAAGGCCACGCGATGCGCCATGCCCGAGACCACGGCGAGGTCGTGCGTGATCAGCAGCAGGCCCATGCCCTGCTCTTTCTGCAGCTGCTTCAGCAGGTCGAGGATCTGCGCCTGTATCGTCACGTCCAGCGCCGTGGTCGGCTCGTCGGCGATCAGGAAGTCGGGCTCCGAGGCCAGCGTCATCGCGATCATCACGCGCTGCTTCTGGCCGCCGCTCAGCCGGAACGGGTATTCGTCGATGCGCCGTTCGGGCTCGGGAATCCCGACCTTGCCCAGCCACTCGATGGCCTTCGCGCGCGCCGCCTTGCCGCGCAAGGCCGTGTGCGCCTCGATCGCCTCGACGATCTGATCGCCCACACGCATCACCGGGTTCAGGCTGGTCCCCGGCTCCTGGAAGATCATGCCGATGCGTCCGCCGCGCACCGCCCGCATGCCGGACTCGGGCAGCGCCAGCACGTCCTGGCCTTCGAGCACCACACTGCCGTGGGTGATGTCGCCGTTGTCGGGCAGCAGCCGCATCAGCGCCAGCGCCGTCATGCTCTTGCCGCAGCCGGATTCGCCGACGAGCGCGAAGGTCTCGCCGCGCTGGATGGCGAGCGTGAGCCCGTCGATCGCTTTGACGAGGCCGGCGTCGGCGTCCAGCGCGACCTTGAGATCGGTGATGTTCAGCATGGCGTCAGACCACTGCTTTGGTTCGCAGCCGCGGCCGGAAGCCGCGTGAGCGCGGATCGAACGCATCGCGCACGCCGTCGGCGAACAGGTTGGCCGCGAGCACCAGCGTGACCATGAAGGCGAACGCCGCTGCGAACGACCACCACACCAGCGGGTCGCGGCTCATCTCGGTGCGCGCCAGGTTGATCATGCCGCCGAAGCTGTTCATGGACGGGTCGACACCCACGCCCACATAGGAGAGCACCGCTTCGTAGAGGATGAGTGCCGAGAAGTCGAGCACCGTGGTGATGATGATCAGATGCACCACATTCGGGAATATGTGGCGCACCATGATGCGCCCCGAGCGCACGCCGAAGGCCGTGGCCGCCTGCACGTACTCGAGCTGGCTCAGCTTCATGGTCTCGGCGCGCAGCAGCCGGCACAGCGTGGCCCAGCCCGTCAGGCCGAGGATCACGCAGAGCAGGAAGAGGCGCACGTCGGAGCGCTCGGCACCGGTCTCGAACAGGTCGGGATGGGTGTCGATGAAGACCTGCATCATCAGCACGCAGGCCGCGATCAGCAGCACGTTCGGGATCGAGGACAGCAGCGTGTAGAGGTATTGCACGACCTCGTCGACCCAGCCGCGCAGATAGCCCG
>Ga0307509_10011657_pt1 | contig 10621 bp, 9 predicted proteins | sample 10_EM_MG_FD_202245 | JGI IMG/M metagenome (GOLD analysis project Ga0307509, IMG submission 202245) | Populus trichocarpa ectomycorrhiza microbial communities from riparian zone in the Pacific Northwest, United States - 10_EM | ecosystem: Host-associated > Plants > Roots > Unclassified | place...
ACGACTGGGCCCTGCTGCGCTACGACACGGACGGCACCCGGCACGGCCTCCTGGACGACGCGGACTGGCGCGCCGCCGGCTGGCAGCGGCTGATGTCCGCCGCCTCGCTCAGCGGTCCGGTCGCCCCCGTCCCCGCCTGGCAGATGCTCGCCACCGACCACGGCGACTACGTCCAGTCGGTACGGGTGCGCGCCACCGGCGACTGGGACGCGGGCGCCTCCAAGGCGGCCTGCCCCGACGGGCTGCGGCTGATCGGCCTCGGCCACACCTCGGGTCGGGGACTGTGCACGGACGTCACCACGGGCGACCTGCGCGCGGCGGACGGCGCCCAGTCGGTCGTCACCGACGAACGCAACGTCCCCCAGGGCGGCGACTGGGCCTCCGGTTACACCAAACTCCAGTGCGCCCAGGGCCAGTTCCTCATCGGCTACAGCCATCGGGGCACCCGGACGTCGGCGGCCCTGTGCGCTCCGGCCGGTACCGCACTGGCGGGCGCGGGGCGCACGGTGTGGTTCGACCGCTCCGACAACCGGCCCGGCGACACCGGCGGCGACTTCGCCACCGGCGACTACAAGGGCCAGTGCGCGGACGACGAGTACGCCGCCGGCATCGCATACACCACCCGCACCGGCAGCTCGCCGGGCCCCGCAGCCCTGCTGTGCCGCAAACTGGCTCGCTGACCAGCGCGGGAGGGATGCCGCAGGGCGCACCGGCGGGCGGTGTTCAGCGGGGCGGGCGGTGCCGCGTCCGGCATCGGGCTCGAAGTCGGCTGGGCCCTGCCGGCGCTCCGAAGTCCGTAACGGGTGTGCAGCGGAGCCGAGTTGCTGGTTCGGAGCCAGTCCATGACTTTGAAGGACGAGCCGGTGCAGGTGACTTGATCGGTCCGCGAACATTGATCGCTGCCGAGCCTGGTGATTGGCTGCCCTGCATGACCGAGTTGGGACCCGTCGCCTGGCCACCTGCCCCGATCAGGACCGAGCGGCTCGTACTCCGTGAGCCCGAGGCCCGGGACCGTGCGGCAGTCATCGAGTTGTTCACGTCACCAGAGGTGGGCACCTACATCGGTGGCCCTCGACAGCGTGACGAGTTCGAGCGTGCGGTGCCCGAGGAGCCCAAGCGGCGTCCAGGCCTCTTCGTGGTCGATCTCGACGGGGCGATGATCGGGATCCTCACGTTCGACCGGCGCGACCCGAAGCATCCGGTCCACGTCTGCCCCGGCACCTCGGAGGTCGAACTCGGCTACATGTTCCTGCCGCAGGCGTGGGGACACGGGTACGCAGCGGAGGCGTGCGCGGCGGCACTCGACTGGTGCACCGGAGCGTTGCCTGGGGAGCCGGTGGTGCTCACCACCCAGACCGCCAACGAGCGCTCGATGCGCCTCGCGGCGAAGCTGGGGTTCACCGAGGTCCAACGGTATGAGGACTGGGGCGCCGAACAGTGGTTCGGCATGCGGTCCCCGGCCTCGCCATCCGACTGAGGTCGGTCGCGCTCGGTGGTTTCCACACTCATCGCGATGAAGCCGGGCGAGCACGAGGAGATCGACCTGGGTTCGAAGCCGGTGGGGCGGCGGGCGGCCGGAGTGGAGCCCGCAGGTGTCAGTCGGCCTTGGTGGGTTCCCCGACCCGAGCCCGGCTTCTCGCGGCCGTCGTGGACTCGTGGATCGCCTCGCCTTCGGCGGCAACATCGTCGAAACTGGCAGCGACTCCTGCCGACTCGCCCACACCAGAGCGCGTCAACAGGCCATCGCAGCCGCCAAATCGGCCACTGTACGGGCGCCCGTACACGCCGACGACCGAGCACGCGTCATGATCGGACACCGGCGGCGCACAGAGCGGGGGAAGATGACGGCGACTCCAGCAGAAACCGAAGCCCACCAGATTGCGGGCTCGGCGAGGGCTTCGCAGCCATCCGGCGGACTGATCATCTTCTTGAACGGCACATCCAGTTCGGGGAAGTCGAGCATCGCCAAGGAGCTTCTCCCGGTCCTGGACGACACTTACTTCCACATGCCGGTGGACGCCTTTCATGCCATGCGGGCGCGCCGGGAAATCGCACCGGACGAGGTGCCCTCCATGCTCAGGCGCACCTGGATGGGCTTCCACCGAGCGGTCGCCGGCATGGCTGCGGGCGGCAACAACATCGTGGTGGACCACGTCCTGAGCGAGCCGTGGCGTCTGCTCGACTGCGTCGCCCTGTTCGCCCCCGAAGACGTGGTACTGGTCGGAGTGCACTGCCCCTTGCCGGAACTCCAGCGGCGCGAGCAAGAGCGCGGAGACCGCCCACCGGGGCTGGCCGCACGCCAGATCACGCAGGTCCATGCCCATGGTCTCTACGACATCGAGTGCGACACGAGCACCGCCAGTCCGGCCGACTGCGCTCAGCAGATCAAGAACTTCCTACCGCATCGCCCGACCCCCACGGCATTCGAAATGCTGAGGGCGAACCCTCCGCTTGCTCAACCACCGGTCGACTGACCGCCCGTCCGATTGGCCGGCCCAGACGAGCGCGGAGAACGGGTGGGACCAAAACCCTCGCTCACATCACGCCCCGATGATCGCTGTCACCCCACACCGGTCGTCCCGGGTCACCGGCCGCCAGCATCAGATATCAGAGCGGTGCAGTGCGGTGCGGTGCGGTGCGGTCGGGGAAAGATGCCGACCTGCTGGTTCGTCGAGTACCGACAGTTCTTGGACTGCGCGGCGACCGTACGGTCACGCGTGGGCACCACGGGTGCCGTCCACGATCAGCACAGTGTCCTGACGGAATCGCTTACGGGGCTGCACCATGAGCGACAGGAAGCGATGGCCAACAGCGCCCAAACCTCCCACGGCAGGCTCCACGGCAAGACCGCCTCACCTGCCGGGCAAGCAGTTGGCGAGCCAGTCCGCCCGCTCCGCGCGAGTGACGCCGCCATCGCCGTCCACTACGTAGGCCAGCGCCTCCATGAAGTCAGAACCCAGCGGCCAGAGCCAGTTGGGCCCCACGGCGACGACGCGACCACCGCCCCCGATATACGCACGGAACTGACTCGACCACATGCCCAGGGGGCTGTAATTCTCTCGGTAGTGAAGCCCCAACCTCGACGCCTCCTCGGCGGCGTCGATGCAGGCGTCGACGGGGTCCACGTGCAGTGACGAACCAGGGACTCGGGTCGAGGAGTTCTCAATCGTCAACCCGCCGAACTCGGCCCAGACCGCCAACGCGACGTCGTTGAGTTCGAACCCTGCACCCGCCAGTTGCCGCGTCCAGTCTGCAATGGCGATCTTGCGATTCGCTGTCCACCCAGCAGCACCCAGCGCGTCCAGCACCGACGGGCTGCAAGACGTCATCGACTCACCGATGTGTTCCATGCGCCCTCCCATTCAGCCTTGGCTGTTGCCCCACTCTGCCGCACATCCCGACCACCAGCGGACAAGGCCGTCGGTCACAAAGGACATGCTGTTCAAGGGCTTCGAAGTGTTGGCTGAGTGCCCGCTGCGACGCCAACTCGTGTCCGGCCTGCAGCCGGACGTCCACACGTGTGCATGACCGTTATGAGCATCGCCGACAAAAGCTTTTGCGCGAGCCGCCGTCCGGGTGGTGGGGTGGCACGGTGATCAACCACGATGAGGCGGGCGCTGTCCGACCGTTGTCCCTGGCCTGGGTGGGCCGGTATCTGAAGGCCGGCGAACGGATCGTCAAAACCAAGGTGTTGCACGGCGGCATCACCGCCGAGATGCGGCGGCTGACCGTCGGAACACAGGGTGGAGACATCCGCGACCTGGTACTGCGGACCTTCGTCGACCCGTACTTCGTGGAGCACGCCGAGGATCTGCTGAATCGGGAGGCCGACGCCCTCGCCCTGCTCGTGGGGACAGGCGTGCCGGCTCCCGGACCGGTCGCGGTTGATCCGACCGCCTCGCACTGCGAGTATCCGTCGCTCCTCATGACACATCTGCCGGGCCGGACAGTCCTCGACGACGAGGGATTGGAGACGCGCATCCCCCTGCTGGCCCGTCAACTCGTGACGATCCATGCGTTACGACCCGCCGAGCGGCCCCAGGAGTACAAGGCGTGGACGACCGCCGACGCCGTCGTCCCTCCGGACGGCGCCAACGCGGCGGCATGGACCGCGGCGATCGACGTGATCCGTAAGCCTGCCCCGCCCTATGAAGGGCGACTCCTGCACCGGGACTTCCACCCCGGCAACGTGCTGTTCGACGTGTCGCCCCCGTGCACGACGGGTCCGCGCATCACCGGGGTCGTCGACTGGGTGCAGACCTCCTGGGGCCCGGCGGACCTCGACGTGGCGCACTGCTCCACCAACCTCGCGATGCTGCACGGACCGGCCTGGGGCCTACGGTTCGCCGACGCGTACGAAGAGGCCGGCGGAGTCCTGGCGTCGACGGCGAGCGAACGGTTGTACTGGCTCTTGCTGGACGCACTGGCCTTTGCGGGTGGTGTGGCATTCGTGGTCCGGCCGTGGCAGCAGGCGGGGAAGGTGGAGCTGACGACCCGGGCGGTGGAGGAGCGGCTGGATGCCTATGTCACCGCCCTGTTGGACGCGCTGAGCTGAGCCAAGGGGCCCTGCACACTCCCACCAGGGCATCCCCAGTACGAACTGACTCCCGGCCGACAGCTCCGTGACACCGTGATGCCGAACCGCAGTCCTAAGAGACGCTGGTGTTCCACAGGATCGACAACCTGGACGACGTAGCGAATGCGACCGTCGCGTTCGGCACGGTTGACATCGCGTTGAGGGACCGCTGGGTCGGTGAGGTCTGCCCGGACTACGACTCAACCGCACGCTGGAGCGCGTCGCGCTCGCGCCAGTGCCCGGCTCGCCGTCCAACTGCACCTCGCGGCAGGGCGGATGACCCTCCTGTGCCGGGTCACGGCCCTGCCGGATCCGCAGTTCACCACGCCACGGGTGCTCGGGGTGGACGATTTCACCAACCGCCGCAGACACTCGTATCGAAACGCGATGCAGCAGCAGCGGCGGATGTGCGAGCCTTCCTTTCCCTGACGCCGACCGAGAAGGCACTGATGACCCGCGATGAAGCTCTCAAGCAGCTCAGCCACATCGCGCGCGAACGGGCCTTCGGTAGACATGTCGGGTCCGACCAGCTCATCCAGGCAGGGCTTGACGCACTCCTCGCCGAGGTCGACAGTCCTTCCCTCGCCATGTTGGCCGGCCTCCTTCGGAGCGAGGAATCCGAAGCGCCTGCACTCTTCGACCAGGTACTGGAGGAGCTGGGACTGGTCTTCCGTCCGCCCGGCGACCCTGGGGCCGCAAAGTGGGCGATGGCCCACTGGATCGCCGGTCAGATAGCCGACGGAACCCTGGATCCCGCTGCCGGCACCCACCTCATCTGGTCCGACATCGCCTACGACCTCGGCCACCCCGAAGAACTGCAGTCCCTCGTCTCATGCGCTCTCAACCTGGACGAATGGAAGGAGGACTGGGGAGTCTCCGTCGAGGAGCTCAACAGGGAAGCAATCGAGGCAGCGAAGCAGTTCCTGCGCAAGAGGCCGGTAGTAGAAGCGGGCAGGTGACCGTACGGTTCTTGCTCGCCGCGTTTCGGCCGCCCCCTTACGATCGATTCCGCAATTGGACGAATGCGCTGTATCCCCATCCCCAAGGACTAGGTCCGGAACCGGAGCCGGTTGCGCACCTCCGTCGCCAACGCCTCAAGGAACCTGATCTTGCCACAGGCCTAACTCCACGTCACGGCAGGGAAGTTGACGAGATGTCGGCTCCCTCGCACGTATGCGTTTCGCGGGTTCCCGCTGCTCGGCCGAGCGCCCTCAAGGGATATGTCCGTGCGGCATTTTCCGGCCGTTTCCCGAGTGATTCGGCACGGTCTTCCAGCTAGGCTCACGCGGATGCGGATTACCAAGTACACACATTCCTGTGTCCGGTTGGAACGCGACAACAGCACGCTGGTCATCGATCCCGGAATCTGGAGTGAACCGGAGGCGCTCGTCGGCGCCGACGCGGTCCTGGTGACCCACGAACACAACGACCACGTCGACCTGCTGCGGCTGCGGGGGTTGGGTGTCCCCGTCTACGCCCCCAAGGCCGCGCGGATCCCTGGCCTGGACTTCACCGGCGTCGTCGCCGGAGAGGAGTTCACCGCGGCGGGCTTCCGTGTGACCGCCCACGGCGGGCGGCACGCGCGGATCTACGGCGACCGCCCGGACTGCGCCAACCTCGGCTACCTGGTCGAGGCCGACGTCTACCATCCCGGAGACTCCCTGCACCTCCCCGACCAACCGGTGGAGACCCTGTTGGTCCCCCTGCAAGGTTCATGGATGAAGACGGACGAGGCCATCGACTTCGTGCGGGCCGTCGATCCGGAGCGGGCGTACGGCATCCACGACGGTCAGATCAACGAACGGGGACTGAGCAGCCTCAACGGCTGGCTCACCGAGGAGTGCGGTGATCGCTACCGCTGGCTCCCGCCGGAGTCGACCGCCTGACGACCGAGCGTGCGCCCCCGCCCTCTTCACCTCCCTGGAGTGCCTACGGCGTCCAGCCCTTCGCCGTCGGCAAGTCGCGCCCGGACGGTGATGTGCGGGTTGCGGGGAGCGGGTACGGCGAGGGTGCGGGACCGCTTCGTGGTCGTGATGTCGCCGCTCACCGAGAGGCTGGTGACGGCGCGGCTGCCGGCGGCCAGCGCGTACCAGTGGCCGTTCGGGGAGCGCCAGGCGCTCGCGGCCACGACGTGCCGGCCGAACCGGCTGCAGGCCGCGGTCGCGCGGGCCCGGGCGACCGTCCGGGCCGGTACGGCGGGCGCGTATCCGCTGGTGCGGAAGGAGACCGTCACGTCGCCGGGTCCGCTCCAGGTGTCGGCGCGGGCGCAGGTCCACACGGCGTGGCCGCCTCCGTCGGGCAGGTCCTGTTCGGCGAAGTCCCAGTTGTTGACGGCGCGTACGCCGGTGTCGCGCAGCGGTTGCAGGGCGCATGCCTGGTGGGCCCAGGCCGTCAGGGACTGGGGGCCGGTGGCCTCGCGGGGCTGGCGGGCGGGCGGTGTGCCGTGGCCGGGCAGGGGGGTGTAGGTGAGGTGGACCGGGGACAGGTCGCCGAGGGGGGCGAGCAGGAACGCGTGGTGTTCGGCGATGCGTGGTGAGGAACGGAGTTGCAGGACCGGCCGGCTGTCGCAGTTCGCTGTGGCGGGCAGGGTCGGGACCGGGTCCGTGACGCCGTCCTTCGAGACGTGCAGCGCGCGGGCGAGGACATCGGGGCGCAGCAGGTCGCGGGTGCCTGCCTCGGCCACCCAGGGGGCCAGCAGGTAGCGGGCGGTGGCGCCCGCCGGGGTGAGGGTGACGGCTGCCGCCGTGGTGACGTCCGCGTCGTCGACGCGGGCGATGCTCAACTCCGCGTCCCGCGCCCCGGAGTGGGGTTCGCTGTAGCGGGCGAGGCGCTGTCCGTCGTAGAAGAGCACCACCTTGCGGTCGCCGACGTCGCCCGCGTACAGCAGTTGTGGTGCGGTCGCCGGTGGGGTCGCGGTGGTGGCGGGGGCGAGGTGGCGACGGGTGTGCGCCTGTGGGTGCGTCCATGCGTTCAGGGCGCGGTCCAGGAGGTCCTGGTCGTGGGCGCGGGGGCCTCGGGTCGGCCAGGCGGTGAAGTCGACCCGCGAGGTGTTGTCCCACAGCCCGGGGGACGTGCGCACCAGGTCCGCCGGACGCGGCACTCCGTGTGCCGCCGGTGTCCCGGGGTCCGCCCGGTGTGACGTGCCGTCGTCTGCGACGGCCAGGGTCACCAGCGTCACCAGTCCGATCGCGGCGGCCCCGAGGAGCAGGCGGGTCCGCCGGGTGCGGCGCAGCAGGTCGGTCGGGCCGGCCTGGAGGGCGCAGGCGTCGAACTCCTGTGACGCGAGCAGCGCGGCGGGCGATCGGCGCGAGCTCTCCTCCAGGAGGCCCGCGGTGCGCAGGGCGGCGTCCGGGTTCGGTGCGTCGGCCGATTCCAGCAGGTCGTGGACGGCGTCGAGGGACAGGCCGTGGACGGTACGCAGCAGGAAGGCGGCACGGGCAGCGGGCGGGGCCGCGGACAGCCGTTGCGCCAGGGCGAGTTCGTCCGCCCCGCCCGAACGCGGGAAGAGCCGCAGCCCCAGGACCAGCGGCAGCCGGGGCCGTAGGGCACCGGGCGGGACGAACCGTGCGGGCCACATGCGCGGGCGCCGCCCATGAGCCAACGCGGCGCGCAGCACCTCGGCCAGGAGACGGCGCTCGACGGAGTCCCCGGCGCGGGACTCTCCGCGCGGCGAGGGAACGGCGGGCCCGGTGCGTGTCGTGCCGGCGTGGCGCAACGCCCGCTGGACGAGGGCATGTGCCACGAGTACCCGTCGGTGCCGGCCGAGCGAGGCCGGCAGGACGAGGTGCGCCAGACGGACCAGATCGCCGTACTGCTCGACGAGGACGGACTCGGCCTCCCGGACCCGAGACCTTGCACCCCCGGCATGAGGGCGGAGCGAACGAAGATTCATGGAACGGGATGCTTTCCGGGACGGGAGAGGACGCGGCGGGATTCCGTTGCGTCAAACGAGTGAATCCCCGGCAGGTCACCGTTCCCCGCAGCCGAAGAGGGCGTCCGCGCGGACATGCGGACGCCTGCCTACCGGGCGTGCGGAGTGAACCCCCGTGGCGGCGCACCTCTGTGCGCTCTTCGCCCGGTCCCTGTCGCGCAGGACGATGGCCGGGCCACCACCGGCGAACGAAGCCGCGGGCGCCGGTGGCCGGACGCACACGACACGAGCGAGGAGCGGACATTGGCTGTGGTGATGTTCATGCGCTGGACGGGTGTCACCCCCGAGCAGTACGACACCGTGCGGGACACCGTGGGCTGGGAGGAGACGGCCCCCGCGGGCTCACAGGTGCACGTGGCCTGGTTCGACGACGAAGCACTCAATGTGACCGACGTCTGGGACTCCGAACAGGCCTTCCAGACCTTCTTCGCCGAACGACTCGCTCCCGCCGTCGAGAAGGCCGGCATCACCGGTCAGCCGGAGAGCGAGTTCCGGCCGCTGTATCGCCGCTTCGTCAGCCCCGGAGTCGTCGGCGGCGCGTGACCGCGAGCTCCATGGCCGAACGGAACCCCGCGCGTACGACCCCGGCCGCACGGCCTCGATGCCGTCGTCCCTGGGTCAGCGGCCCTTGCGTACCCGGGCCGCCGCGCGGGCTTCCGCGGTCTTGCGGGCCTCGGCGGCCTTGCGGGACTCCTTGGCCGGTCGGCCCGGACGGGTGCCCATGCCGCGGAAGGGGGCGTTGCCGGTGGGCTTCGTCCCCGCCGGCGGGCGCTTGGCCCCGGTGATGGCCGTCAGCTTCTCCTCGCCGGAGCGCACCTGTGTGACGGTCGGCCGGATACCGGCCTCGGTCATCATGCGGTTCACCTCGCGCCGCTGGCCGGGCGTCACCAGGGTGACCACCTTCCCGGACTCCCCCGCGCGTGCGGTACGACCGCCCCGGTGCAGGTAGTCCTTGGCGTCGGCGGGCGGGTCGACGTTGACGACGAGGTCGAGTGCGTCGATGTGGATGCCGCGGGCGGCGACGTTGGTGGCCACCAGCACGGTGACCTCGCCGTTCTTGAACTGGGCGAGTGTGTGCGTGCGTTGCGGCTGTGACTTGCCGCTGTGCAGGGCCGCCGCCCGTACCCCGCCGGCCCGGAGATGACGAGTGAACTGGTCCACGCCCGCCTTGGTGTCCAGGAACATCAGCACCCGGCCGTCCCGGGCGGCGATCTCGGTCGCCGTGGCGTACTTGTCGGCGCCGTGGATGTTCAGCACGTGGTGTTCCATAGCCGGGACCGAACCCGCCACCTGGTCGACCGATGCGAGAACGGGGTCGTGGAGGTGGTCCTGGACCAACCGGTCGACGTCGCGGTCGAGCGTGGCCGAGAACAGGAGCCGCTGCCCGTCGGAGGGGATCTGGTCCAGGAGGTCCGAGACCTGCGGCAGGAAGCCCAGGTCGCACATCTGGTCCGCCTCGTCCAGCACCGTGATCCGTACCTGGTTCAGATGGCAGTCGCGGCGCGACACCAGGTCGGCCAGCCGTCCCGGCGTCGCGATGACCACCTCGACGCCGGTCCGCAGCAGCGCCTGCTGCCGATTGATCGACAGGCCGCCGACCACCGTCGCCAGTCGCACGCCCATTGTCCGCGCGTAGGGGGCGAGCGCGTCGTCCACCTGTTGGGCGAGTTCCCGGGTCGGCACCAGCACCAGCGCGAGCGGCCGCTTCGGCTCCGCGCGCAGGCCCGTGGTCCGTACGAGCAGCGGGAGTCCGAAAGCGAGTGTCTTGCCGGAGCCGGTCCGTGCCCGGCCCAGCACATCGTGGCCGGCCAGCGCGTCGGGAAGGGTCGCCGCCTGGATCGGGAAGGGCTCGGTCACCCCGAGGTCCGTCATCGTCGCGACCAGCTCGGGTGGCAGTCCGAGCGTGGCGAAGGAGGCGGTCGGCGGCGACGCGTTCATGGGAACCTTCCTCGGTCTGTTGCCCGCAACGCGCCGGGGCCCGCACCCCTTGGTACGGGCCCCGGCGATCTCGAAGCGTTCTCCCACTTTATCAGCGGCCACCCACGGCACCCGCCGGTCCGCCGGCCTCACACAGTGCGCCCTGCGGGTACCGACAGTGAGGACAACGGGTCTGT
>Ga0307509_10011658_pt1 | contig 10621 bp, 5 predicted proteins | sample 10_EM_MG_FD_202245 | JGI IMG/M metagenome (GOLD analysis project Ga0307509, IMG submission 202245) | Populus trichocarpa ectomycorrhiza microbial communities from riparian zone in the Pacific Northwest, United States - 10_EM | ecosystem: Host-associated > Plants > Roots > Unclassified | place...
GCCACGGCCGGCTGGACGAGCCGACCGCCGTCCGGCTGGCCGTCGATCTCGCCGGGCCGCTCGCCGCCGCGCACCGGTCCGGTTTGGTGCATCGCGACGTCAAGCCGGACAACGTGATCGTGGAGCCGACCGGCGTCGGCCGCTTGATCGACTTTGGACTCGCGGCGCGCGGCGGGGCGCACGACGACCGGGTCGCCGGGACGCTGCTGTACAGCGCGCCCGAGCAGACCGGCATGCTCAAGCGCCCGATCGACGGCCGCTCCGATCTGTACGCCCTGGGCGTCCTGCTCTACGAGTGCGTCACCGGCCAGGTTCCGTATTTCTCCAAGGACGCCGGCGAGCTGATCCGGCTGCACGCCACCGCGCCGATCCCCGACCCGCGGGCGCACGCGCCGGAACTGTCCGGCACGATGGCCGCGATCGTCGGGACGCTGCTGGCCAAGGACCCGGACGACCGGTACCAGAGCGGCGAGAGCCTGCTCGGCGACCTGCGCCGGCTGGCCGAGCAGCCGCGGGCCACCTTCACGATCGACTCCGGCCGCCGCGGCCCGCTGCCGAACGGCGAGGCGCGCCTGGTCGGCCGGGACGACGAGGTGATCACGCTCGCCCACCGCTGGCTGCGGGCCCGCGACGGCGGCGGGGGCGCGGTGATCGTCGAGGGCCCGGCCGGCGCCGGCAAGACCCGGCTGGTCCGGGAGCTGACCAACGCCGTGGCCTCGGATGGCGACCTCATCCTGTACGGCAAGTGCGTCGCCGACGACCCGGTCCCGCTGGCGCCCCTGCGCGGCGCGGTCGAACGGCATCTGCGTACGGTCGAACGGTTGCCGGCCGGCGAGCGCAACGTGGCCGTCGAGCAGGTCCGCCGGGCCGCCGGTCGCGGCGGACCACTGCTGCGCACGCTCTCCCCGCTGCTGGCCGACCTCGTGCAGGCGCCGGCGATCGGCGAGCAGAACCGGCACGAGCAGTTCGTCAACGCCGTCGCGGCGTTCCTGATCGGGTTGGCCGACGAGTTCCAGGGCGCCGTCCTGCACATCGACGACGTCCAGTGGCTGGACGAGCCGACCCGGCGGGTGCTGCAACGGGTGACCAGCCGGCTGCCGGTCACCCCGCTGCTGGTCATCGCCACCAGCCGGGACGATATCGGCAGCATCGCCGCGCTCGACCGGTTCGGCGCCGACATGGACGCCACACTGGACACCCGGATCCCCCTCGGCCCGCTCGAGCAGGACGCGGTGGAGCAACTCGTCCGCGAGCATCTGGGCGCCATCGCGCTGCCCGACGAGCACATCGCGGAGCTGGCGGCCCGGGCCGGCGGCAACCCGTTCACCGTCGGTGAGTACGCCCGGGCGGTCCTCGACGCCGGCCTGGTCACCCCCACGTGGAGCGGCTGGCAGCTGGACCGGGCCGGCCTCGACCGGCTCGAGCTGTCCGGCGACGCGGTCGACCTGGTGCTGCAGCGCATCGACGGCCTCGGCGAGGACAGCCGCCGGCTGCTGGCCGCCGGGGCGGCGGGCGGCCGCTGGTTCCCGGCCGAACTGGTCGCCGCGGTCTCCGAGATCGACCCGCGCCGGGCCCGCATGCTGCTCGCCGAGGCGGAGTCCCGCCGGCTGGTGACCGCGACCGGCACCGACGGGTACCGCTTCCTGCACGACCGGATCCGCGAGGCGCTGCTGGTCGGCCTGGACCCGGCCGCCCTGCGCGGCCTGCACCAGCGCATCGCCGAGGTGCTCGACGCGGCCGCGCCGGGCGACCCCCGGTACGTGTACGCGGTCGCCCGGCACTACGCGCGCGGCGAGACCCGCCGGCGCCCGCAGCGGGTCTACTACAGCGGCTTCGCGGCCGGCCGGCTGGCCCTGGCCGAGCACGCCCCGGCCGAGGCCCGGGAGTTCCTCGAGGTGGCGGCGCGGGCGGCGGCGGACGCGGGCGTCACGCCGCCGGCCGACTTCTTCCTCACCCTCGGCATGAGCTGCGGCCGCTCCGGCCGGTTCGAGGAGGCGCACCAGCACCTCGACCAGGCGCTGCGGGCCGAGCCCGACCGGCTCAGCCGGGCCGGCATCCTCGCCCAGGAGGCGATGGTCCACAACAGCGCGTGGAACCCGGACCAGGCGTTCGACGCGGTCCGCCGAGGCCTCGCCGAGCTGGGCCACCCGCTGCCCAAGGGCCGGTTCGCCCTCGCCCTCGCCACGCTGTGGTCGGTGCTGCTCGGCCTCTTCGTCGGCCGTACCAAGGTCGGCTTCGGCGGCGCTCGCGGCCGCGACCGCGACCGGTACCGGCTGGAGGCGGTCCTCGCCGACATCGGCACGCTGGCGCTGTCCATGCGGATGCGCCGGGCGATGCGCGCGATCATGAGCCTGCGCGTGCTGTACCCGATCAACCGGCTCGGGCCCGGCCGGGAGTACGCCCAGCACATGGCCGGCCTCGGGGTGATCGCCGACGTGGTCGGCTGGCGGAAGCTGGCGGCCGGCCTCTACGACAAGGCCGCCGAGGTCGCGGCCGGCGTCGGCGACCCGGAACTGGTCGGCTTCGTCGAGTGGAAACGCGGCGCGGGCGCCTACATGGGCGGCCACGACGAGCAGACCCAGGTCTGGAGCCGGGCGCTGGTCGAGCACGAGCGCTGGTTCGAACTGGGCGACTACCTGACCGGCGTGTCCACCGTCTGCATGCAGTACTTCAAGCGCGGCTGCACCGCCGAGGCCGACGAGTGGTACCGCCGCGGCCGGGCTCGGCTCGGGCCCGGCGCCGAGGCCGAGGGCGCGGCGATCGGCGCGGTGGCCGCCGTCATCGCCGCGCTGCGCGGCCGTGCCGACGAGGCGGAGGCCCGGATCGAGGCGCTGCGCCGGTTCCTGCGGGCCAGCCCCGACAACCCGATGCAACGCATCAATCTGTACGGGGCGCGGATGGTCGCCCTGGTCGAGCGGGGGCGGATCGACGAGCCGTTCGAGCGGCTGGCCACCGAGTTCGCGGCGCTCGCGCTGAAACCGAAGTCGATGGTCCCCGAGCAGCGCGTCTACTACATCTACGAGGCGCTGGGCCGGCTCAGCCGGCTGCGGGTCGCGGCCGAGGACCGCCGCCCGGCCGAGCGCGCCGCCGCCGAGGCCGCCGTGGCCCGGCTCGGGAAGATGGCCGACACCAAGGTGCTGCGGGCCTTCCACCTGGTCACCCGGGCCGACCTGGAGGTCCTCGCCGGCCGCCCGGCCGACGCGCAGCGCACCCTGGCCGGCGTCGAGGCCGAGCTGGTGCCGCTGGACGCGCCGCTGATCGCGTACGAGGCGGCCCGGGTCCGCGCCCGCGCGCTGGCCGCCCTCGACCAGGCGACCGCGGCGGTGCAGCAGGCCAAGCTCGCCCAGATGATCGCGATCGAGCAGGAGTGGCCGCACCGGTCCCGCTGGATCGCCGACGAGTTCCGGATCGGCCGGCACGCCTCCACCCAGCCCGGCGGGGTCACGATCAGCAGCGCCGACCCGGCCGAGCAGGGCTCGCCCGGCCTCGACCCGGGCCGGTACCAGCGGCGGCTCGAGGCGTTGCAGCAGGTCAGCCTCGCGTCGGCGACCGTGCTCGACCCGAGGGCGCTGGCCCGGGTGGCGCTCGACGAGACGCTGCGGATCCTGGGCGCCGAGCGGGCGTTCCTCTTCCTGATCGATCTCGAACGCGAGGAGCTGGTCCCGCACGTCGGCCGGGACGCCCAGGGCAACGACATCCACGAGCTGACCGGGTACAGCACCACGCTGGTCGACCGGGTACGCCACACCGGCGAGCCGCTGGTGGTGACCGGCAGCGAGGAGGGCGTGGCGCTCGGCTCGCACAGCGTCCAGGTGCACGGCCTGCGCAGCATCATGATCGCCGCGCTGCGCTTCAACGGCCAGCTGCGCGGCGTGGTCTACCTGGACAGCCGGATCGCCAAGGGGGTGTTCACCGGCGACGACGTCGACATCCTCAAGGCGATCACCAACCACATCGCGGTGTCCCTGGAGACCGCCCGGGCCGCCCAGCTCGAGGTCGCGGTGCAGGCCGCCCGCCGCCAGCGGGACGTGGCCGAGACGCTGCGCGCGGCGATGGCCGACCAGAGCTCGTCGCTGGACCCGGACGAGGTGATGCGCCGCCTGCTGGCCAGCCTGACCCGCACGCTCGGCGGCGACACGGCCGTGCTGCTCAGCCGGGTCGGCACCCACGGCCTGGTGGTCGCGGCCACGCACGGCGCCACCGCGCCGGTCGGCACGCCGCTGCCGTCGGTGCCGACCGATCTGCTCGACCTGGTGGGGCCGCGCGCCCGGTCGGTGTTCCCGGGTGACCGGCCGCCGTTCGGCGGGCTGCTCGGCACCCCGCGCCTGTGGTGGGCCACCCAGGTCGCCCAGCGCGGCGGCCCGTTCGGCATCCTGCTGGTCGGCGCGACCGGCGAGGGCGTGATGACCGAGGCGCAGATCCAGATGGCGGCCGCGATCGCCGGGCAGGGAATGACGGCGTACGAGAACGCCATGCTCTTCAGCCAGGTGCGCCGGATGGCCACCGTGGACGGCCTGACCGGCCTGTTCAACCGCAACCACTTCTTCGGCGAGGCCGAGCGCCGCGTGTCGGCGTCCCGGGACCTGGGCCGCCCGGCCGCCGCCATCATGGTCGACATTGACCACTTCAAACGCATCAACGACACGTACGGCCATCCGGTCGGCGACGAGGTGATCCGGGTCGTGGCCCAACGCCTGCGGGACACGCTGGGCGAGGGCGACGTGCTGGGCCGCTACGGCGGCGAGGAGTTCGCGGTGGTCACCCCGCAGACCACGATGCCCGCCGCCGACCTGGCCGGCCGCCTGCACCTGGCCGTCTCCAGCCATCTGGTCCCGACCGAGTCCGGCCCGCTGCCCGCAAGACCTGCAAAAGCTGCTGGCCCGCGCCGACGCCGCCCTCTACCAGGCCAAACAAACCGGCCGAGACCGCGTCTGCGTCGCACCCTGACCGGCGCCCGTCTTTGCACAGCGGTTACCGGGCAGTAACTTATACTCCCGAGACGCTACCGGAGGGCTGGCCATGATCTTCAATCCGCGCACGTACGACCCCACGCACCTCGACGCCGAGTCCCGGCGGCTGCTGCGCGCGACCGTCGACTTCTTCGAGGAGCGCGGCAAGAAGGCGCTGATGGCCGGCTACATCGACCGGGCCTGGTATGCCGACTTTCTCGACTTCGCCGCGAAAGAGGGTCTGTTCGCGACATTCCTGACGCCGTCGGCCGACGATCCGCGGAAGCGCTGGGACACCGCGCGCAACGCCGCGCTCAGCGAGATCCTCGGCTTCTACGGCCTCGATTACTGGTACACCTGGCAGGTCACGGTGCTCGGCCTGGGCCCGGTGTGGCAGAGCGCCAACCCCGCGGCCCGTGCGCACGCCGCCCGGCTGCTCGCCGACGGGCACGTGATGGCGTTCGGGTTGTCCGAGCGCGGCCACGGCGCCGACATCTACGCCACCGACATGGTGCTCACGCCCTCGCCCGGCGGCGGCTACCTCGCCAACGGCACCAAGTACTACATCGGCAACGGCAACGTCGCCGGGCTCGTGTCGGTGTTCGGCCGCACCCCCGACGGCTACGTCTTCTTCGCTGCCGACAGCCGGCACCCGGCCTACCACCTGATCACGAACGTCGTGAACAAGCAGATGTACGTGAGCACGTTCGAGCTGCGCGACTATCCGGTGCGGGAGGAGGACATCCTGCACAGCGGGCAGGCCGCGTTCGACGCCGCGCTCAACACCGTCAACATCGGCAAGTTCAACCTGTGCACGGCCGCGATCGGCATCTGCGAGCACGCCATGTACGAGGCGGTCACCCACGCCCACCGGCGGATGCTGTACGGCAAGCCGGTCACCGACTTCGCGCACGTCCGGCGGGAGCTCTCCGACGCGTACGTCCGCTTGATCGGTATGAAGCTCTTCAGCGACCGGGCCGTGGACTATTTCCGCTCGGCCGGTCCCGACGACCGCCGCTACCTGCTGTTCAACCCGATGACCAAGATGAAGGTCACCACCGAGGGCGAGCGGGTCATCGACCTGATGTGGGACGTGATCGCGGCCAAAGGCTTCGAGAAGGACACGTACTTCGACAAGGCCGCGATGGACATCCGCGGCCTGCCGAAACTCGAGGGCACCGTGCACGTCAACCTGGCGCTGATCCTCAAGTTCATGCCGAACTACCTGTTCGACCCGATCGAGCTGCCGCCGGTACCGACCCGGCAGGACGCGGCCGACGACGAGTTCCTGTTCCGGCAGGGCCCGGCGCGCGGCCTCGGCGCGATCCGGTTCCACGACTGGCGGATCGCCTACGACAAGCGCGCCGACCTGCCGAACGTGGCCCGCTTCCGCGAACAGGCCGACGGCTTCCGCACGCTGCTGCGCGACCACGCGCCGAGCGCGGAACAGCAGAAGGACCTCGATTTCCTGCTGTCCGTCGGCCACCTGTTCGCGCTGATCGTCTACGGCCAGCTGATCCTCGAGCAGGCCGAGCGGACCGGCCTCGGCCCCGCGCTGCTCGACGAGATCTTCGCGGTCCTGATCCGGGACTTCTCCGCGTACGCCACGGAACTGCACGGCAAGACCGCGACCACCGGCGAACAGGCGGCCTGGGCCCTCGCCCACCTCCGCCGCCCGGTCGCGGACGACTCCCGCGCCGCGGAGGTGTGGCGACAGGTGCTCGCGCTGGTCGGCGCGTACGAGATGAAGCCTTAGCGGGTGGCGGCCTCCCGCTCGTAGGTAAAGGTAGCCTATCCTTCCTTAGTGCTTCTGACGCGTACGCCTGAGGACGCCCGCCCCGCGGCCCCGCCGCGCCGCGTGGCCGGGCTGGTCGTCGCCCTGGCCGTGCTGGCCGGCGTTTGCCTGCTCAGCATCGCGATCGGGACGAGGAACATCTCCCCGGCGACGGTCTGGGACGCGTTCGCGCACTACACCGGCGCCGACGACCAGGTCGTCGTGCGCGACCTGCGGGTGCCGCGCACGGTCCTCGGGCTGCTGGCCGGCGTGGCGTTCGGGCTGTCCGGGGCGGTGATCCAGGCGGTCACCCGCAACCCGCTCGCCGACACGCAGGTCCTCGGCGTCAACTCCGGGGCCGGGCTGTTCGTCGTCTTCGCGGTCGGCGTGCTCGGCCGCACCCAGCTCGACCAGTACATCTGGTTCGGCATCGCGGGTGTGGCGGTGGCGCTGGTCCTCGTCTACCTGCTCGGCTCGGCCGGCCGTGGCGGCGCCACCCCGATCCGGCTCACCCTGGCCGGGGTGGCGCTCGGCGCGGTCCTCGACGGTCTTGCCACCGGCATCCGCCTCGTCCGGCCGCGCGCCTTCGACTACCTGCGCTACTGGGACATCGGCACCCTCGCCGGCCGGCCGATGCACGTGGCGCTCACGATCCTGCCCTTCGTCGCGGTGGGCACGCTGCTCGCGCTCGCGGTGGCACGCGAGATGAACGCCGTCGCGCTCGGTGACGACCTGGCGAAGACGCTGGGCGCGCGCACCACCCGCACCCGGGCCGTGGCGCTGCTCTCGGTGATGTTGCTGACCGCCGTGGCGACCGCCGCGGCCGGTCCGATCTCCTTCGTCGCGCTCGCGGCCCCGCAGCTGGCCCGCCGCCTCACCCGCACGCCGGGAATCGCGCTCGCGCCGTCGGCCGCGATGGGCGCCTTCCTGCTGGTGCTCAGCGACTGGCTGGCGCAGCGGCTGTTCGCGCCGACCCAACTCCCCGTAGGCGTGGTCACCGTCGCCGTCGGTGGCGTCTATTTCGTCTGGTTGCTGATCCGTCAGGGGCGCGTCCAGTGAGCCTGTCCGCAGATGACATCACCGTCGGGTATGACGGCAAGACGATCACCGAAGGGCTGAGCGTCGAGCTGCCCCCGGGCCGGTTCACCGCGATCATCGGGCCGAACGCCTGCGGCAAGTCGACCCTGCTGCGTGCCCTGTCCCGGCCTGCTGCGTGCCCTGTCCCGGCTGCTCAAGCCGCGCGCCGGCCAGGTGCTGCTGGACGGCCGCGACATCCACGCGTTGCCGGCCAAGGAGGTGGTCACGGCCGAGCTGATCGACGACGTCTTCGGGCTGCCCTGCCGGATCATCGACGACCCAGAAACCGGGACACCCCTAGTGATTCCGCGCTCCAGTATTGTTAGGCTAACCTAACTTTCCGGATGACCTCGAGGAGCGCGGCATGTCCAGCAACCCCTTCGACGACGAGAACGGCACCTTCCACGTGCTCGTGAACGACGAGGAGCAGCATTCGCTGTGACCGGTCTTCAAGGACGTGCCCAGCGGCTGGCGGGTCGTGTTCGGCCCGGCGAGCCGGCAAGAGGCGCTCGACTACGTGGACACCCACTGGACCGACCTGCGGCCCAAGAGCCTGCGCGACGCCATGGCCGCCGGGTAGGTGAGCACCGGCGCCCGCGTCCTGCTGCGCCACCGGCGCGCTGGTCGCCATCGCCGTCAGCGCGATCGCGCCCACGGTCGCGGCCATCACCCGCCTGCTGGCGCCCGGGGCGGAGCCGGGCGAGGACGCCCTCGCGCCGCTGCTCGTCCTGAACGCCGGGGCCGGCGAGCCGCCGCTCTACTGCCTGCCGCCCGCCAGCGGCCTCACCTGGCAGTTCGCGGGTCTCAAGCGTTACCTGCCGCCGTCGGTGCCGATCATCGGCCTGCAGTCGCCGATCCTCTCCGGCGGCCCGGCCCCCTCGTCGCTCGCGGACCTGGCCCGCCGGCACGCGGACCGGATCGGCGGCGACGGCCCGGTGCGGCTGCTGGGCTGGTCGTTCGGCGGCGCCCTGGCCCTGGTGCTGGCCGCCGAGCTGCGGGCTCGTGGGCGGGAGGTGACCTTCGCCGGCATGCTGGACACCCGCCGGGACACCGCCGAGGGCGACGTGGCGGATCTGCTGCGCGAGCTCGGCTTCACCGTCCCGCCCGGCACGCGTACGGTGGCCGACGCGGTGGCGCTGATCCGCGCCTCCGACGACCCCGTGGCGGTTCTCACCGACGGCCAGATCGCCCGGGTGGTCGAGAACTACCTGGCCAGCGACCGGCTGCTGGCCACCGCGGAGTATCCGCCGTACCGCGGCGAGGTCTTCTTCGCCGACGCCACCGCCTCGGGCCGGGCCTCGGCCGGTTGGCCGGAGCCGCGCCTGGCCAAGCACGAGCTCCCGGTGGACCACTCGGAGATCCTCGATCCGGCAACCCTTGAGAGGCTCGGCCCGCTGCTGGCCTCGGCGCTGCGAGCCTGAGTCACGGCGCCGCCGTTCCAGAACCGTTCCAGTGGTGTTTCAGCGAACGTCCATAGTGTCGCGTTCGTCAGACGGACCGGTGGCCTCGGGGAACGAGGCCCGCAAGCGTGGGGGATGAATAGTGTCGGCAAGAACCAGACTTGGCCCGCCGGTGCGGCGGGCAGGGCGGATCGGGATCTTCATGGGGGCCGCCGCACTGCTCGGCGCCCCGGCTCTCGCCCCGGCCCCGGCCGCCGCGGACCCGGTGGTGCCACCGTCGGGCGGCGTGCTCTACGTCACCAACGCGGGCTCCGGTGACGTCTCGTCCCTGGCGATCGGCCCGGGGGGCACGCTGTCGCCCCTGGGCCCGGACACGCCCGTGTCCACCGGCGGCTGCACCCCGCAGGTCACCGGCCCTGGCTGCACCCCGCGGGGGATAGGCCTCACCCCGAACGGGGCTACCGCGTACGTCGTCAACAGCGACTCGGACACGATCGCGATTTTCCGCGTCGGCGTGCGGGGCGCGCTCGAGCCGCACCCGCGGATCCTCGCGACCGGGGACGAGCCTTGGGGGGCGACGGTCTCGCCCAACGGCCGCACCCTTTACGTCACCAACACGGGCGCCCAGACCGTCTCGGCGTACCCCGTCAACGCCGACGGAACGCTCGGCAAGCCCGCGGTGTCCGCGACAACGTCGGACCACCCGACGGCGACGGTGGTGTCCCCCGACGGGCGCTTCCTCTACCTGTCCTACGCGGACGCGGACGAGACCGAAGACAGCCCGCCGCGGGCCATCACCAGATACACCGTGCTGCCGGACGGCTCGCTCGGATACCCGCAGGACGTGGCGACGGTCGGGCCGGCCAACTACGGGATCACGATGAGCCCGGACGGCGGCCTGTTGTACGTGACCTCGAACGTCGCGCAGAACGTGCAGGGCTTCCGGGTCGGTGCGGACGGCTCGCTGAAACCCGTGCCCGGGGCGCTTCCCTCGGTGCCGGACGCGGTCGGTCTCAAGGTCACGCCCGACGGGCGGCACCTGTACGTCAGCGCCAACTTCGAGATCACCGAGCCCCACCTCGGCCTGTTCGGCTTCACGATCCACGCGGACGGCTCGCTCACGCCGACCGCCGACTCGCCCGCCCACACTCCTGGCACGTCATCGGTCGCGATCACACCGGACGGCCGGGACGTCTTCGCCAACATCCAGGACACGAGCGAGGTATCCGCGTTCACGATCGGATCCGGCGGCACGTTGACGAAGGCCCCCGGATCGCCGTTCCCCACCGGTGGGAAACGCCCGCTGAGCCAGTCGCTCGCCGTACGCCCGGTTCCCGCGGCCAACACCCCGCAGTAGGGATCAGCCCGGCCATGATGCGCGGATCGCCGCCACCGGCGATTCGCGCAGCACGGTGCCCAGT
>Ga0307509_10011659_pt1 | contig 10620 bp, 5 predicted proteins | sample 10_EM_MG_FD_202245 | JGI IMG/M metagenome (GOLD analysis project Ga0307509, IMG submission 202245) | Populus trichocarpa ectomycorrhiza microbial communities from riparian zone in the Pacific Northwest, United States - 10_EM | ecosystem: Host-associated > Plants > Roots > Unclassified | place...
GGTGACGCAAAGTCAGGACGCGACGTCGATCCGACGTTACGTCCTGATTCGCGATTAGCATTCCGACGTCCCGGGCGTCAGACGCACGGGGCGCACAGGACGCAAGGTATTATTTTTGCTGATGTCCCTGGACAGTGCCCTATTTGTTATCATGTATTTTTAACAGAGACCCGTCTGGGCTATAGGTAGGGTGGGGGCCTGAGCGGGGACAGGAGCTGGGAATACGGAAACAGAGACCCCGCTCCAGGCCATTGACTGGGGCAGGGCGGCAAAAAGGGCTGGGGGCCTGCGCTTTTCCGGGTCCCGTCCGCCCGTAACCAACTCTAGTTATGTATCACGCATTGTATAATAATAAATTAAGAAGCCATGACCTAAGGTAATAGGGAAAAAATCCAAGGCAACAAACTCTAAGAGGAGTAGGTGATTGGAATTATAGTTCATTATAGGGCAAACAGGTTGTTGAAAAATGCAAGCTTCTGACCCTTTTCCCTGCCCCACACCGTAACAACTTGAATCACTAGTTGAAATATCCTTAAAGCAATCATCATTAACAGTAAATCTCTGGGCCTCGATGTATGTATCAGGTCTAATTGGCTTTTAGAGTGTAATTAGTAAATTCGCCTTCTATTGACCTAGGCTACCTTGAGGAGAGGCCAGCCTTGGCCTGGCCTATTGGCTTTAGGCCAATCCACTATTGGTCTGACTTGGAACTGTTGGGAATACTGAATTTGCCAGACTCATACTATGGAACATTTTTGTCAGCCAGACTATGATAGCATTTTTGGCTCATTCAATCCTTATTCCATGATTAGTAAGAAAGAAGTTCACTTTCTTAAATTTATTTAGAGTTCTATAAGTTGTTCATAATAAACTATTCATCTGAGATACTCTTTTCCTCTGAATTATTGTAAAACTTTCTATTAGTAGTAGAGTTCCTTAACTTTGCAAAAATAATACACTACCTTGTCCGTATCCTGTGCATCCGAGTCTGACACACAGAACACCACACTAAAGTGTTTATCGCCAATCAGGACTAAACTATTTATCCTCTGCCTATTCAGATGCAAGCACCCTATCATACTGCTCACTAGCCACATTCCAACACAGCCCCTTATTCACCAAACACTATATGACTCATTCAGTAATATTTAGGACATACTACAATATAGCTTTAAAACCTTATATCCAACCCAACGCAGTGCCTAATCCTCTGGATATACATTACTCACTTGCACTACTCATCTAGTTGAGATAAGCCCAGAGTCTCTTCTCTACCACTTCCTACCCTTAGTCACCTTGGTCACAATATATTTTATACCCTCAAACTATTAAATTTAGTTCTAGTAGTCTTCTATTGTTCTAATTTACAGGTCAATTCACATAGAAAGACTAAGACTGTAATTGCATAGAAGGCATCTGACTGTGTATCACCTGAGATCCTATATTTCTATGGGAAATCAATATCTTGAGATGTACTTTATACCTGCTTGTAGCTAGCATCAAGTACAATAATCCCCAAGTATTAGATCTTGAATCAGTAGACCAGTTGTGGAGGAATCAGTTATTGAGTTCAGTGATTGCCAGAGTACATATTGTAAAGACTACTCTTAGCGAAATCAGCCTATGAATGAGCTGCGATATGCCACAGAAGTAGTTTATGCTAATGCATAGTAGGTGTCAGGGGTAATTATATTCCAGGTCCTGATGCAAATTCAGTCAAGTAGTTGTAGAGAAATCAGTCCTCCAGTTCATGGAGTATCTGGGTATTTATTGCAAAAGCCTCTCCACAATTATCAGTTATTGCATGAGCATTAATGTGACAGAAATGTTTCTTATATGACTATTTAACTGGGACTGAGTACTATAATCTGTAAGTACAGATCCAGAATCAGGTTTGCAGTGGGAGAGAAATCAGCCATTGAGTTCACTGATCATTAGAGTACTACTATCTATTGTAAAGACCACTTTCACAATCAGTGGATTCATCAGTATTAATGTGACTGAGACATACCTTATCCTGACAGGTATCTGACATTGAGCCCAATAACATCCAAGTTTCAGATTCAAAATCAGTCTCCTGGTTGTAAAGAAATCTATTATAGAGTACAGAGATTACCTCCTCCTGTAACCTCATGAATAATACCCCTATAAGGATAGATCCTATAGTATGCATATATATCTGGTGTTGAGTCTAGCAAGCGTCATATATTCCATCAAGGATTAGTAAAGTAGTTGTAGTGGAGGATTGTAGCTAGTATCAAATGGTGTGAATGTTCAGTGTTGTGATTAATGAAGATTTGGTTAGGTCTCATTTGAGGCTAACTGCTGAGAAACTAGCATGAGCTATGCTAGACTCAAGAATATTATGGCTATTACTCACTTTTAAACTACGGTGAGCTGGTATTTTGGCTTTCTGACAAATCAAGTTCTCAAAATACAATTCCCTCCCTCTTGTATCTTTAGCGCAAAATTAAGATTAAGAGTATGATGGTTTTGTCATCTGGCTCCAGCACTCAGCTTATTTTCTTTGGCAAGAAATTGCCCTTACGTATACTCTGAAAAAGCTGGGAAAATAATTATAGGCCATAGTATAGAAAGCTGAGTGGATTAGTGGTACTCAAAAGACAGTATGAGGTAGTGGTATATCCTGATAGTATGCAATAATGTTGCAATGGAATTCTGCAGTAAGCTGAGCGGTGGCCCCAGCTTTAGATGTAGGCTGAGGTAGAAGGGTTCTATTTGACAGAGCCTGATGCAACCAAATGTTGTAGCCTACTGCAGGACCCATCAGATGCAAAACAGGTTGGATGGCCCACTAGCTGCACTGGACTGGGGACGCAGACAGTTAGTATTCTGATGTAAGAGTACTCTATCTAATATAGTATACTTTTTTGCTAGTAAAGCACCCTACAATGATAGTATTGAACTAATTGTAAGATAGATGATTATCCTGGATATCAGTAACTATTATTGAAAAATCGTCATCTCAAATTATCAACATATTTGGAGGATATTATAATGTTATATAGGATATTATTAACTACTAGTATGAATGAAAGAATTGTACTATAATAGTATTAACCAGTTTGTATGATAAGATATCCTACTATTATTGTATAAGACTATTTGTAAGATGTGATGTCATATACAATATCATTGATTACTTGCAAAAATAATAATTCTTTTGACCCATAATTCACTCGTACAACTAATTTGAGATGTACCGTTTGGCTGATATCAAACGCTTAAGTTGAAGAATGTAAATCTCCAACTTTGAGAATGAGAAGTCTCTCAAGTAACAAATATTTCATACCCTCTGCTTATAGATTACAGATTGAACAGCTTGTAAGCTAACTTGAATATATTGTATATTATCATATGACAATTCTTCAATAAAGGTATAGTACTTGATAGTATTGACATATTTGTTATTCAAAATATGAACGTCAAAGGCACAATTAATTCTAAGGGGATGATAGCTAGCAAGTATGATAGGGGATTTTGAGTGATGCCAAGTGAGAAGGTAGGATAGTAGGAGAGCAGAGTGGCAGGAGTTCTGGTTCCTAATTCTTCCAAGCAATTATATAGGTAGTATGATAGCATCTTTCATAAAGAAAAGTGAATATTCATATGCGTGAGAGAAATATAGCGAAACACTGTAAGCAAACATAAGTGCAAACATGTTTGACTCTGAAAGCCTGTCATGTTAATCCCAAACAATGTGCATGAAACAAAGACAGTATGAGATAATTATGAGAAATATCATAACCAAGAATAGTACATAAGAGATGCATAAACAATTGTAAAATCCTGAACATCAGATAGGAAAGCACATATGACATTGTATATGATATTATTAACCTTTGTCAAAAGTGATATCATATTTTTAACTACTATGATTGAAAGCATCATCCTATGATAGTACTGACATATTTGTAAAGTATGATATCATTAACCTCTTTCAAAAGTGATATCATATTTCAACTATGTTTCAACCATTCAACCAATGAGAACAGTAGAATTTGACTGATATCAAACCCTCAAAAGCAAGTCTGAATCTCAGCCAATGAGAAGACTTTAAAGTAATAAATGTCTCAAACTATCTACAGTCGCACCCCGTTGTCCCGGACCTCACACTCCCACATTCTTGGTTGTTCCGGACAATTGTTCAAGATTTGTGCACGCTACATAGAAATACACCTCACTGTCACGGATTTTGTGGGTTTCCGGACCGGATGATAATTTAGATATCTCTAACCCCGGTTCATATAGAAAATATATTCTGTGTCCCGGATTTCTCTCCATCCTATTGTGAAATATCACACCACAACTGCACTAAGTGGGTAGTGGGGCTCATGTATCTGTGGCTGTGTTAGGCCAAGGTTCTGTGGTGTTTTTCTCTCTTTCCTCATGTATGCAAGTCTTGCTAGTGGCATCAGGCGAGCTCTGAGTCGGTAATTTGACTTGATCATTTGAGAAAAAATACCTCTATCTTGATATTGGGGGGTTTCTTAAATTCCTTCCATTCACTGATCTCCCTAGCTTTTTGTTTTCCACTCTACCCCCATCTAAACCTTGTGTGGAATAGTGGGAAGTAATACCTACACAATTATCACTTGCTTTTCAGTTTTTTCAAGCACCATTTTTATCACCTATTTCACTCTCCCGGATGTTTCACTGTCTTGATGGCCAACTCCTAATTTTGGCCATCCAGGACAACGGGGTGCGACTGTACGTATCCCCTAAACTGCTGAAAAATTCAGCCCTATTTAAAATGTTGAACACGAACCTATTTGAGTAACGGTAATAATAAAAGCCTTGTTGGAAAGTAGAGGCATATTACTCCGAATTCTGAGAAATCTGTATTCCTCAGTATGTCCATGATAGATAGTACACTGAGGAGTGCGTAGATTTATTCTCCGTTACTCAAATAGGCTAGTGTTTAACATTTTAAATGAGGTTGAATGTCTTAGCAGTTTAGGGGATAGATTGTTGATAGTATTTGAACCATATAATATTATTGTCTAATATAATTGACTTTTATTCAAAGTATTGTATTATCATATCTGAGTCATCATAATCTAAAATATAATTAATCCCTATTCAATGTATCATATCATACTATTATATCTGAGTCTTCTATCATATTATGAACTTCCATTCAAGATATCTCAGCATGATATTCAAGTCATATATGATATCATTGACCTTGATTCAATGTATTAAACTATTATATTCAAACCATCTATGATATCATTACCCCTTCCCAAAATGTGATATCACTTTTGACCTATGATACCTGTTAATATCTCAACCAATCAGGACCCTGGGATTTGGCCAATACCTAACCCTCAAAAAAGCAAATCAAGCTCTCGGCCAATCAGAAGGCTTTAAAGTGACAAACGTCTTAAAGTATCTCCTTATATTTTATTGATAATAGCGGGGGTTTGTCTGCCGGCAGTACTGAAATCAAAATATCTGGGTAATGGTATCTACTCTGCGGAACGGGAGAAGTACGGGCAAACAACTGTCACTTTCAAGAAATCTCAAGTAGGGAAGAAAACCACACAAGTCCCGATCAATTCAAGCTCACTAAACTACTTCGCAAAACCAATCCAGCAAACGGCACAAAAGAGAGAGGATTCCAGCAGCAAGAAAGCCCAACCCTGCAGGTTGTCCGACCAACTAGGTACAGGCCCAATTTTCCTTCCTCAAACCACAGTCAAAACGGTTCCCCGTGGTGCTGTGTTCCTTCCTTACGGTCCTCATTGTCCTTGTCACCGCTCTGGAGGGAAGGGGGGAAAGCGTGAGAGAAGTTAAAGAACCTAACTTACATAGAGTCCCCCGGCTGCCAAGGCTAGGCAACGGCCACCCCTGCAGAAACGTGATATCTCTCCAAGCTAAGATGAGCAACCAGCTACGGTATGTATTTAGCCAGTGTTATTCGCAGATAAGCAAGAAAACTGCCGGTTAAGAAAGCCAAATTTAAACCGTAACAGTACGGAGGGGGTTTTGTTGGTGGCCAGTCAGTGAGTACCGGTATTCGATGGCCAGTATGATAGGCTCGGATTTAGAAACCCGCATACATGACGCCTCATCCTACAGTGCCTCATCCTACAGTGCCGGTAGTAGCCATGAGAATGGTTTTGGTTTCACAGGTTTTCGGGTGGTTTGATTGTAATTTTGTTGACACCTAGGGACGCTGGGCTGCGAGGCTGCTTTAACAGACCCCCGCTTTTCTCCTACTTCCGGGAATATCATCAACCATACTCAGAAACTCCTCCTCTTCAACTGAACAAGCAATAAGGAGTCAAAGATGTCTCAAAATATCTTCAATAATAACATAAACTCCCAGAATACTACGAACTCTCATAATACAACTAATAATGTGTGGAATAACTGTACTGTTACGGATGAGTCGTCTCAACTCCTAACCTGGCTATCCCCCCTGGATCCCGGTTTACGACATTGGGACATTCAAGATCGCCGTATCGATGATGTCGGAGAATCGCTCATGAGGACTGAGGAATTCGGAAGATGGTCTGGATTGGGTGGGGAAGCTGAAGGCGATAAGGCAGTTCTGTTTTGCTATGGGAATCCGGGGGTCGGCAAGACGTTTATTAGGTAATCTAGATTATCTTCCGAAGGGAGAAGTAAAGCCATGCTAACGAGCCGGGATGATAGCTCTTTAGTGGTGGACAGGCTCTGCAATCAGACTAGAGGACAAAACACGGCTGTTACGTGCTTTTACTTCGACTTTGCGGCTCGAAAGGAGCAGTCTGCGACCAGTATGCTGGGTTCCCTCCTGAGGCAGGTGATTAGTGGAATGGAAAGGGTTCCGGAGGAAATATCGCGGGCCTTGTGTGAGCACAAAAAGGCAGTTTGTGGGCGCAGACCGCAACTCGCTGATATCGTGAAGATGCTGCAACTCATCACCTCCTCGCAGCCCACATTTATGGTAATTGATGCTCTTGACGAATGTACGGCTGTGCAGCGATATCGGCTTTTTGATTCGTTGAAAGAAATCCTCGAGAAGTCGCCCGCCGCCCGAATATTCGTGACCGGAAGGCCTCACATTTGCCCCGAGATTGAAATACGCCTTGCAGGACGAGTGACCTGTGTATCTGTTGGTCCCACCAGGGACGATATCATCCGATTTCTTCGTGTCAGACTGAGCCAAGACGAAACACCGGATGCCATGGATTCGAGTCTAGAGGCAGACATTCTAGAGAAAATTCCTGGAAATATATCGGAAATGTGGGCAACGGCCATGGTATTGAGAGCCCCATAGCATGCAAGCGGCTAATAGATATATTTAGGTTTCTGCTCGGTTCCTTAAATATCGAATCAATTTTGCAAGAATCGACCTTATATCGGAGACGGGAAAGGCTAAGTAAAATGGTAGAAGGATTGGGGTTGGGAGAGGTCTATGGTGGGACGATAGACCGGATAAAGGCCCAGGGTGGTGATAAATCGCGACTAGCGATCGAAGCTTTGATGTGGATCAGTCATGCCGAACGGCCGTTGAGGGCGAATGAGCTCTGCCACGCTCTAGCAATCCAGGCAGGCTCCATGGATTTCAATGCCGGCAACACCCTTCAATAACGACATTGGTGGCCTGCTGCCAAGGGCTTATTACAGTGGATAATGAGGCATCAACTGTGCGATTGATCCACTATACTCTCAAAGAGTATCTTTCCGCGCATCCCGATATTTTCAGTACACCTCACTGTACAATGGCAGGGGTCTGTTTGACCTATCTAAATTCCCGACAAGTCAAAGCTATTCCACTCGATGACGAACCAGACCTCAATGCCATGCCCTTTCTAGAATACAGTTCCATGTACTGGGGGGTCCATGCAAAAAGGGAGCTCTCGACCCAGTCAATATCACTAGCCCTGCGACTGTTGCGGCGGTATGATGGCCATATATCCACCCAACTTCTTTTCGGGTCTGGAGAGTATTGGGAATTTGAGGAAGTACGAACCTGGTATCCATTCAGTGGACTACACTGCGCCTCGTTCTTCGGAATTGTTGATATTGTGGCTGCTTTGACCGAGATGGGATGTTGTGATACGAACGGAGAGGATCTTCTGGGGTATACGCCGCTTGCATGGGCTGCAAGGAAGGGGCATGAGGAAGTGGTGAAAATACTACTAGCGCGGGAAGAGGTCAACCCCGACAAGACAGATGGTTCGATCCGAACGCCGCTCTCGTATGCCGCTGAATATGGATATGGGGAAGTGGTGAAAATGCTACTTGAGCGTAAAGAGGTCAACCCCGACAAGCCAGATGATAACGGTCAAACACCGCTCACCCATGCTGCCGGCAATGGAATGGGAGAAGTGGTGAAAATACTGCTCCAGCGTGGGGATGTCAACCCCGACCAGCCAGATGATGAGGGCCGAACACCGCTCTCGTGTGCCGCTGAATATGGATATGGCGAAGTGGTGAAAATGCTACTCCAGCGTGAAGAGGTCAGCCCCAACAAGCCAGATAATGAGGGCCGAACGCCGCTCTCGTACGCCGCTGCCGATAGAGAGGGGGAAGTGTTGAAAATGCTACTCGGGCGTGAAGAGGTCAACCCCAACAAGCCAGATAATGAGGGCCGAACGCCGCTCTCGTATGCCGCTGGATATGGATATGGGGAAGTGGTGAAAATGTTCCTGGGGCGACACGAGGTGAACCCCGACAAACCAGATAATGAGGGCCGAACACCGCTCTCGAATGCCGCTGGCAATAGAAGGGGGGAAGTGGTGAAAATTATACTAGAGCGTCAAGAGGTCAACTTTGACAAACCAGATTATCAGGGCCGAACGCCGCTCTCCTACGCCGCTGAATATGGGAATGAGGAAGCAGTGAAAGCGCTATTGGGGCGAGAAGAGGTCAGCCCCGATAAGCCGAGTAATAAGGGCCGAACACCGCTCTCGTACGCAGCTAAATGTGGATATGAGGAAGTGGTGAAAATGTTCCTGGGGCATGAGGTCAACCCCGACCAACCAGATAATGAGGGCCGAACGCCGCTCTCGTATGCCGCTGCCGATGGAAAGGAGGGAGTGTTGAAAATGCTACTCGGGCGTGGAGAGGTCAACCCCGACAAGCCAGATAATGAGGGCCGAACGCCGCTCTCGTATGCCGCTGCCGATGGAAAGGAGGGAGTGTTGAAAATGCTACTGGCGCGGGAAGAGGTTAACCCCGACAAGCCAAGTGATTTGGGCAGAACACCGCTCTCGTACGCCGCTGCCGATGGAAAGGAGGAAGTGTTGAAAATGCTACTCGGGCGTGGAGAGGTCAACCCCGATAAACCAGATGATTGGGGCCGAACGCCGCTCTCGTATGCCGCTGCCGGCGGGAAGGGAGAAGTGGTGCAAATGCTACTCGAGCGTGGAGAGGTCAACCCCGACAAGCCAGGTAATGAGGGCCGAACACCGCTGTCGTATGCCGCTGAATATCGATATGGGGAAGTGGTGAAAATGCTACTGGCGCGGGAAGAGGTTAACCCCGACAAGCCAAGTGATTTGGGCAGAACACCGCTCTGCTATGCCATTTACCCTTGGCATGAGTTTGGCGCTGGGAAGTGTGCGGAGGTAGTGAAAATGCTACTCGGACGAACTGAGGTCAACCCCAACGAGCCAGATAACAGGGGCCGAACGCCACTCTCGTATGCCGCTAAATATGGATACGGGGAAGTGGTGAAAATACTACTCAAGCATGGAGATATCAAACTCGACAAGCCAGATAATGAGGGGCGAACGCCGCTCTCGTATGCCGCTGGCGATGGATCTGGGGAAGTGGTGAAAATACTACTCGGGCGTAAAGAGGTCAACCCCGACAAACCAGACTATGAGGGCCGAACGCCGCTTTCGTATGCCGCCGAAAAAGGGTGGGCGGTGAGAATGATGCTCGGGCGGGAAGAGACCAACCCCGACAAGCCAGAAAACGAGGGCCGAACGCCGCTCTCATATGCTCCTAGGGGTTTGTATTCGTATGGCGCTGCAAGTGATGGGGTGGCGGTTGAAATGCTACTAGGGCTTGAAGAGGTCAACCCCGACAAACCAGACGACAAGGGCCGAACGCCGCTTTCGTATGCCGCCGGCAATGGGTGGGGGAAAGTGGTGAGAATGATACTTGGGCGGGAAGAGGTCAATCCCAACAAGCTAGATAATGCGGGCCGAACGCCGCTCTCGTATGCCGTTATGGAAGAATGGGGGGGAATAGTGAAAATCTTACTCGAGCGAAAAGAGATTAACCCCGACAGGCCAAATAATACTGGCCGAACGCCGCTCTCGTATGCCGCTGGCAGAGGATCTAAGGCCTGTGTGATGATACTACTCGGGCAGGGAGAAGTCAACCCTGACAAGCCAGATAATACGGGCCGAACACCGCTCTCCTATGCCGCTGGCGAAGGATGCTGGAAAGTGGTGGAAATGCTACTCGGGCGTGAAGAGGTCGACCCTGACAGGCCGGATGATGACCGCCGAACACCGCTCTCCTATGCCGCTGGCAGAGGATCTAAGGCCTGTGTGATGATACTACTCGGGCAGGGAGAAGTCAACCCTGACAAGCCAGATAATACGGGCCGAACACCGCTCTCCTATGCCGCTGGCGAAGGATGCTGGA
>Ga0307509_10011661_pt1 | contig 10619 bp, 12 predicted proteins | sample 10_EM_MG_FD_202245 | JGI IMG/M metagenome (GOLD analysis project Ga0307509, IMG submission 202245) | Populus trichocarpa ectomycorrhiza microbial communities from riparian zone in the Pacific Northwest, United States - 10_EM | ecosystem: Host-associated > Plants > Roots > Unclassified | place...
TATCGGGGTTGACGTCTTGCCGGTCTAAAAGTTGCTTCACCACTGACTCGTGCCCTGACATTGCAGCCCACGAAAGTGGTGTCTTGCCTTCGTCGTCTGGCTTGTCGGGGTTGACGTCTTGCCGGTCTAAAAGGTGCTTCACCACTGACTCGTGCCCTTTCATCGCAGTCCACAAAAGTGGTGTCCTGCCTTCGTCGTCTGGCTTATCGGGGTTGACGTCTTGCCGGTCTAAAAGTTGCTTCACCACTGACTCGTGCCCTTTCATCGCAGTCCACAAAAGTGGTGTCCTGCCCTTGTTGTCTGGCTTATCGGGGCTGACGCCTTGCCGGTCTAAAAGGTGCTTCACCACTGACTCGTGCCCTGACATTACAGACCACAAAAGTGGTGTTTTGCCTTCGTCGTCTGGCTTATCGGGGTTGACGTCTTGCCGGTCTAAAAGCTGCTTCACCACTGACTCGTGCCCTTTCATCGCAGCCCACGAAAGTGGTGAAATGGCTTCATTATCTGGCTTATCGGGGTTGACGTCTTGCCGGTCTAAAAGTTGCTTCACCACTGACTCGTGCCCTTTCATTGCAGACCACAAAAGTGGTGTCCTGCCCTTGTTGTCTGGCTTATCGGGGCTGACGCCTTGCCGGTCTAAAAGGTGCTTCACCACTGACTCGTGCCCTTTCATCGCAGCCCACGAAAGTGGTGTCTTGCCTCCGTCGTCTGGCTTATCGGGGTTGACGTCTTGCCGGTCTAAAAGTTGCTTCACCACTGACTCGTGCCCTTTCATCGCAGCCCACAAAAGTGGTGTCCTGCCCTTGTTGTCTGGCTTATCGGGATTGACGTCTTGCCGGTCTAAAAGTTGCTTCACCACTGACTCGTGCCCTTTCATCGCAGCCCACAAAAGTGGTGTCCTGCCCTTGTTGTCTGGCTTATCGGGGCTGACGCCTTGCCGGTCTAAAAGTTGCTTCACCACTGACTCGTGCCCTTTCATTGCAGACCACAAAAGTGGTGTTTTGCCCTCGTTGTCTGGCTTATCGGGGTTGACGTCTTGCCGGCCTAAAAGCTGCTTCACCACTGACTCGTGCCCTTGCATCGCAGCCCACGAAAGTGGTGAAATGGCTTCATTATCTGGCTTATCGGGGTTGACGTCTTGCCGGTCTAAAAGTTGCTTCACCACTGACTCGTGCCCTGACATTGCAGCCCACGAAAGTGGTGTCTTGCCTTCGTCGTCTGGCTTATCGGGGTTGACGTCTTGCCGGTCTAAAAGGTGCTTCACCACTGACTTGTGCCCTTTCATCGCAGTCCATAAAAGTGGTGTCCTGCCTTCGTCGTCTGGCTTATCGGGGTTGACGTCTTGCCGGTCTAAAAGTTGCTTCACCACTGACTCGTGCCCTTTCATCGTAGTCAACAAAAGTGGTGTCCTGCCCTTGTTGTCTGGCTTATCGGGGCTGACGCCTTGCCGGTCTAAAAGGTGCTTCACCACTGACTCGTGCCCTGACATTGCAGACCACAAAAGTGGTGTTTTGCCTTCGTCGTCTGGCTTATCGGGGTTGACGTCTTGCCGGTCTAAAAGTTGCTTCACCACTGACTCGTGCCCTTTCATTGCAGACCACAAAAGTGGTGTCCTGCCCTTGTTGTCTGGCTTATCGGGGCTGACGCCTTGCCGGTCTAAAAGGTGCTTCACCACTGACTCGTGCCCTTTCATCGCAGCCCACGAAAGTGGTGTCTTGCCTTCGTCGTCTGGCTTATCGGGGTTGACGTCTTGCCGGTCTAAAAGTTGCTTCACCACTGACTCGTGCCCTTTCATCGCAGCCCACAAAAGTGGTGTCTTGCCTCCGATCCCTGGCCTGTCGGGGTTAACGTCTTGCCGGTCTAAAAGTTGCTCCACCACCGACTCGTGCCCACAAACTGCAGCTCTCATGAGGGGTGTAAGACCGTCGTTGCGTGGGTGGTCGGGGCTGACCTCTGCCCTGTCCAAAAGTTTCTTCACTATTGAGCTGTGCCCATTGGCCGCAGCCCACCAAAGTGGCGTGCTGCCACAGTTGTCCGGCTTGCCGGCTTCGACAGCTTCCTGTCTTAGCAATAGCTCCACCGCGTCGACTTGCCCGCCCCTCACGGCCCATGCCAGTGGAGTTATGCCAGCAGAATCTCCCTCGTTGGCGTTGCAGCCGTTCATTCCTAACAGACTGGTCATAACATGAACAATTCCGAAAAATGATACACAGTGTAGTCCACCAAATAGCGAAGGCGTACTGACTTCCACGCAATCACCCGGATCCAATATTTGTTCAAAAAGTGAGTTGGCAGCTACATGGTTCTCGTACCGGCCCAAGAGTTCCATGGCAAGTAATATCACGCGATCCGGAAGTTCTCTCCTTGCATGGATGCCCCAATAGCGGGAACAATATTTGAGGAGGGGCATGCTTGAAAGGTCAGGTTGGCGCTTAGCCGGAAGAGCCTTGGCTTGGTCTGAATTCAGATAAGTCAAACAGGCTTCCGCCATCTCTAAGTGAGCTCGAGGGAAAAGGTTGCGATGTGTAGTGAGGTACTCGCGGAGTGTGTGGTGGGTCAACCGGGCCGTCGAGGCCTCCCTATCTATCGTGACCAGCCCCTGACAGCAGGCGAGAAACGTCTCCGCCGCAGGAACATTGTCGCTATTGAAATGTGTAGACCCAATCTCTATAGCAAGCGCATGGCATAGTTCGTCTACTCGCAATGGCCTTTCCGAATGACATATCCACATCAGTGTGGTCATCGCAAGTTTTGCTTTCTCCCCTTCTTGAGCTCTTATCCTTCCTAGAGTTGTCTCATATACATCTCCCAACCTTAGCCCATCTCCAATCGCACTCAGCCTATTTCGCCTTCGATGGATTGTTGTTTCTCTTAGGATTGTTTCGACCTTCAGTGAAGCCATTAGGAACCTGTATTTCCACCTATGAGTATACCACTTATAACGGGTTCCCAGGTCCTGCGCTAGTACGTACGTTTCAGAGATCTCTTCTGGAATGCTCTTCATAATATCATTTTCTAAGAAACTATCCATCGCTTCGGGAGTTGTATCCTTCCCTAGTCTCGCGCGCAGATATGTGACTATATCGTCCTCTCTGGAGGCTATTGATACACTTGTTGTTTCTCCGCCTAGTTCCCTCTCAACCACCCCCCGGATATGTGACCTTCCTGTCATGAAGACTCGTGTATTTGGCGACCCCCGGAGGATTTGTCCCAATGCACCAAGAACCTCCAGTCGGTGCCTGGGGACACACTCGTCGAGAGCATCAACACAGATGAAGCTGCGCTGTAAAGATGTGACAGTTGTGCACATTTCCACGATATCAGGAAGTTGCAGTCTCCGGCCGCCAATCGCCTTCTTCTGGCCTCGAAATATCTCCACGATTTCAACCGGAATCGCACCTAACCCGCTCAGAAGTTGTTTGAGCAGAGAGCCCAGCATATTTGTCGGAGATTGGGCCTCCCGGGAAGCGAAGTCATAGTAGAAGCAAGCAACTGCCATACCTTGTCCTATGACCTGGCTGCATAAATGATCCACGACCACAGAACTACCATCGCCACCTGTCAGCAATCATGTCTCTCGTTCCTCGCTGATAGCCTCTCATACCAGATGTAACTCTTTCCGACTCCTGGTTCGCCGTAGCAGAACAAAGCCGCATGATCAGATCCATCATTCTCGCCACCATTATACCAGCTTCCGAACTCTTTCGTTTCCAGTAGCCAGTTCCCTACACTCTCCACCCGCTCCTCGCAAATATCGTGATGCCGCACCCGGGGCTCTAAGGGTGACAACCAAGCGAGGATTTTGGGCTCATCATCGGCAGCGGTAAAGATAATGTTATTCGACACATTGAAAGAATTGATGTTACCTGTGAAAGCTCGAGACATTCTCCGCCTCCAGTTGTCCGAAATAGTGTAGAGAATTGGGTACTGAAGGCCTTTGGACTGGGTGACAAAGTTCCCGTAAGTTTTGGAAATGCGGGGTTCATCACTCAGCCCCACAACCAGCTCATCGCAACCCAATCAATGGACCGGGAATTTGTGAAACCAAAACCCTTGCGCCCGTGTTTACTTAGGCGCAGTTGTGGACAGGGCTCCAGAATTAACCACTCCGCTTCGCCCCTTGACAGCCATGCTACCCTTGTATGATATAATATGACCTCAAATATCATACCGGAGCAATCAGTCAGTTCCAAATCCATCCAAACATCCCGACTTGTCTCCCCTTTGAACCTTAACAGATCTGTCCCAGCCTTATCAGTAATTAAATTCATGAAGCAAAGCATCAACCATGGCTGCGAGGCTAATATACGGGAGGGATACAGCCTTTATCCCTCATTTCGTGGTGTGCTGTGCCCAAGAGACATAGTTAAGGAAATGAACATATCTAGAAACCGCCCTTCATTTGCTGGAAACTAAGGGCCCGTTTACCTATACGACCGTCTAGCAACCAGAAGCAGTGTCGCCATCAAAGAAATTCGGTTAGGTAAACGGACTTTCAGTTATCATATATACTAGACAGTATATTAGCTCGGCGTGTGACAATTCCGTTTTCTTTACATTCCGTGAAATTCGGAGTACGAACGAAGGGATGGGAAAAAACAAAGTCAGGGTGGGGCTCTGCTGCGGTCCCCTTACCCGGCGGGAACGGCCCGCTGCCGATATGCTCGGTGCCATCCTCAAGCAACATGTCGGTAGAGAAGCGAAGCAATCCTGAAGCATATACCGGTGGAGAGCTTTTCAGAGGAAGGGAGAATTTGGCGGTTGGTGTCTCTAGCTTCTCGATACGGTAGAAATCCCGAAGACCACCGCCTCGCTATTGTACAACGGATATTTGTATGCATTGACACTTTTGATAAATTAGCTTCTGAATATCGACAGGAGCTCCTTGAATCACTACAAGAAATTGTCCTGGTACCGTCGAATATTCAGATATTCCTTACCGGGAGGGCCTATATCCACGATGAAATTGGGGAATTTTTTAGTGAGGCGGTTAGGATACCTATAACTATCCGATATGAGGCTGAAGGGTGGCACACAACTCCCAAAGCAATGGATAGCCAATTGAGGGCCGATATTATGAGAGTTATTCCGGAGAAGATCTTAGAGAATATCAAGTAGATTTCTGATGTATATTTAAGTTGTTATTCGCTAACCATGATGTACTCAAGTGCATCCATGCACTCCTGGCTGAGATTACTCTGCACCAGAGAAACAAAATGCTTACCGTAGTGAGATGACAAATGGGGGGATTGGGGAATGCTTACACTGCAGCCTTGTCGCGAATGACGGCCTAATAGAGTTGGTTGAAACTCGACATGGAAGTTTCAGCGTCGATATGCATTTGGAACGCCCATTACATGCAAACGAGTTATTTCGCGCCCTCGGGATAGGAGAAGGTTCTAGGGACATGAATATTGGGGATATTCCTGCGATAGAAACACTATTATCATGCACTCTAGGACTTGTCACACTAGGGATTGTCACAGTCGAGAAGTCCTTGGCTACCGTCCTGCTTGTTCACTCTACTCTTCATGTGCAAGTATACCTCACACATAATCCCAACTTGTTCAATAAGCCTCACTCAATGATTGCCGAAGTCTGTTTAACCCATCTCAACTTTCGGCAAGTTAGCGGCGTTTTTCCCACTGTCTGTTTGGTCCCACCAACCATCCCTTTTGTGGATTACCGATATGCTTCCTATTACTGAGGTACAAGTACCGTACACATGGAAGGTGGGGAAACAGTGAAACGGCGACTATCAAACGAAACGCCAAGATTGGGGTCACACAAAGAAACAGATCGCCAACGCAAAACTTAGAGAGGGGAACTCCTTTTCTTTCAACTGCTCGCGTACCCTCACGACTCACGGCAGCGCTCAACTAATTAACAGTGAGGACAGGAGTAGGGGTAGATATAAAAAACAACAACGAAGCCCTCATCCTATCCTTCTATCCTTTTCTCGATCGCGACACAGATCAATCCTTTCCACCCATGTCCCCCTTTCCCTTCCGTAAAACTATCATGCTAACAAAGGAAAGACCAACGTCACAAAGAAAACTTCTTCATGCGACACAGTCTCCCCGCATTCAACACCTTCCCATATCGCCCCGACTCCCTGTCGTATCCGACTCTTTCAGAGTCGCATTTCTTCCGGCACTGCACCGATCCCAAGCACATATCCGAGGTGTTTGCCTGAACCATCATGGGATAGACTGCACGTATGCTGCGCATGCCAAACAGGATCAAAGACTTCCACTTTTCCCCCGGCAGACGTTTCGATCTAGAGCGCATCGCCGAACCTTTTCGCCTGAATGATAACGAGACAAACTGCACGCGCAAAGGGCCGATCATGTCGAGCAGCATCAAAAAATTACAACACCCCGGCCTTTTGATTGCGCGAACCGCCCTACAAGACTTACAGGACTTCACGGTGCGGCATACCTCGGATGTGTTGAGATAACGGTTGCTCTATTGGAAGTGAACAAATGGGATGTGCGGGCAACGGATCTGAATGGTAACACAGCATTCACCTGGGCTGCGTGGAACGGGTATGAGGGGGTCGTGGGGATACTGCTGAGACAGAGCGATACAAATCCCAACACTCTCGTTTGCTACTAAGAACGGACATGGTGGTCGAGAGGATACTCCTTGGGCGGAATGAGGTCAATCCCAACACGGCCGACACCGTTTATCACCAAACACCGCTCGTGTTTGCTGTCAAGGATGGACATGAGGGCTCGTGAGGACACTATTGGCACGGGATGACGCCAATCCCGACACACGCGAAATACTGCCGGCCGTCGCTCTATTTGCTGCCGAGAAAGGGCACGAGGGGGATATGAGGATGCTCCTTGGACGGAACGACGTCAATCCCAACACAGCTGACGCCGTATATCGCCAATCACCGCTCTGGTTTGCTGTCGTGAATGAGCATGAGGGGATCCAAGGATACTACTACGGGACGACGTCAATCCCGATATTCCTGACAAGTATGGCCAAACACCCCTCTCGCGGGTTACACAGAATGGGCATGAGAGAACCGTAGTGCGACCGCGAGACTAGCCGGATTTCTTCCTCCAATACACAGCGAGCCCATAACCAACAGAGCCCTTGCACGAGCCGCCCGAGCTATCCAGATCCCCTTTCAAACGATCCGCAGGTTTCGACATCCAAGGACAAACCCCGACTCTTCCCCCTCTCTCTACTAGACACACCCCTCCCGGCAATTGAAGAACTTTAACGAAACGCAATGCTAAGCCCACTACTCACCGTTCCCCACAGGTGAGCCAAAAGGCGACCGCAGATGCCAAGCCCCCGCATTAGATCATCCACCTGGAGTTTCTCGTTATCTCATACCCCCTCCCCCGCAATCCCCCCTGCGTTGCTTGTTTTATCGCTTGGCTTCCCTCTAACCCGTTTTATATACATCAGCCTATTAGCGCTTGTCTCACCTCCCTTCTAGATCCATCCCATTTTAATTCATCCCCCATTTCCCATACCCATTAAATCCTGTTATTCCGTACCTGTCCTTGATTGACCTTGCATATCATTCTGCTGTTGCATCACTTAGACAGTAACAGTACTGCGTTATAGCGAGGTGGCTGGAAGGCTTATAGATATAAAAATAAGATACATATATACGCATCCTATAAACATGAATCAATGGAGAATAGCTTATGGTTGACGATTTCCAGGCTGCTCTATTGCTCCTCTTTCGCCTTGATCTTTTGTTCTTCTTTCCCCCATCCACCCTTCGCCAGTCTACCGGATTACGAGATAAACCTTTCTCCTCACCAGCACCAAACACCTTGCCCCCGGTACCTCTTTTCAACATCATAACCCATCACTCGCCAGTTAGTCTCACCATCCTTCGCCAGTTGTGTGGGCCCCCGCCGCCAGAAAAGTCTGACAGGGGCTTTTCGCTATGTATAAGAAACTCAACGGGGAGAACAACCTAAGCGTGGGAAACCCGGTTAGAAACCTGTCCAGATGTTATATTAGTATTATATATACGATTCCTCCCGTAGAGGTCGTGTATAGTAAATAGAAACGTTAGGAGGTCCTAAAACTGACAGCTGATGCCTAATATTTTGTTATGATCTGTATTTAGAGCTTACAACCAAGCTCCTAGGAGTGTTCAAACAATATGGCGCCCTACGATATTATAAACAACTGAAACGGTATATACACGGTAAATTACATCTACAAGTTATGGTGCTCGCAGACTACATTTCACACCAAAATCTTTGATGTCGGGTTGTCATTTATTTTATTCTAGGACAAAATTCCCGAACTCTCCATCCTATCTGTTTGTAGACTACTGCTTGCCCCTATAGGGCCAAAGCGGGGAAATAGACAGCACAGTGGTGGACAGTAGAATGAGAGGATTTCGCTTGAAACTTGGGCACTGTGAAGGAAGGAAGGGTGAGATATGTATAATAGCTTCCACAACTTCGTTAGTCCTCATCCAAAACTAACCATAAAGACAGGTATATAAATGAAACGCAAGTAATATATCGCGATCATTTTACCGCACCTATTTCTATATCTCTCCATATATCGGCATTCCCCTGCGTGCCCACATTCCTTCTCGCGTTCCTCTGGAACGAAGGATAGACATGTCGGCATAATCTCGGTAAATGGCTAAGGTGCTCGAAACGTATATTATCGTCACGAAAGATCTTTAACACTCCCGTGATTTCCAGAATCGACCATACCCTTCGACCACACACTTCTAACCTCGCCTTCCTTGAGCCCCATATCCCCCTAATTCCTCCCGATTCACATTTTTCCCTCTGGATAAATGTTGGAATGTGGTTTCTTTCTCCTTTCAAACGCTTCTTCTAAGTCTCTATATTTGTTCTCAAGCCGGGCACAAGTTCGGTCTTCTTTACACTTTCTTTATTATTCCTTTCGTTCCTATATGCTTTCTTTCAATGCCTTTGTTCTTTGTTGCGGAAGTTTGGTGGAAGCGGAACTAAGCTACCTCACTATATAGCTTGTCTATATCTTTCCTATCATTCTAGGAGTAGTTGGCGGTAATCAATGATCTTGACTGTCGGCTATTATTACTTCTCCATTGAAACGATTGCGCGTTGCTATAAATCTTCTTACATCTTTGGCGCGCATGTCTAATAGTGTTTCGCTAAACCTATCTCAAGTTATGTATTTGATGCTCTATAAACTCGCCTTTTGGGCCAAGAATAATGGAATAGGGGATAATGATCGGAGGGGAGATTTTACGGAGTGAAGCGAAGGGGCTCAAGTGAATATACGGAATTTTGCATCAGCCGGCTAGGTGTCCAGGATTGCTTCACGTAGAAAGACATATGCAATGTTAAGGAGAGTATAGGGAGAGGGGAAATTTCATAGGAGCAGAACCGCCAAGACTGGCGTGTCCCAGTGGCGCAGACTCATACTGCGCCCAATGAGTTGGAGAATTTCCCAAATTTCCAACAACATTGATCTACGAGTGATGGGATGTGACTGGTCTTGGGTTATGTGATAGGACGGATGGGAAATTTTGATCTTCTTTGTATGCTTCCGGGGATATGGAAATGATGTGTTAGGGAACCATAATTTCTGTTGATCTGTTCAGCGATCCCGAGCTGCCAGTCCGGCCGTGGTTTTAAAAAGCCTTGGTCAGTCCGGTCGAAACCTCGGGCAGCCGCCAAAGCCCGGCGGCGCCCAGGCCCGACCCTGAAGTAGTCCAGATCGAAGCCTGCAGGCCTCTCACGGCAAATGACTCAGAATACGGGAACCAAAAATAGCAGTTTACGATGCTATAGATTTCTCTTAAACACATGAATGTCGTCAACCGATCATCAACGATGATCTTCATATCCACACTGAACGACCAATATTATTACTTCTAGTCTCTTTGCGCAACTCTGTTGATGACCCTTCCACATCTTCTATTAGATTAATGTTAGCCGAGATATTACACTTGCTCCAGCCACCACTTCGCCAAATTTCTATCTCCCCCGACCTGTGTCTAATATTACAATATAAGAATGCCCGTTTCCCCATAAATGCGAGAATAGAATTGAGATCCAGATATATCCATCCAGTGCACATAAAGTCACCAGTGGGTCACGAGGGAAAGCGTGATTCAACCCTGACCCTAGTGTGCGAAAAGACATTTTGCATATTGGGGTCAGGGTTGAAACACACTATCGCTCATGATCGGAAGCCCGCGGGCGACCCAAGCGGAGCCCGGCTTTGGTTTTGGAAAGCCGCTCTCCCACGGTCCGGCCCGGCCGTCCCTATAAATACCAGTCTAAGCTTGGGAACACTGGTGGTGTCTCGCCAGGTTTATTTACCCGTTCGGGATTCACGTCCTCGCGGTCCAAAAGTATCTTTACTACCCCCTCATGCCTCCACTTAGCCGCCCACATGAGAGGCGTCCGGCCATATTGGGTGTCTGCCTGGTTGGGATTGACCTCTTTTCTTTCCAAAAGGGTTTTTACTACCCCCTCATGCCCCCCCTCAGCCGCCCACACGAGAGGCGTCCGGCCAAATTCGGTGTCTGCCTGGTTGGGATCAATATCCTCTCGTTCCAAAAGGATTTTTACTACCCCCTCATGCCCCCTAAGAGCTGCCCACGAGAGAGGCGTCCG
>Ga0307509_10011662_pt1 | contig 10619 bp, 8 predicted proteins | sample 10_EM_MG_FD_202245 | JGI IMG/M metagenome (GOLD analysis project Ga0307509, IMG submission 202245) | Populus trichocarpa ectomycorrhiza microbial communities from riparian zone in the Pacific Northwest, United States - 10_EM | ecosystem: Host-associated > Plants > Roots > Unclassified | place...
ATGTTTGGCTTCTTCTTTATAATCATTTCTCAAAGCTTTCATCTCTATTGTCTTTTGAAGTGGATAAGACATTGTTTGTGTGTTTCATATGAACCTTGTTGACTAATAGGAACCTTCCTATACCATGTTGACACTTTCTGGGACATTATTTATATCTTAGGACTATCATTGAAACTTAATAAATAAGTCTTTAATTTTCTGCGGTTTTGTTTGGTGGGTGAGTACAATGCCTTTGTGGGATTATGGATCTCTTTCTCGCTTTAAGAATTTTAGAGGCTTCTTTCAGGTTAGTGTTTCTTTTCTGAAAAGGTTGTTTCTTTCTCTTTTGTTCTTAGCCTTTGGCTTTTAAATTGGAATATCTTATGTGGGTTTGCTTTGTTGTTTTTGATGTTGTTGACATCTTACTTGTATAGCAGAATGTGACTCCTTTGATTTTCTCTACCAACATAACAATATATGTAAGAGACATTTATGTTGTAGTTCTTTGTGAAATCTGGTAGGTTTATTTGGACTTTTGTGGTGAGAGATCAGATCATTGTTGAAGAAGGATTTTAAAATTTGGGGTTTTAGAGTTTTGAGGGTAAAGAGGAAGTCTCTACTTATGTCTGCTATGTCTGTGTTGAAATTTGAAACCTGCAATAAAAAGCAAATTAAAATTTAATGTAATGAAACCACTGAAAAATGAAAGCATTGAACAACTAGAGCTAATTGCTATTCACTGCTATTAATCGGAGAGGATTCAGTATACTTACTGGTAATTGTTTAAATAGGGATTCAGGGAATGCTGTAGTTGAATAGCGGTCCTTTACAGCTTCATACTTGGGCATTTATTTTATTCAGTGTGGGTTTTGGTTGTTAATTTGTTCGATAAAAAACAGCCATTAATGGAGGAGTATGAGATCTTGTAAGTCTCATTAGGTTTAATACATCATAAGTTGAATCTTCGTTTTGACCCATACATGCCTTACTTAGCATTCGGTTAATATTAATACATATAATTGAATTGTAGATTTGCTACATAGGCTTTAGTTGAGTAGTCAAAATAACAAGTGAGAAGTGACTCTTTAAATTGGAGCATTGGGTTAATCTGCCTTCTCCAATTATTCTATGAAATGTTATATTTTTCCAGTGGTTTCCAGAAATCGTATCTTAGATCGTTATTTTACAATGATGCAAAGTTGGAAGCCTTGAGAAAACAGGTGCACTGGATTTTCTATATCACATGGCTTCTTTTTTTTTTATTGCGGTTTAGCTCCAATCTCTAGTTTCTCATAGATGCTTCTGAATGAGTGTCTATGGTTAATCACTTTAGTTTTGGAGCTGGTTTCATGATGCTGGTGACGGGTGATTGTGCTAAGTTTAATAGTTCAATAAGAGGATAAGGGAGGATAAGTATAACAGTTTTGTGCATGCCATGTGCCACCTCTTATTGTGATAAACTATCACGCATTTCAGATTAGGGAGGATAAGTGTAAGGGCTGTGCTTTTCTCCAGTGCTAATTCTGGATGCAGTTGTAAGACTCCTTGATGAGGGTAAGTATAGTGAGTGCATAGCAGTTGTTAATGTAGGCATTGAGCTGCCACATAGAATGACCATTAAAAGGATCAGAAGTTTTATTTTATCCAGTTTGTTGTGAACAATATTTAGTTGTATGGCATCTAAACATTGAGGACTTGCTAATAATGAAGGCCTGAAGTACTGATCTTCAGATTCTGAACCTGGGTTGCAAGTCTTAGTCGATGGTGCAGTTTGAAACAATGGAAGAAGCTCTATCATCCTTCATGAGAAGTCCTGTTGGCTGGTCCTTCAAGGTGTTAAAGCAAAAAAGACTTTAAAATTCATTGGTTACTGTCAATAAGTTATGCCACAAAATAAATGGCTACCAATGTTTGGGATAATGCTTTCATGAAGAACATTATCTTGATGACATTTCTGCATAGCATTTTTTGGAGACAAGCAAGCAAGTATCACTGCATAGGGAACTAATTTTGCAGATTGGTGAGTGAATGGAATGCTGATGATCCAAGTATTGGATGGATAACGTCTTGTCATTTCTTATTTAGATGCTGTGATTAGTAGTTTAAACACTATATATAACATTTGATATAGGTGTGTTTTTTTTTTTTTTAATATGTACCAAGTCTACTGTTTGGGTTCTGATTAAAAGTTTGATAATTTTATATCTGAGGTTTTGGCCTGATATACACTGTATTAAACTTAATGAATTGTGTGACCACTGGGATCTTCATTTTTTTACCTAAATATTGGTTTGTTGGGGTTATCAAGGATACATCAATCAACAGGCTAGATATGACTGTGAATAATTGTCAGCCATTTTCGCTGATGACCTTCCAGTAATAGAGCACACGAATGAAGAGGTATAGTTGTTACTAATAGATCTTCATTGTGGTGTGAAGGCCTCTCTGCAATATGACAATGTGAAGTTTTGGGTTTGTGTTTACAAGGCTAGTGGCTCTATTTTTCTGGCTCTTTTTCTGAAAAAGTTGCTGAATTTAAGCTCTTTCATTTTTATAATCACTATAAATTTCATGGTTATGGAGAGCCTCTTTATCAATTCGTTTTTGCTGTACCTATTTAAGCTTTATAATAGATGCTATTATGTAGTGCTATTTTCTGTTCAATGGTGAAGATAGTCCCTAGTCATTTTCTGTCGGTGCCGAGGTTCCTGTTTTATTCATTTTTAGTCCATAGATAAAAATATTTCAGTATCAACTGTCAAAATTCGTGATCTAGAATAGATAATTCTGCTGTAAGTGTATTTATGATATGTATCTTTAAGTAGTGATACTGCTGCATGCATAATTTGGGTTTCCTTCTTTATTCTTTGCTCTTTAATGCTTGTATGATTGATGACTTATGGAGCTCGAGTTGCATATGCATTGAGAAAGGTGCTTATACCTTTCTTGCATTCATAAACAGTAAAAGTAAGGCATAACATCAATAACTTTCCTTATAATTTTTACTGTTAATACCTGTTATCATATTTCACCAAACAGACCTTATGTTACTTTCCTAATGTCCCTTTATTTGGAGCTCAAAGTCTGATATTAGATTACTCTAAATGGTGACATGCATAAATGCAGTACAAGATGAGAGAGGTCCAAATGAGGGAGTTCCAGCTTGGTTACAGTGTACATACTGTGAGGTCCCATGGAGCTTCACTTGCAAAGACACACATGCATGATTGGCTTATACTTCTGCTTCTTGTGGTGATAGAGTTCATCCTCTATCTCACGCCTCCATTTTATCGATATGTTGGGAAAGATATGATGACAAATCTTAAATACCCTTTGTTAGATAATACAGTGCCTGTTTGGACTGTCCCAGTAAGTATTGTGGCTTCATTTGCTAAATAATAACATATGTTCCAAGGAAACCATGTGAGTAACAATAACATTGATGGGACCCTTTCTGTTTTCTGATGATTAGATATATGCTGTTCTCTTGCCTGTGGTGATATTCCTCTTTGTCTACTTTCGTAGGAGAGACATCTATGATCTTCATCATGCCATACTAGGTGATAACATCCTGCCTTCTACTTACCTTTTTATCTGTAAAAGATTTCTGTTATCCAATCTGCTGAAAAAATTCTCATGATGCTTTATGTGTGTTCACTATTGCAGGCCTCTTATTCTCCATTCTAGTGACAGCTGTCATTACTGATGCAATAAAAAATGCAGTTGGTCGGCCTCGACCTGATTTCTTTTGGCGTTGCTTTCCTGATGGAAAGGATGTATGCTTTTATGGACCTGCAGTTATTTGTTACTTTCTACTGTGACGATTGATATAAGATCACCTCCTGTCCACATTTCATAACATTTGTGGTTACATAATTTAATACCTGAAACCTTATTGATCTACAGGTTTATGATCAGTTGGGAAATGTGATATGCAATGGTGAGGAAAGTGTCATAAAGGAAGGGCATAAGAGTTTTCCCAGTGGGCACACTTCATGTAAGTGTTCACCATTACAAATAATTTCTATACAAAACAATTAAAAAATTCTTGACCGCAAAGTTAATTTATGCCGAGTGATGATGAAATATTCTTATCTCTACATTGAAATATGGAAATTTTGGTTAGGGAAGCTGCAGAAATTGAACACCTAATACCAAAGCTATGCTGGTTCGATACTTGTTGGCAGTCATTTTAGCTTTGATTTGAGGAATAATGATTTTCAATTTCCAGGGTCCTTTGCTGGTCTGGGTTTCCTATCACTCTACTTGTCTGGAAAACTACAAGCGTTTGACCGTGAGGGCCATGTTGCAAAACTATGTATCATCTTCTTACCACTACTAGCTGCAAGTCTTGTTGCCATTTCCCGAGTGGATGACTACTGGCATCATTGGCAGGATGTCTTTGCAGGAGGTCTCTTAGGTGTGTTCCTTTTCATTGTTCATTTAGTCATCTAGATGAAACTTCCTCATTGTCTATTGGATGATTACCTTTGCTAACTATTGCAGAGGCATCTTTTGCAGGACTAGTAGTGGCAACATTTTGCTATTTGCAGTTCTTTCCTCCACCATATCACCCTCAAGGTATGTTTGTTGGCAAATTTTATATGGCTCCTTTAATTTTTGTTGAACATTAGAGTCCAGGAAGGATTTTGATTGGAACATTTCATATTCTTTGCTAGAGAATGATTAAGATTTAATTTTAAGCTTATTCGCCTTGTGCACGAATATTATTTTGATTAGACATCTAGGCTACAACTAAAGATATCCAATTAATGTACTTAGCTTCTTAGAGCGTTCTTGGTATCATAGATGCAAGCTGCACAGCTGCGGCTGGCTGCTGCTATTTTCTGGTTTTAGACCCATATACTCAAATCAGAGTAATGGAAGGGGGGCTATGTTCTTTGTGTCTCAGATTGGTATGAAGCTTCTAATGCTGGAGCCAGATGCAGACTCTGATATCCAAAACATAGCTAATTCCCATGTTATTGTTGTTTTCTACGTGGAACTCAATTTGATCTAAGGGAGCATGCAAAATTTCAAGTTGCGTTCTGCTAAATGATTGTCTTGATTCTTTAAAAGTGTCAGTCATCAAATCTGACCACAACCTAAATGAATTGGCATTATGTTTTCTTCTCTGCGGTGACATGTTCATCTGACCTTCTGCATGCAGGTTGGGGACCTTATGCTTACTTTCGGGAACTCGAGGAGTCAGGTGCATATTCACAAGCAGCTGCTACTGTAAATCCACTCAATGCAGAGCCAATGGATTCACATGTTGAGAGCAAAGAAGATGATAATGACGGATTTTTGGGGCTGCATCTGGCACGTGACTCGACTATGCCTCTTGAAGATGTCGAATCTGGGAGGAGGTAATTACTGATAGATGCAAAATTATCAGCCAAAGTTTCTCCTTTACAAGAAAAACATCATGTCCTTGTGCATCGTTCATGTGGTGTTCTGTTAGCTTGCTGCTTCTTGGCTTGTAGCAGGATTGGCCCTTCTGCTTTGTTTTGCCCTAACGAAACACATTCATTCATTAAACATAAACATATCACATACTAAATGTAAATTGGTCAAAATTACAAGTGATGAATACCTTTTAACTCCCTCTGGATTATTCTTGAATCAACAGTTTGCAGTGGCAACAATTCATTTTAGCTTTTGGGATTTCAAATTCATTTTCTTTTCAAAATATTTTTCACTTGAAAATATGTTAAAACAATATATTTTAAAAAAAACTATTTAGATAATTCAAAGCAACAGCTAATTCAAAATGCAAGCGGTAATATTAGCATTTTCTTTAGTTTTCCTGTCAAGATATTCTAGGATTAAGTTTTATTAGAGAGATTTAATGGTGTTTAATAAATAATTACTAGATATTTACATGTAAGAAGACGAGAGTAACATGAGGTTTATCTCTTTTTCATACTATAAATATCTAATAATCAAAGCTTGTCATAATTTTTTTTTATTTGATAAGTCTTTGTGTTATGATATGATGTATGTATTTAATAATTACAATTTAAACATTATAATTTTTATTTATTTAGGCGTCGAGATGGGATTGAATCTCTTTTATAATTGAGTTTTAGAAATTGCAAAAACATAGTTCGCTAAGAATTTCAAAATAAAAATAGAAGGAAACTTTAATTTTTTGGATAATTCATGCAATTTATTTTTATATAACCTTCGATATATTCTTACATTTGTAATTATATCTATTATGTCTTTGTATAATATCCAATTTTTTAATATATTTTTCTTTCAAGTTTTATTTTTTAAACTAACATAATTATATTTTTCATTTTAATAATACTCGAGTGAGATATATAAAAATATAAATTTAATTTTTCAAAAAACAATTAAGACAAATTTAGCTATTTATCCGTGTGTATGTATATAAAATATGGGAAATTTTTTTGATGTCTAATTATCCTCTAATGAGAAATACTTGACTTGCATATGCCCAACGTCATTATGTGAACCATTAACGATCCTAATGGAAATCCCCCCAAGAGAATAGTTGTTAAACTCTATCTCATAAGTTAATTCCAGCCCGAACCGGTATTTAGGACTGGAATCGGGCTGGGTTGAAGAAAAAATAGAAAAAAAAAAACTCAGTGTGACTCGGCAGGTTGATCTAGTAACCTGGTAAGATCCGGACAAAAATACTATTATAATTCATTGATTTTTGTTTTTTTTTATTAAAATAACATTGTTTTAATTAAAAAAATTGACTTGAATAACTCAATAACCTAATCAAAACTTAAAATGCAGGTCTTGAATCAGACACAAGTCGAAAGTAAACCTCCCTCGTCTGCTAGAGTTTTACGACGGTGATTCATTATGGCGTAGGATAAGAATATTATTCATCAATTGCCATTTTTTTGGTTAAGAAAAGCAAACAGATTGATAGGAATATAGGTGGGTCCATTTGACACCAAGGCAAGATAAGAATGTGCAATGGGCTGGCAAGCCGACCTTATAATAATAATAAAATAATAATAAGGTCCTGTTTGTCTTTGCTGCGCGGAGTTTTTTTTATAGGTTAATATCAAAAATTAATTTTAAAAAATTAAAAAATTAATATTTTAATATATTTTTAAATAAAAAATACTCTAAAAAACCATTAACATCACAGCACCGAATGCCATTTTATGATGCCTAATTATTCTTCGATAAGAAACACGTAACTTGCAGTTGAGCGCATGCTTATCCAATAAACCAATTATGAATAGGAAGTAGCATCTGAGCCATCCACGTCATCATGTGTAAAATTGACGGCCCTGATGGGAATTCTCTAATTGGTTAAGACTTGAGAGTCAGGGGCACACATTTTAATCAAGATAGGTTTTTAATTTCAATGGCAGAACCAAAAGCAGACCAAAAATATCCTTCACCATCAGGTACAGTATTATCAATTTAATTCTGTAGATTTTCTTGATGGGTTTTTGCGTGAAACAGAAAAAGATAATATATTTTTTTTGCTGTAATTTTTTTCATTTTTGATGCAGAAGAAAAGGATGTAAAAGCGCCAAATGTGATTGAAATATCCAAGGAAGAGATAGAGGCAATCGTTCATGGTGGAAAATCTCCACGCCATTATAAGGAAACACATGGAAGAAGTGATGATATTGATGAGGATACCCCCATAGATGAAGTTAAAGGACCAAGTGTGTTTGAACGAATCAAGGAAGAGATCGAAGCCCTTGTTGGGGCTATTCATCCTAAGAAGGACAAGAGTGACGTGTCTTCTTCTTAGAGGGGAGATGAAGTGGGTTTGGTTAATTTGTCTTTTGTTGTATGACTTACTGTTTTGAATACACAAGTTAATGTTTTAAGCAATCAAGTTGTGTTCTTCATGATGGCTGGCTCTTTGTTTCACTTGAAGAAGAAAAAATTGTTTCTGTTAGGTTTCTTTTGCTGGGGTTTTCTAGCAAAACATTATTTAGCTGCTGGCTGCTGGCTGCTGTGTGTATTATCCCTGGTTTTAGACCCAGGTAACCTCAAATTGTGGTAATTAATGGAAGTGGGCAATGTGGCCGATGTTTTTATTTACTCCCTTTTGTGTGGAGTGCTCTGTAAGATTTGCTGCTAAGAGCTTCAATGAAGCTTATGCAGGCTGGAGCAAGAAAAGCTTGGTGTTCGTTTTGGTATATAATTGGTTTTTGATTGTATCCACTGAAAACTGATTGTTGATTTTTTACGTCTTTTGAAATCAAAAGACAAAAACAAACAATTTTTCAGTTTATTTTTTTCAAGTTGGGTTTCAAATGATACCGAATGACCTCGTTTATAGTAAGCTATATGTCAATTTGGTTGGAGTTTGAGAACAGATTGTCATTTCTGCTGGATAGCCAATTCCCATTGACATTATGTTTTCTTCTGTCAGTCTTGTTTGTCAGATTTCCTGTTTGTAGGGTGCGGACCTTAATTACTTTGAGCAGTTTAATGCTCTGCTGTTGCTTCTGTAAATTGGTAAAATTTGAAGTAATGCAGACATTTCGATACCCACTTGGTTCCCGAATCTTGATGCTATAATGTTTCTGCATCTGCGAAGTAATTCTTATGGATGAAATCTGTTTTTGAAAGGTGTAGTTTGCAAGAAATGGTTATGTTCTTGCCAAAAACAGGGCCGCAACAGAAAGTCATTGATAGACCTCAGGAGCTGAGGAGTTGGAGTTCAAGTAAGGGATGGCAATGGCCTCCGCCTCCAATTATCCGAATGGATGAGGGTGGGTTTAGAGTCAAGAATGTATCCTCTTCTTGCATGGAGTTCCATATCCAATTATGTAAATTAAAAATATGAGATTTTCACCTCACACGGCTCGTTTAATTCTTTCGAAGTCATTGGAGTCCTTTCATTGGTTGTAATCAATTTTCCATTATACTATCATATATAAATATTTTATATCCTACTTCTTAAATCTAATTTTATTTCAAAGAACACTTTGTCCAGCTCAAATGTAAAGAATCTTAGGCCAATTTTAGTGTAATCAAATATGAGTGCCCTGTGGATGTAGAATTCGAACCTCCGATGAGGTCCATCCTTCGATGGAGGTGGAGATGGTGCCTTGCAATTTGACTCTGATGGGTATAGAGGCGGTGACAAAGGTGGAGGGTGCATTATCCGTTTTACTTAAACTCCATTACCATCCCTCGCTCAAGTCCTTGCTTTGAGAGAGCTTTTCAGAGTGTCGTAAGCTTGTGTTTGCGTGTTTATCCATTACCTTAATTAGGAGCACACTCATGCCAAGTCGAGCTTAATACCATATGTTTATGATTGGTTCTGGCTTTCTAAATCTAAACTTTTCTGTCGAAAGATTGAAAGAAAGTCTAGCAGGATCATCGAAAAGCCACACTCGACTTTGCCAAGCGTTTTTCACTTGTTTTTACTTCAACTCCATGACCTCATAAGTTTACTTTTTTCCTTTGACAGTTTCCTATTACGCAATCAGGTTACATTGACATCCCAACGGATTCCAGCGGATGATGAGAGGCCAGTTAATCTTCTGTTTCCAACTACTCTCGCTTTGTAGCTCAACTCAATGAACTTGAAAGCTTTTCGTGGAAAAAGGGTGCAGGTCTTACATAAATGCCTGCCATTGCAACTCTTTTTTCCCATCAAAATGCCTTTTGTGACAAGATTTAAACCAGAGAATGGAAGTGCGTCTGCTGCCCTAGTCAATCTTTTCATGAGTGTGCACATTCAAACGAAAATCGCAATTTCTTTTTTGATTCAAACTCAAAATAATAATGCAGAATACAAACTCATTTATCACGAAAATCAAAAAACAAAACACAAAAATGACTTCTTGACAGCTTCTTAATTAAAATCAAATCTCAATCACATGCCCTTTCTTGTTAGAATCCAGCCTTCTCGAAGTAAGACTCCAAAGAATCTAAACTAAAACCATGCCCGAGCCCATTTCCATATCCAAACCCGAACCCAACCCCACAACCCATACCAACCCCAAAAACTAGCTTGGTGTTGTTCCATGGCCAGCTACCATACCCGAGTCCACCCACCAATCCGAAGCCTGCTCCAATTCCACATCCGATTCCAACACCGCCCCCAGGACCCAGAATGGTTTCCTCTACTTTCTTGTAACCATCTTGAAGGAATTCGGGTACTGGGAATTGATTTCCATTCTTTCTCTTGCTGTCATTTGTATTCCATTTCCAAAGAGAGTTGGAGTTTTTAGTCTTTGTCTGGATTTTGGATTTTGGCTTCATTCTACGAGGTGAGCAAAGGATAAGATTTTTGGAGAATCAGGCTATATGGCGGGGTGGTTTTTATGCTTATGTTGTATATATACTATATAAGTATAGCAATACAGACCCAGTACAGGGGAAATACTAAGATTTCATAAGCTGGGGGAGGGGGACTCAACATAGAAAAAGAAAACAAATACAAGGATGGATGGTAAATAAACAAGAGTGCGAGGGCCACTCTTAAATTGAAGTACCCTTGATTAGTCCTTAGACAAAGAGGGTAAAATTTAGAAGAAAAACAAAAGGTGAGGGTTGATCTGATCAGACGGTGGTGGTTATTATTTGAGCCACACCAATTTAGAGAAATTTCATGTAGTTTATTGGACCAATACATTTTTAAGTGGTTGACGTGGCGGATTCTACTT
>Ga0307509_10011663_pt1 | contig 10619 bp, 4 predicted proteins | sample 10_EM_MG_FD_202245 | JGI IMG/M metagenome (GOLD analysis project Ga0307509, IMG submission 202245) | Populus trichocarpa ectomycorrhiza microbial communities from riparian zone in the Pacific Northwest, United States - 10_EM | ecosystem: Host-associated > Plants > Roots > Unclassified | place...
ACATGTGTGTGTAAAACTTTAAACAAGTCATGAGAAGTAAAATTCACATGAAATCTCAATTCTCAACCTGATTATATAATTAATGTTTAATCGAGTTAGAGAATTGAACTTTTATTAGACAAGAAATGGCTCAAAAACACAACCTATAACTAAGTACTGCCAGACAACAACAAATAATTAAATAATAATAGTAGTAGTAATAAAAATTAGAATGATTAGTATGAGCTCATGCTCAAATATAGAGCACTTGTGTTCTAGCTAGTGGATTAACATTTCAAAATAAAGAGATCGTGTGCATAAATACCAAAGAAAATCAAGTTTTAAGGCAATCAATGGCTAAAACATAGATCTCATTAGAGCATATGCTCATTCTGAAAGGAAAGGAAAGGACATGAAAAGCTAATTAAAGGGTCGATAATAATTTTTGCAACTTCAGAAAAGTGTTTATTACGCAAAATATAAAAAAATTCCTAGAAACTAAACCAAAATTTTTTTTAACTAAAAAGTATTTTTTTTATTGACCAATTTTCCTAACAATAAGTAAACATGAGAAAATTTGAAAAATAATTTTTAAAATCTGCTTTCCATAAAACAAAAAAGGCTTAAATTGAAAAATCGATCATGCAACATATTTGATATTCTGTCTTCAAGTGATGATTTCTTTCCTTTTCACACACCATTTTCTGTCTTTTTATGAACCCAAATCACCAAATTAAATACAATTTAATCAATTTCTCACACAATTCCTTCTCTTTCAGACACTAACTAATGAGAAGTAGTGAAGGTTTTGCATATATTATCTTTATGAAATTCTAGGGTTATGAAATTCTAGGGTTTTGGTGGTACATTAATTCTCTCTTATACAAATGAGAGAATTTGAGGGGGTTTTATTTAATTGATTGGTTTTTTAATTTAATTGATTAGTGCACTAATTCTCTTATATATTGCTTACTTTTTTGTTTATAAATTTATACAAAATATTATAGAGTTTTGGCTTTTCACTTTTATTTCTTTTTCTCAGTGAGTAAGTATAAGATTTTCTTTCTTTAGAATTAGGTTTTTGATTATATATGTTTCTCTTCCACTATAATAATGTGTTTGCCTTGCTTTTTGTAATTTATGTGAAAGTTGATAGATTTAAGGATAGATTGTAAGAACTTCAATACACAATACGTGTGAGGATAAGGTGATAATTAGGCTAAGTCTCAGTCCTAGAAGTACCAGAGGATGTCTAAGAACTAGTCTAAGAAGCAAGCAAGAATCTTCAAGGTTAACTAAAAACTAGGTTATGATCAAAATTTGATTTTTTGTCAAAAATCTTGATAATTTCTTTAAAGATTTACTTAAATATATTGTAGAACTCTACTTTCATGAAATTGAAGGATCAAGAGTGGTGCCCCTAAAAAATCTTTAATGGGGAAGCTATCGACAACTTCAATATATTGTACGTAGTGTGTGTAAAGATATTTCTTTTTTTAAATTGAATGTCTTTCCCAACAATGCTAGTGGGTGAAACAATGAGAAAAATTCTATAAACAAGTCAATTTACAAGAGAAATTGTGGCAATTGTTGCTTGCTAAACTAAGAAAACTACCTTAAAGATCCTAAAACTCTAGCGACCAAGAAACACAAAGGCCTTATCCCGCCAAATTTAAATCTAGAAGGAAGAAGGAAAAACAAACTAAACCATAATTTATTCTATCATAATCGATATTTTTTTTAAAAAAATTCTAGTTTAACACCTAATTCTTGTCTAAATTCTTTCAATTATAGGAAAATATATGTATGAGAATTAAAATTGCATTCAAGATATTTGATGAAATATCATATTTTAGTTCTTTTTCTAGTTTGATGATAAAGTTGTAGTATTAATATTATAAAGGCTCTTTAGTCATTAAATGAAAATAATAGTATAAATATTCAAATATTTTTTTGTTGATTTGTTTTGGGAGCATCATACAAAGGATGTAAAATGTTACACATGCTACAAAGTTCATGATGTAAAGTGTAAACAATAATAAAAAAAAAAACAAGAAGAAAATATAAAATAGACCAAACTATAAAATGATAAAAGTGATTTTTTCAATAATTTACTAGATTTAACATAACATGTAGGGGTGAAATTAAAAAAAAAAGGTCTAAAACATATAATTGTTAAAAGGCTAGAAAAAAAAGGACTAACTCTTCTTTGTAGCATTAATTCAGTGCATGAATATTTTTTGACATTACAAATACAATGCATTATGTGAGTCAAAATATTTTTTTGAAATTGCAAATATGATGTATTATGTGAGCTAAAATAAATTATTAGGTTTAAAGTTGTGTTAACATAACATAATAACATCTAAGAATTAAATTAAAAAAACAAAAATTTATGAACACGAAACATATAATTATTAAAGGACTGGTAAAAAAAAGAAATAATTCCTGTGCACTATAACAACTAACAATACACATGAGTCATGGTCCATGATCAAATGAATAGTAAAAAACCCTTGCCTTTTAGTTTATTATACTATATCGGTGGCTCACGTTATGTTATGGATCTAATAAAAAAACTTAAATGCAGAAAAAGAATATCATGGCATTGCCAACTTGTTTTTCAAAGAGCATTTTTTTAAAACTATAAACACAAAATCTAATGTAGATGTTTAATAAAATAGTGCGAGGATTATATGCACAAATAAGTGTAAAAAGAGATTCTAACTTCAACTAAAAAGTAAGTCATGAAGTTGAAAAACATAAAAAAATAAAGATACGCAATCAGAAGGCGGGCCATGTGACTCGTCAAGACTTTGTTTGACTTAATACAAAATTTAAAGACTCTATATTTTTTTCAATATCAAGGCGACAACATCTTGGATTGACATGGGTCGCCCTTGATTAACTTACCAGACCCATAACTCAATTCATGGATCTAACTGGGTTTAATAACTTTGTTTCTCTAAAATCATTTTTATTTAATTATATAATAATAAAAATAGACGATCATAGTAAAGCAATTGAATGAAATATAAAAAGAATGATTATGATGGTCTGCATAAAAAGAATGCTTGCCAATAAAAAAAAAAGAATGCACATGCATTTCCAATAGGTTTTTTTTTTAATAAAAATATTAATTATGAATAAAAAAAACTAATGTATACATTTAACTAAATAAGTCAAGAATTATATGCGCTAATAAATACAAGAAAGAGTTGTCAACACCAGGAAAAGACTAAACCGAAAAGTTGAGTGATAGATGCATATCAAAATATCTAATCTTGAATGATAGCCCGTGGATAGTTGGGTTAATGATAAAAAAATAAATAAATTAGAGGACTAAAAGAAAAGGCAAGTTACTATGTAAATATACATTGACTTATAATGCGATGAACATTGAAAGTTATAGCTATTTTAGATTTCTTCTTCTTAATAATATTAATAATCAATAGTCAGCTTAGGTTGAAGATTAATTTATGATTCTTAGGACAACTTGCACAAAATATAAAAGGATAAAAAACACACAAACTAAATGATAGAGATATGATTAGTGCCCTATTATGTCATGAGCCAACCCAATTTCTTTCAATTTTTAAAAAAGATGCTAAGGTGATGCTAACATTCCTAAAAAGATCCAAGACTTAGATCATTGATTCGATTGAGTTTAATCAGTTTAGTTAATTTAATAATACTAAAAAAAATACAATGATGGTAAATGTCGTGGAAAACAAAATGACAAAAAAAAAGATAAAAATATGGTCAGGACTCGTCTTAGTTAACATGTTAAATATGCGACTTGGATGTAGTAACTCTATTGAAAGGAAATTGAATAAAACTATAAAGCTCAGTTATTAAACAATCTAACGTCGAATGAAAAAACTGAAAAAAAATATTATTTTTAAAAAACAACAAAAAAACTTTGAGTCGAAATAGATTAACCCGCTAACCCCACGATTATGGGTATTAGATTGGGATGACCCTATAGAAAGGAAAACAAAAAAAGTGGAAACACGACAACCAATTCTCAACTAATCAAATACTAAATGATAAAATTGAAATAAAAAAATTCAAATTTTTAAAGTTAAATATTGAAGGATCTTATCTGATAATAAAGAAGAAATTAGATAAGAACTCAATAACCCTACAGAAACTAAAATAAAAAATAAAAAATTCAAAGCTTAATGTTTAGTAAAAAAAATATTGAATGATGAAATTGAAGAAAAAAATATAATCCAGAAAATATCAAAAAACCCTACTCGAGTTCACCCAGGTCAGCATGCAAAATCTACGACCTGGTTATAATACTGGGGTAACCACATTTAAAGTAAATTGAATAAAACTATGAACCTTAATTATCAAACAACCCAATGTTGAAGGGCGAGATAACCTAGATTATTTTTAAAATCAGCAAAAAGTCCAAAAGAAAAAAAAGAAAAAAAGAAAATGGAGTTCAATCTCCAATTAAATAAATGTTGAAGAATGAAAATGAAAAGACATGAATTTAAAAAAAGAAAAAAAAAACTCAATCAAACATAGACCAAGCTCCTAAACCCGAGTTAATTTCTCAAATTCAAACTCGTTAAATTTTAGACCCGGGTTTAATTAAAAAACTCAATTCCCAACCTATTAAATATTAAATGATAAAACAAAAAGAAATATTAATTTCACCTTGTTTTAAAATTAAAAAGATAAAAAAGCTTCTTTACACAAGTTTAATATATTTTTGCTTTAAAACATAATTGAGTTATTTTACCCTTAAAATAAATAATAAAACCAATTTATCCAAATATACTTGAAAATTATCAATGGGCCATAAGAAAAAGATCTCATAACGATTTAATTCTTTTGGTCTCCAATAAATTGTGACTTGGTATACATTGACTGATGACTTTTATTTATTTATTTATTTTTAAAGGAATTGTTCATTGAAAGATGACGGCACCTTAGAATTGGGAAATTGTAAAGAGACAAGTCGGTGTACTTTATGCTCAATCATGTGAATCATCATAATAATTTGAAAATCCAGCGTGGAGCCCCTTCCCTATTTTCTTTATTAAATAGGTTCACATGATCCCAAGCAACAAGTGTCCGTAAACAAAATGCAAAACGACACCATGCAATTAAACAAAAAGCAACCAGGTACTACCACCATTATAAAAATAATAAAAAAATAAATATCATGGCTGTGTCTTTCTCTCTCCCTTGTTAGCCCTGATCTCGAAGCTATCCACGCCACAATTACCATCAAGTCCCTTTTCTTTTCCAAGAAAACTCTACGAACCACAAAAAATACAATGGCAGTGTTTTTAAAAATTTAAAATTATTTTCACTTAAAATTAATTTTTTTAATATTTTTTTAAATTAAAAATATTTTAAATGGTATCCGCCGCATTACCTACACTACGATTGATTATTTTCAGTTTGGTTTAATTTTTATCTATAAAAACAATCAAATTGAAATTTTAAAAATATAAAAAAAATCGAAATCTGTTTCAACCGACCGGTTTTGATTATTTTAAATTAAAAATCAAAACCCAACGGACTAATTTTGGTTCGGTTTAGTTATTTTATATTAAAAATTAAAAATTATATTGTTTTTTTGGGTTTTTTGACATTATAATGTGTTCTTTTCCATTCGGTTTTTTTCAGTTTTGTTTATTTCTTAACTAAACCGGTTCGGTTCGATTTGAATTTTTTATTTCAAGATATAAAACTGAAACCAAACTGAACTGATTTTTTAAAAAAAAATTCTAACCAATTTAATCAGTATTTTTTTCATAATTTGATTTATTCAATTTTTTTTTTTTTAATTTTTTCAATTTAATCACTTTATCTGTTTTTTTACTCCCCCAACCTACACAGTAAATATCTATCGGAATGCTATATGCTCACGAGGATAGGAACCCAAAAAGCCAGTGGTAAAGGGTTGAAGAATAGTATAATTCTTTTCGTTGTCTCGGAAAGAGAACTTTTTAGACTTTTGGATTATTTTAGAGAGCGTAAGAGTTCAGAGCTTACAAACTTGTTGTAGCTAGGCTTGCAGGGAGTTAAAGCACAAGCGTACAGAGTAGTTAATCCTTCCTCCAGCTCCTCACGACTCTCCTTCTCTCACTCTCTCTCTTCTTTATTCTCTGCCTCTTTTTTGAACTTGCAGTTCTTGATCTGGCATCGATTCTTTCTTATTCTTTCCAAGAAACGAACAGGGTTCTGTTCTGGATTGGCAACATCTCACACCCACAGGTATGTCTGTCTGTTGTATTTTTTACATGTCCGAGGAATTTGGTTTCTTTCCTTTCTTTTCTGCAACTTACTGAAGCCTGTCTCATTGTTACCAGAGAAGCAATAACTGTATATAAAGGATTCATTTTTCTTGATTTATTTCATTTATTTCTTCGTGAGTTCAATACATAACCAAACAGAAACCAAAAATCTGATCAAAAGAAATCAAATTAGCAAAACCCTCCCGCACACACACACACAAAAAAACCAGACTGATGCAGGCACCGCACTTTTTTTTTTATTTCTTGATAAACTCTGTTTCAGTAAAGAACCTGGTTTTTTTTTTTACTTGTGTTAAACAATTGTGGAAGCAAGTGCAGATGGTTCTATAGGTGTCATTTTAAGGTATTTTTGTGCCTTTGCATTTGGTTGAGTGATAATCAAGTTTTTGTAAATGCCTGGAAAGGGAAGGTGGGTTTGATCTCAAAATCAATTTTAGTCTCCAGAAATTCCATTAATTAAGGTTTAAAGTTTTCATTCATCTTGACGGGGTGTTGTTTTGATCTGAAGGTGGTTCAGTGCAGCAAGAATATAGTACATGTTAGTGAAAAATCTGATGGAAAAAAAGCAATTGGATTTTAATCAGCCGCTTCTATCAGTGAGGAGGTTCTCCTCAACAGCATCCACCAAAGAAGCCAAGATCAAAAGGAAAACTGATGATGCTCTATCCAGAATATCTCCTCCACCTGTTTACAAATCAGAATTGAAATCAGGTCCACTGAGGAACCCTGGAACTGTTCCTTTTGTATGGGAGCGAAGTCCAGGAAGACCCAAGGATGAAAGCAAACCACAAAATCGGGCTCTTCAACGGCCCCCTATTGCCCCAAAGCTTCCGCCTGGCAGGATTTTGAAAGATCAACAGCAAGCTTCAGTTAAAGGTTCTGAAGGCGCTAAACTAGCTGATCGTTCCCAAACAAGAAACGGCCATTCCAGTTTTCAAAATGAAACTAAAGAAGAAATTTCCAAGGAGGCAATAAAGGATGCGTCGAGTTCTGGTTCAGAAAGTGGAGAAGAAGCTTATGCAGATGCACTTGATATCCTGTCACGAAGTGAATCGTTCTTCTTGAACTGCAGTATAAGTGGCGTGAGTGGCTTGGATGGTCCGGATTTGAAACCTTCTGGGGCTTTCTTTACAGATCAGCATGGTCAAGATTTCATGATGGCTCGTTTCTTGCCTGCAGCAAAGGCAATGGCTTCAGAGACTCCTCAATGTTTTACTAGGAAGCAACCCGTCGTGCGAGAGCTACCGAGACAAATAGCCAAGGCAACAGGTGTGGAAAGGCATCCTCTAAATCGATATAGTCCAAACAATATACCAAATTATGCTCAAGCAGATGCAGTGGAAGATAGTGAAGATGAGGATTGTGATGATGACAGACCCGATGATCCATCACTTAAACTTTGTGGGTTGTTGCCTCAGCTATGCTCACAGAATTCACTTTGCTTTATGAATCCTGTACTAGGGATGAGAAAGCAGGTCCCGGTACCCATTTCTTCAGTCTGTACAACGAAGTCTGGGTCTTCAAATGCTGCTTCTCGTAATGTCACTGCACATGAGGTATTCAAGTCCTCTCTTCATTTGTTATTTATCTTCTTCATTACTTGTATGTTTCTGTCTTGCTACCATCATGTTAAAGGGATAAGTTATTTTTAGCACTCTGTTTTTGTATAGCATCAGAGGAATGCCATGTATGAGAAGAGAGAATCCATCAAAATTGCTTGCAAAACTGAGAACAAAAGGCTGGATGAATCATCTGCGTGCAAGGGTTGGCATAGTAAAGTGGCATCACCCACTGACAGTCAATTTCCTCAACCAGTCCATGAAGAACGAAGATGCACTGAGATTCCTGATAAATGTAGGAATTCTGCGGCAAGTGACTTTATTCAATGTGCAAAAGGCAGCACAATTTTTCGAGAATTATTGGCCACTGAGAGCAGAGAATGGGAATCAGTCTCTGCAGTTTCCGTGGCTGAGAAAACTCTGTACATAGATTCTATGCATATGGTAAAACCTCAAAATTCTAATTCAAGTTCGTCTGATGCTAGAGGCTTATCTGAATGCTCAAAGGATGACGTGGAGATACTTGTAAAGAATAGAGAAATTGAAGAAACTGATGATGTGAATTCTTCACTCCTGGATTCCAAGCACTTGAGTACTGTGGATGAGAAGAAAAAATTGCGACCTGATAGTTTGGAGTCTGTAGATTCCTGTTTTCTATCGTTATCTGACAAATCCATTCATGATGTGCACATGGCTGTGATGGATGGTTCCCGACAGGATGAAGACAACATGCAAGTTTCTAACACATTGACCAGCCCGAAAGTGGACAAAGATGGGAAGATTGACTTAGAAAGCCGATCGGATAAAAAATTAGGTAACCTCGAAAGTTCTCATGTCTTTATTCAGGATTCAAATGGAGTAGTGGCTGGTAATGGCAGGATTGATTTAGAAAGCCAGCAGTGTAGAAAGTTAAGCAATAAAGAGAGTTCTATTGGCTGCTATACACAACTACTTCTTCCCCCACCTTTGCCAAAATCTCCGTCAGAGTCTTGGCTAAAGCGTACTCTACCTATTGTTTCCTCAAGGAATTCGTCCTCAAGGTCCCCTCTTGGTATGCATTTACATTCTAGAGTCCAAGCTTCCAAAACACTCTCCGATGACCCGAAGTGGGAAACAATTGTCAGGACCGCTAATATACAGCATGGGCATTTGCGCTTTTCCGAGGTAAATCATGTAACTTGTCTCCTCCCTGTTTAACTCCTTTGTTACCTGACTGCTTGTGCTTACACACAATTTCTTTTATTATTAGGATTTGCTTGCACCAATACCGGAAACTTAGAAGACAAGGTTCCTCAAGAGTCCGATGGCGCAGGCATTTACTTTGCTAGAGTGTCCACCGTTACTGGTCTTGATGTTCTGTAAAATATTTGCCATGTCCATATCTTTCTCTCCCAAGGTGCTCCTTCAGTTTCTTCAAGAGGATACATTTCGCAATCGGAAATCAAAATCCCCTGCTCTTATCATCCAATAAGAAGCTACGCCATGTTATTTCCTTGTAAATCTTGTCAATTTACTTGCACAGAAAAAGATACTGTCCACACGTTTATGTATCATTCCTGTATATGTAGGGCTTATCTGTAAAGCATTGGAGATTCATTTGTTTCTGTGATAAAAGGAGTGGAGGGGGGATCTGCTTTGTACATGATCTGTTCTTCACGTCTTCGATCCAAATAATGTTATGAAAAGAGATACTGTTGAGGCTTAGCATGCAGGGTTGTTACTGTGTAAAATGCAGTTACAGTAGGCTGTGCTAGCAAATGCCCTGCCCCTTGCTGCAGGTCCGTCCGCATAATTTTAGTATTTTAATTCACAATAGTTAATTGTATATGTAGTTTTTCTTTCATTTGTCTTTCCAATGTTTTATGAGCAGATAATGTCCTTTTCACATTCTGAACACTAAATTGACAAATCAATGATAAAATCTATAATTAGGTTTCAAACTAAATGTTTCTTCGATTGAATTCAGGATTTTTATGGTTAATTCCAAAAACATGGAAAACAAGAAAAAAAAATTAAAAAAACTAATTTTGCATAGGCTAATAAAAACGTGTTTAGAAGTGTTGTTGTGGTTGTTTTTCAAAATATTTTTTACTCAAAAATATATCAAAATAATATTTTATTATTATTATTTTAAAAATATTTTTAACATTAGCGTATTAAAATTATTTAAAAACATTAAAAATATATTAATTTAAAACAAAAAAAATAAATTTAAATATTTTAAAAATACAAAAACAAATAGTATCTAAGTTTTACACTACAAGCATGAATTTACTCATGTTAAGATTCACGGATGGAAAAACAAAGTAGATTGATTTTCGCATATCACCTATTTACGGAAAAAAAACACTATTGTTTCAATTAAACTGAGTGTTTTTCCTTGTAATTTAACTTTTGATTTATTAATATTAAAATTAAATTTTTTAAAAAAAAATATTAAAAATAATCTCGTTACAATCACCCCGACAATATAATATATCTATCTCTCAAAAAGCAAAGCTGCCATCAAAATCAGTACAATGACTGGCGTACGATGAGAAAGCTTGTAATAATAAGGCTAACCATTGAATCAGAAATCATGCACCAATATCGATGCAAGGACTGCACATGATATGATAAGAAAAGGCTCTAATGAAAAACAAACAAACACGTGTTAACTTTAATGGCCGTGTCTTCAGCACTCGTAACATCATCATGCTCCAGCTCTTTTCATTACTAAGGCACGGAAATACCTTTGAAATGACTTTAAAAGCTTTCTAAAATCTAGGGGACCTTTTTTTATTTATTTATTATTATT
>Ga0307509_10011664_pt1 | contig 10618 bp, 13 predicted proteins | sample 10_EM_MG_FD_202245 | JGI IMG/M metagenome (GOLD analysis project Ga0307509, IMG submission 202245) | Populus trichocarpa ectomycorrhiza microbial communities from riparian zone in the Pacific Northwest, United States - 10_EM | ecosystem: Host-associated > Plants > Roots > Unclassified | place...
GTGGCCGCTCCAGTCGTGGGACATCCGCAGCACCGCCACGCCGAACGGGCCCGCCGCGGCCTGTACCCCCGGGCGGTTCGCGGTCTGCGCCACCTGGTCGGCGGTGGTCTTCGTCGCGTCGAACGCGACCACCGCGTGCGCGCCGCGCTGGGCGTCGAACGCCTTGTCGAACGGCGCGTCGACGGCGATGAGCACGGCACCGCCGAGCACCACGGTCGCCGTGGAGAACAGCACGACCAGGCCGATGACGAAGGTCTGCAGACGGCGCCGCTTGACAGCCGCGCGGGAGGCGCGCCACACCGCGCTCATCGGGTGCCGACTTCCAGGGCGTTCTCCCGCACCACCCGGCCGTCGGCCATCTCGACCAGACGGTTGGCGCAGCGGCTGGCCAGGTGCGCGTCGTGGGTGACCATCAGCAGCGTCTGGCCGATCTGGTTGAGGTCGATGAGCAGGTCCATCACCTGCTCGCCGGCGCGGCTGTCCAGGGCGCCGGTCGGCTCGTCGGCCAGCAGCAGCGCCGGGCGGTTCATCAGCGCGCGAGCGACCCCGACGCGCTGCCGCTCGCCACCGGACAGCATGGCCGGGTACAGGTTGCGCCGGTCCGCGACTCCCAGCTCGTCGAGCAGCTCCAGCGCCCGGCGGCGGGCCTGCTTCGCGGGACTACCGGTCAGCTGCGCGGCCAGCGCCACGTTGTCCAGGGCCGGCAGGTCGTCGATGAGGTTGAAGAACTGGAAGACCATGCCGATGTGCCGGCGGCGGAACAGCGCCAGGCCGGTCTCGTTCAACGTGCCGAGGTCCTGGCCGTGCACCTCGACGGTACCGGTGGTGGGCCGGTCCAGGCCGGCGACCACATTCAGCAGGGTCGACTTGCCGCAGCCGGACGGGCCCATCACCGCGACGGCCTCGCCACGGCGTATTTCCAGGTCCACCCCGTCCAGCGCGGCCGTCTCGCCGTACTCCCTGCGCACGCCGGACAGCCCGACCACTCGATCACTTGTCATACCCCGAACCTAGGCAGCGCCGCGCCATCCCGCGTCGGCGCCGGTGTGTATCCGGGCCGGACCGTCATCCTGGGGATGTACGAGGCTGTCACCGGGGACCGATGCGCCACGAGATATCGGCCTGCGACACTGGCCCGAAGGAGGGGACGTGGGCTGGCTGCTTGGGGTGCTGGCGGTGGCGGGTGCCGCCGCGGTCTGGCTGGCCGCCGCCCTGGTGCGGGCCCGCCGGCGGTACCAGGCCGCGGTCGGAGAGCGCGGGTGGCTGCTGGAACGCGAACGGGCCAGCGCGGCGCGCGCGGCCGTCGACGCCGAGCGGGCCCGCATCGCCGCCGAGCTGCACGACATCGTCAGCCACAACGTGAGCCTCATGGTCGTGCAGGCCAGCGCCGCCCGCGAGGTGCTGGGCACGGTGCCGGCCGGGGTGCCGGTGGAGGCCACCGCGGCCGTCGGCGCGATCGAGACGGCCGGACGCAACGCGCTGACCGAGCTGCGTACCCTGCTCGGCCTGCTCGCGCCGAACGTCGACGGGTCCGCCGAGCCCTCGGCCGGACCCGACGCCCCCGGGCCATCCGACGACAATCGTGGCCTCGCGCCGCAGCCGGGGCTGAGCCGCCTCAGCCCGCTCGTCGACCGGATCGCGTTCGCCGGCCTGCCGGTCGAGGTACGCATCTCCGGCGAGCCCCGGCCGCTGCCGCCTGGTATCGACGTCACCGCGTACCGCATCGTTCAGGAGGCGCTGACCAACGCATTGAAGTACGGGGACGGGACGCGGGCCGAGGTGAGCGTCCGGTACACGGGACGCCACCTGCGGGTGGAGGTGCTGAACACCGGGCCGAGCGTGCTGTCCGGCACCGTCCCAGCCCCGGCGGCGCGGGCCGCCCCGGGGATCGGCCGCGGATTGATCGGCCTGCGCGAGCGGGTCGCGTTGTACGGCGGCGACCTCGACGCCCGGCGGCGGCTCGGCGGGGGCTACCGCGTCCGTGCCCGCATCCCACTGGAGCCGACGTGACCGGGCCGCGGGTACTCGTCGTCGACGACCAGGAGCTGGTACGTACCGGCTTCCGGCTGATCCTCACCACCCGCGGCGTCCAGGTGGTCGGCGAGGCCGCCAACGGCACCGCCGCGGTCGCGGCAGTCCGCCGACTGCGCCCCGACGTCGTACTCATGGACATCCGGATGCCGGACATGGACGGCCTCGAGGCCACCCGGCAGATCGTCGCCTTCGACCCGACGTGCCGGGTCATCGTGCTCACCACCTTCAACCTCGACCGGTACGTGTACACGGCGCTGGCCAACGGAGCCAGCGGCTTCCTGCTCAAGGACGTCACCCCCGAACATCTCGCCGCGGCGGTCCGCCTGGTCAACACCGGAGACGCGCTGCTCGCCCCGTCCATCACCCGGCGCCTCGTGGAACGGTTCACCGCGGCCCCCGCCGTGCACCGCGACCTGACCGGACTGACGCCACGGGAACGGGAAGTACTCACCCTGCTCGGCCGAGGGCTGTCCAACGCGGAGCTGGCCGGCGCGCTGACCCTGAGCGAGGCAACGGTGAAGACACACGTCGCCCGGATCTTCGCCAAGCTGGGGCTGCGGGACCGGGCGCAGGCGGTCGTGGTCGCCTACGAAACCGGCCTGGTGTCACCCGACCAGCCCGGACCGGCGGTCTGACCCACCAGCACCGCTCGTGGCCATCGGGCCGGTACGCGGGGCCGCCAAGAACCTCACAGATCCCGATTAGGGCGGCGGGCGTGGATGATCGCGGCGTGCATGCCCTGGGCGTAGGCGCTGGTGAACTCGACGGTGGCGTCGATGAACCCGGCGGCGGTCAGGCCGGCGAGGTATTCGCTGCGGGAGAGGGCTCCGGCGATGCAGGAGGACCAGTCGCCGACGACGCCGCGCTGTTCGGGGGTGAGGTGGTCTTCGGCGACGACGTCGGAGATGCCGATGCGTCCGCCGGGGCGCAGTACGCGGTGCATTTCGGCGAAGACGGCGGGTTTGTCGGCGGACAGGTTGATCACGCAGTTCGAGATGATCACGTCTGTCGAGGCGTCCGGGAGCGGGATGTTTTCGATGTGGCCTTTGTGGAACTCGACGTTGGTGGCGCCGGCTTCGGCGGCATTGCGGCGGGCCAGTTCCAGCATTTCGTCGGTCATGTCGAGGCCGTGTGCTGTGCCGGTGGGGCCGACGCGGCGGGCGGAGAGCAGGACGTCGATGCCGCCGCCGGAGCCGAGGTCGAGGACGGTCTCACCGGGGTTGAGGTCGGCGACTCGTAGCGGGTTTCCGCAGCCCAGGCTGGCGCGCAGGGCCGCCTCGGGCAGCTCGCCGCGTTCGTCGTCGCCGTAGAGGATGTCGTTGCCGCACTGGTCGCCTTCGGCGGCGCGGGTGGCGGCGTCGGCGTAGCGGGCGCGGACCTGTTCGCGGATTTCCGCGCCACTGCTGGTGGCGGTGGCGGTGCCGCAGCAGGTCGCGCCGGAGGCGACCGCTTCGGTCTTGGCCGTGCTGCCGCAGCAGGATCCTTCGGCGGTGGCCTCGGCTGCGGTGCCGCAGCAGGGGACGTTCGACGCCGTGCCCGGAAGCGCCGTGCCCGGAAGCGCCGTGCCCGGAAGCGCCGTGCCCGGAAGCGCCGTGCCCGGAAGCGCGGCGGTCGGGGCCGGGTTGCCGCAGCAGCCGGTCGCGGTCGGAGTGTCGGCCGGGTCTTCGTCGATGCCGCCGCGGGTGGTGGTGGTGTCGGTGTCGCTCATCGTGGGTCTCCTATGCGTTGGGCGGTCAGCGGGGGCCGAGCGCGGCGTGGGCCCGCTGGATTGCGCGGTCGCGGTAGCGGCGGGCACGGTCGGCTGGTGTGGTGACCTCGGCGCAGCTGTCGCAGAACCGCACCCCGGCGGTCGGCTCGGTGCGGCGGGGAAGGCGGATCATGACGGCCTCCTGGGTGTCGGATCGTGGTTTCGATGCCTATCGGATTCGACGTTTGTCAAAACCAACATGGCACGCGGATTCGATACATGTCAAGCTCGACGTATGTCGAAACCAGCGGTCTCGGTGAACCTGCTCGATCCGGGCGCGGAGGCGCCGTGCTGCCCGCCGATGGCGCAGCAGCGGGTCGGTGCCGTTGGCCGGTCGAGATCCCGGTCGCCATGGTGGCGATCGGCGACCGGCTCGTGATCGGGTCCCTTCCGGCGGGCGCCGCCACTCCCAGCTCACCCCGCTCCGGAGCGGCGGAACAGGGCCGGACGTCCGCGACGGTGGGCCCGGCTCATGCGAAGAATTCTTCGAGAACCCGAAGAAACCGGGGCAATGCTAGATCCGGAAACGGCAGTCCACCATCCGAGGAGGACCGGGTCCCATGTCTCGCGCACACACCAGCAGGTTCGCCGCCCGCGACCGCGGCGTACGCCGCGTCCGGACGGTGACGGTCTGGTCGGCCGCCGGCTCGGCGGGTCTCGCGGTCGCGACCGCGATCGCGCTGGTGCCCGGGACCGCGTCGCCGGCGTCCGATCGCGCCGCCACCAGCGGCCCCGACGCCGGCGCTGCGCCGGCCGCAACCCCCACCGGCGGGACGGCGCCGGAACGCGCGCCCGGCACAGCCGGGCCGCATCCCCGGCACACGACGAGCGCTCCCCGGCTCCGGCCGCCGACGACTCCCCCGGCCCCGGCGACCAACACCGCGCCGCAGACCGGATCAGGTGGCTCGTGACCGCGGTCGCGGCGCCGCCCGGCCGGCTGCGCTTCTCCGCTCTCGGCACCACCGCGGTGCTGATCACCGACGATCCGGCCGCGCTGGCGCCGGCCGGGCGGGCGGTCCGGCAGGTCCTGTCCGCGATCGACCGGACGTGCAGCCGCTTCCGCGCCGACTCGGAGATCAGCCGCCTGCACACGCGGGCCGGTCGCTCGACCGCGGTGAGCCCGCTGCTGGCCGAGGCCCTGGATGCCGCGATCCGGGCGGCCGAGCTGACCGGCGGCCTGGTGGACCCGACGGTCGGCGCCGCGATCCGCGCGCTCGGCTACGACCGTGACTTCGCCCTGATCAAGGGCAGCGACCCGGAACCGGCCGAGCCGGGCATCCCGGCGCCCGGCTGGTGGCGGCTGCGCCGGGAACCGGGATCTCGGCGGGTCGTGCTGCCCCGCGGGATCTCCCTCGACCTCGGAGCGACCGCCAAGGCGCTGGCCGCCGATCTGGCGGCCGCGGCAGCCGCGGAGGCCGCCGGCTGCGGGGTGCTGGTGAATCTCGGGGGTGACCTCGCGGTGGCCGGTCGCGCGCCGGACGGCGGCTGGCGAATCGCGATCGGCGACGATCATGCCACCGCGGAGCGGGACCCGGCCGTCACCGTGGCGGTCGCCTCCGGCGGTCTCGCCACCTCCAGCACGACGCGCCGGCGCTGGCGCAGGGGCGACCGAGTCGTCCACCACCTGGTCGATCCGCGCACCGGCGACCCGGTCGTGCCGGTCTGGCGTACGGTCTCGGTCGCGGCTGCCTCGTGCGTCGACGCCAACACGGCCAGCACCGCGGCGATCGTGCTGGGCGCGGCCGCGCCGGACTGGCTGCGCGAGCGGGCGATGCCGGCCCGGCTGGTCGCGGCGGACGGCCGGGCGGTGACGGTCGCGGGCTGGCCGGAGCCGGAGCCGGAGCCGGAGCCGGAGCCGATCCGATGATCGGTCACGCGCTCTGGTACAGCAGCCGGGCGACCGGATTGGTCTCGCTCGTCCTGCTGAGCGCGACCGTCGTGCTGGGCGCGCTGAACTCAGGCCGGCTCTCCTCGCCCGGCTGGCCACGCTTCGCCGTCGCGGCGGTGCACCGGAACTTCTCCCTCATCGCCCTGGTCTTCCTGGTCGTGCACGTGGCCACCGCGGTGATCGACCCGTACGCCGGTATCGGCTGGCTGGACGCGGTGCTGCCGTTCGGCTCGGTCTACCGGCCGTTCTGGCTGGGATTCGGAGCGGTGGCCGGCGACCTGCTCATCGCGATCATCGCCACCAGCCTGCTGCGGCAGCGCCTCGGCGTTCGCCTCTGGCGCCTGGTGCATCGGGCCAGCTACGCCTGCTGGCCGATCGCCGTGCTGCACGGTCTGGGCACCGGGACCAACGATCGGCACACCACCTGGGTCATCGCGCTCGACGTGGCCTGCGTCCTGGCCGTCACCGCGGCGATCGCGTGGCGGCTGCTCGCGGTCCATCCGGATACGGAGGTTCGTCGCGGCGGGCGGGTGACGTCATGATCGATCTGCACCCGGCGAGCGTGGCCCGTCTGCTGAGCGCGCCGCCCGAGCAGGGCACCAGCCTCGCCGCGCACCGGGCGCATTTCGGCCCGCTGCCACCGCCCGGGGAAGCCGGCCTGATCGATCCGGTCACGCGGTCGGGCCTGCGCGGGCGCGGCGGCGCGGGCTTTCCGACCGGCCGCAAGATCGCCGCGGTGGCGGCCCAGCCCACCAGCCGTCGCCCGGTGGTCGTGGCCAACGGTTGCGAGGGCGAGCCGGTGAGCGGCAAGGACCATGTGCTGCTCGAGCTGGCGCCCCATCTGGTGCTCGACGGCGCGCTGGCGGTGGCCACCGCGCTCGGCGCCGACGAGGTCCTGCTGTGTCTGCACCGCGGCGACCCGATCGTGCCGTCGGTCCGGGCCGCCACCGCGGAGCGCCAGGAGGGGCGGACCGTGCGGGTGGTCGAGGTACCGCGCCGGTACGCCGCGAGCGAGGAGTCGGCACTGGTCAACTTCATCAACACCGGCATGGCCCGGCCGACCGCGAAGCCGCCGAGGCCGTTCGAGCGCGGAGTCGGCGGACATCCCACCATGATCGCCAACGTCGAGACACTGGCGCATGTGGCCCTGATCGCCCGGTACGGGCCGGACTGGTTCCGGGCGGCCGGCACCGCCGACTCGCCGGGCACCACCCTGGTCACCGTCGGCGGCGCGGTGGCGTATCCCGGCGTCTTGGAGGTGGCGCTCGGCGTCCCGCTCGGCGCGGTGCTCGAGATGGCCGGCGGGCTCACCGGGCCGGCGCAGGCCCTGCTGGTCGGGGGCGTCGGCGGCGGGTGGCTGCCGGCCGATCGGGCGCTCGGGGTACGGCTCGAGCACGCCGAGCTGCGGGCGGCCGGGGCCGCGCTCGGCGTGGGGACGATCTTCGCCATGCCGGCCGGGGTCTGCGGGGTCACCGAGACCGCGCGCGTCGCGAGCTACCTGGCCGGCGAGTCGGCGCGGCAATGCGGGCCGTGCATGTTCGGGCTGCCCGCGGTCGCGGGCGATCTGTGGGCGTTGAGCAACGCCGCCGAAGACCCGGCGACGATCGTGCCACGGCTGCGGCGGCGGCTGGGTCTGCTGCCCGGACGCGGCGCCTGCGGGCACCCCGACGGCTTCGCCCGGTTCGTCCGCGGCGCGCTCGACACGTTCGCCGACGACTTCGGCAACCACGCGTACGGGCGGCCCTGCCCGGGCGGCGGCCGGCCCTGGCTGCCGTTGCCCACCGCCGGCGACCCCACCCCGGCGGGCTGGCAATGAACGCGCGCCGGCTGCAAGTCGATCCCATCGCCTGCACGGCCCACGGCGTCTGCGCCGAGCTGCTGCCGGAGCTCATCGACCTCGACGAGTGGGGCTACCCCGTGCTGCCCGCGACGGCGGTTCCCCGGCGGCTCACGGCCGCCGCGGCCCGGGCGGTCGCCGGCTGTCCAGCGCTGGCGCTGCGGCTCAGCGCCGTGCCCGCGGGGGTGGCCAGATCGACAGACCCATGACAACGCTGCCGGCGACGCGCCAAGGTGCTGGCGCCCGAGTGAGCGGCTGCTCGCCCGGGGCATCTACCGCGGCCCGCTGAACCCGGCACACGAATCCCTACGGGCCTCGGCGACTGCTGGAAGCTGCGGAGTCGCGCCCACGCCAAGGTGGCCGGCCATCCAATCGGCGATCATCGGGCGCGCCTTCGACGGCAGGTTGGAGACCCCGTGATTGCCGTCCGGGAAACAGACAAACGTGCCGCCGGGTGTCTCGTCGGCTTGACGCCGGGTCTGTTGCCACGGGATCAGCCGGTCGAGGCGGCCGGTCGCGTACAGCGCGGGGACCGTGATCCGCCTGCATTGGTCGGTGAGGTCCAGGGCGAGGGCCAGGCGGCGCCCCTCCTCGTCGTCGCGGGCGCGTGACTTCACCACGAACGTCTGACGCGTCATCGGCGGCAGGTCGTCCCACATGTCGCCGAAGCGGAAGGGGCCGCTGATGCCGGCCACGGCGGCCACGCGGGGTTCGTGGGCGGCCACGCGAGGGGCGTAGTAGCCGCCGAGACTCACTCCGGCCACGCCGATGCGCCCGTGGTCGAGGTCGCCGCGCGCGGCCAGCAGATCGAGCAGCGCGGTGACCGCCACCTCGTAATCGGGTCGGATCGGCAAGGCGAGGCCGGTCTCGCCCTGCCCGGGCCCATCCAGGGAGATCGTGGCCAGGCCGCGGTCGAGGAATGACTGCTCGAAGAAGAAGAACTCCTCCTTGGTCGAGTCGAGGCCCGGGATCAGCACGACGTACGGCGGCCGGGCCGCGCCGGGTGGCCGGCGCAGGTTGGCGTAGGCGGTGCCACCGGCGAACGGCACCTGGAGCCGCTCCCCCGTCGGGTCCAGGCGGGCCAGCGCCAGCAACGTCTCCTCCACCGAGCCGCGCGTGGCCTCGGCCGCCAGGTCGAGGTCGACCGTCCAGACGAACTTGCCGAAATGCCGGTTCACCGACGCCCGCCGCCACGCCTGACCCGCGGTGAGAGTGTGCCCGGCCGCGTCCGCCTCGCGGGCGAAGGCGGCCTGCTCGTCGGCGGTCCTGCTCCACTGCGGCAGCCAGTCCGCCCAGGTCTCGGTGCGGGCGATGGTCGCGGTCATGTCGTTGTAGTCGACCCCGTTCTGGATCAGCCGGGGCGCCCAGTGGGCCAGCGCGGTCTCGATGGCGGCATCGGGCATGGGAACCTCCTTCGTTCCGGACAGCCTTCCATCGATTGGATCCAACTTCCAGCCTGAATTCGGACTTCCTCCACCGATACGCGAGGCGATAGGGTCGATTGGATCCAACTGGAGGTGCGAGCACATGACCGTCGCCACCCAGCGCGTCGCCGAGCACCTGCGCCGCGAAATCCTCGGCGGGCGGATCGGTCCCGGCGAGCGGGTCCGCCAGGAGGACATCGCCCAGCAGCTCGGCGCCAGCCGGCTACCCGTCCGCGAGGCGCTGCAGATGCTCGCCGCCGAGGGCCTGGTCGAGCACGAGCCGAACAAGGGCGCCCGCGTGCCCTGGCTATCCATGCACGAGGTCGACGTGATGTACCGGATGCGCGAGCGACTCGAGCCCCTTGCCCTCGCCGAGAGCCTGCCCGCGCTCGGGCCCGGTGACTACCTGCGGCTCGAGGAGATCCAGGACGAGATCGAGGCCGGCGTCGACGTCGAGGGGTTCCTCGCGCTCGATCGCGAGTTCCACCTGCGCACCTACAGCGCCTGCGGCATCGACCAGCTGACCACCACGGTCACCCGCCTGTGGAACTCGACGCAGTACTACCGTCGCATATTCATGCAGATCATCGGCCCGGCCCGGCGCTGGGTCGTGAACGCCGAGCACCGTCTGCTGCTGGACGCCATCGAGCGGCGGGACGAGGTCGACGCCGGCCGTTTCCTGGCCGGGCACATCCGGCGTACGCGCATCGAGCTCGGCCGCCATCCCGAGGTCTTCGGAGAAAATTGATGATCACGCTGCTGGTGAACGGCGAGCGCCGGGAGATCGGCGCCGATCCCGACACGCCACTGCTCTACGTCCTGCGCAACGATCTCGGACTGATGGGCGCCCGCTTCGGATGCGGGCTGGGGATCTGCGGGGCCTGTTTCGTGCACGTCGACGGCCGCCCGGTGCCGGCCTGCGACACCCCGATCTGGTCGCTCGAGGGCAAGGCGGTCACCACCGTCGAGGGCATCACGCCCCATCCCGTTCAGCGGGCGTTCCTCGACGAGCAGGCAGCACAATGCGGCTACTGCGTCACCGGAATCATCATGTCCGCCGTCGCGCTGCTGGAACGCGACCCGCATCCCGGCGAACCTGAGGTGGCCGCGGCGCTCGACCGCCACCTGTGCCGGTGCGGGGCACAGCAGCGGATGATCCGGGCGATCGTGAAAGCCGGCGAAACCGATGGCTGAGCTGCCGAAAAGCCTCGCGGCCAACCCGCTCCTCGCGCGCTGGATCCAGGTGCACGCCGACGGCACGATCGACGTGCACGCCGGCAAGGTCGAGCTCGGGCAGGGCATCCTCACCGCCCTGGCCCAGATCGCCGCCGACGAGCTCGGGGTCGGCCTCGCGAGGATCCGGATGGTGCCGGCCAGTACGAGCGGTCCGGACGAGGGCGTCACCGCGGGCAGTCTGTCCGTCATGGACTCCGGCGCCGCACTCCGGGTCGCGGCCGCCAACGTCCGGGCACATTTCGCCGCGGCAGGCGGCGACTACGCGAAGCTGGCGTCCCGTGTCGACCTCGAGGTCGTGGCCGACCCCGATGTTCCGCTGCGCTCGCAGGTCGCGCTGGTCGGCCGGAGCGTCCAGCGGCTCGACCTGCCGGACAAAGTCTTCGGCCGGCCGCGCTACATCCAGGACATGCGCCTGCCCGGCCAGCTGTTCGGCCGGGTCTTGCGGCCCCCGT